>ERZ889078.428-NODE-428-length-38206-cov-18.819926_pt1 | contig 38206 bp, 39 predicted proteins | sample MGYA00521266_ERZ889078 | MGnify/ENA primary metagenome ERZ889078 (study PRJEB32303, sample SAMEA104408618) | aquatic metagenome | biome: Brackish water; feature: Pelagic; material: water | place: Baltic Sea | collected 2014-06-16T06:34:00 | depth 76,534 m ... | reverse complement strand
TTAGTGAGCGACAAGTAGCGGCCAAAAACAATGTTTTTGAGCATGCGACGTTGGCGTGAACGTTAGTGAGCGACAAGTAGCGGCCAAAAACAATGTTTTTGAGCATGCGACGTTGGCAACTCAATATCTAAGAAGAAATTGTTTCTTTTTAAAATTAACTATATCTGTGCATGTTTAAGAAAGATCTTATTTCTTCAAATGACTCATTACATTCTGAAACAAGAACGTCTTCCATCTTGCTAGTATACATTCGATAAACAAATTTATCGACGAGAGTTCTTACAAAATAATAGAATGGTTTTGTTTCCCATGCATTCTCATAGTCTGTTATAAAGAAAGCAGTAAATCTCATTAAAACTTGTCCTTTCCAAAGTTTTTGTTTAATTTTATTTTTAGTTTCAACTTCAACTTCTTTTAAATTAGTAAATCTGGCTTCAATTCTAATTTCGTATTTTGCATAATCAGTAATTTTCTTATAAGGTCTAAGTTCAAGTTCAATTTGTTTAGAATCTTCATCTACAAACTCATAATTTTTCACTTCTTTTTTATCATACCTGTGTTTGTTAAACCATTGATCAATAGTACTATATAATTGTTTGATATCTATTAAGCCTTTATATTTAAGCTCTTTTCCTTCAATTAGTGTTTTTATCTCTGCCATAAGGATTTCAACTCTTTTTAGTATGCGTTTGTATCAGTTTCCATCTTTAAATAATTTTTTATTTGAGTTTGTAAAGCGTAATTCTCATATTCTTGATAATCTTCGTTAAGAATTTTTATTTCGTTTTTTTTCATTTTTTTAACTAATGATCCTAAGAATTCGTTGAAAGCACTACCAGTATATTTATTAGTCCAATCAATATCAAAACCTGTACTTACTTTAAACAGAATTCTTCCAGTCATTCGTTTAACTTTTTTACCATTTTCAACAGCATCAATTTCTTTAGCATCCCACGCCCACATATCTATTTTGAAAACGTAACGATAGTAAGAATTAATTCTTCTTTGAGCACTAATTACAACTCTAATTTCATTACCAAGAGCGTTTCTTTTCTTATCCTTATATCTATCTTCTTGAACAAAATATTGTCTGTCATAAAGAAAAGCTAGAATCATTTGATAGGTGCCTTCAAAATCATAAAGACCTTTATGTTTGATTAAAGTTGTTCCAGTATCTACATACTCCATTCTAAGTCTTATTCTGAGAAAAGAATATATAAAAGTTGTTATTTTAGAACAGAAAATTTTTAGTTTATTTCAGTCTAAGTGTTTCTAAATTTCTTGGAGCAATGGTTTCTATATTATATGCTTTGTGAATTGATCTACTTAGATCCAAACATCTAGAATTTTCTCCGTGATTAACAATAACTTTTTTAGGTTTTGGATTACATTTGGCAACGAAGTTCATTAATTCTCGTCTATCAGAATGACCTGTAATTTCAATTCTATGAATCTCAATTTTTAACTCTAAAACTTCATTCTTTTGACCATTTTTGAAAGAAATTTCTTTAACTCCTTGCATGATTCTTCGTCCAAGACTTCCTTCGCCTTGATAACAAGTAAATACAAGTGAGTTCTTAGGATTATCTCCAATTTGTTTTAAATATTCAACAGAAGGTCCTCCCACAAGCATACCTGAAGTAGCTAATAAAATACAAGGTCCTTTCTCTTCGATAATTTCTCTTCTTTCCTTAGCGCTTCCGACTTTTTTAATATTCTCTGCTAAGAAAGGATTGTTATCTTTGTGAAAGATTTGTTGTCTTACAGTGTTGTTTAAAAATTCTGGATAAGCTGTATGAATTGCAGTAATATCCCAAACCATACCATCAATATAGATTGGTATGTCAGCCATTTTTCCTTCTCTAATAAGTCTTTCAATAAGAACAATAATTTCTTGAGCTCGACCTGAACCAAGAACTGGAAGTAATACTTTACCACCTCTTTTAACTGTGTCAGTAACGATCTTTGTTAGAATATTATCTTGTTCTTTAGGACTGCCCATAATAGCTTCTCGAGCCCCATAAGTACTTTCAATCATTAAAGTTTCTAATCTTGGAAAGTTTGTTGCTGCTGGAGCTAAAAGATTAGTTTTTGCATATTTTAAATCTCCTGTATATACAAAATTATGAAGTCCGTTTCCAATGTGAATGTGAATCATTGCACTTCCAAGAATATGTCCTGCATTATACAAAGTGATTCTGACATCTGGTGTAATATCAGTTACTTCTTCATAATCAAGTGTAATTGTGTGTTTAACAGTTTCTTTTACATCATCGCTTGAATAAATTGGTTCTTTTGCTTCTCCACGAGAAATTTTGATCATATCAAGTTGTAAAAGAGCTGAAACATCTCTTGTTGGAAGAGTAGAGTAAACAGGTCCTCTATAGCCATATTTGAATAAATAAGGAACTAAACCTGAGTGATCAACGTGTGAATGCGAAATTATAACTGCATCCAATTCTTTAATATCGAATTCTGGTGCTTCAAGATGAGGATATGGTTGATCTTTAGATGCAACATCAATACCGCAATCAAGTAAAATTCTTGATTCTGGTGTTTGCAAGAATAAACATGATCTTCCTACTTGTCGTCCACTGCCAAGTATTGTTAATCTAACCCATTCTTCTTTTCTTTGTCTTAACCATCCATTATAGATTCTTTCACCTGTTTTGTGAAGAAACTTTCTTCTATAATCTGAATTTTGGTATAAAACAGAACGAATATTTTCAATTAATTGACTTCTAATCGCAGGAGTTCTTTTAATTAAAGGAACCCATAAAGTCTCTGATTTAATTTTTTGTAAATTTTCTCCTTCTCGTCCAATAGCTGAACCTGGTTTTTCAACTTCTAAAACAACCATTGACCTTTGAGGATCAAAAATAATATTATCAAGACCAGCTTCTTTTCCAATAATTTTCTTAATTTTCTTTTCTGCTTCTTCTTGGTCCATACAAGTTGTTGGGTCAGGTCTTAATTCGATTCGTTTTTTGATTTTATTAACTATTTGTTTAATTATACCTTTATCGTCTAGAAAGAACTCTTTATTCTTTGTATATAGAACAATATTTGCTCCTTCAAAACCGGCATCACTTATCTTATTTTCAGGTAAGTGCTTCATTATTTCTTTTAAAATATCAGACATACTAATTACCTCTCTTAATACAATAATATAAATTAACTTGTAAAAAGAATTTAATTTTTATTTTTTGTTTGTTTATTGAATTCTAGTATTGAGCATTTTGTGAAATGCTTTTCTTATACCTTTTTTTTCTATGACGAAAACATCTACTCCTTCGCCGCTAGCTGAATCTCTTTGAATAGCTGCGTTCAAAGATTGTATCACAAGATTAACTCCTTCTTCTTCTGACATTCCTGCTTTGAATTTTGTTTCAAGGACTCCATAAGCCATCATACTTCCTGAACCGCTTGATACGAAATCATTAAGTTCAGCAATTGACCCATCAGGGTATAAATCAAATAAATGTTTATCAGTGTCATATCCTCCGATTAAGAAATGACTTACTCCTGGTATCATGGACATTTTTCTAATGTTTGCATAAACCATGCTTGATAATAAATTTGCACTTTCTTCTACAGTTGGTTGTTTTTTTGTTCTAAGCTCTTTAAGTTTTAATTCTGCTTTGATTAATTTAACCATTAATTGAATATCTGATACTGTTCCAGCAGTTGTGACTGCTAAATAATCATTTATTATTTGAACTTTATCAACGTCTTTATTCGCTATGAAATGTCCTGCTGTAGCTCTTTTGTCAGCTCCTAGAATAATACAATCTTTACAAACTACACCCACAGTTGTAGTTCCGGTTTTTAATACTTTTTCCATCCTAATATCACCTTTTAAACATTTAGATTTAAGAACTAATAGCAAATGTGAATAAAAGTTTATTTAAAAAGTTTACGTTTTTTATTCTTATCCTACGTTTATAGACAGATAACCTGTACTGTTATGAGTTAAATGAGTTAATGTTTGATCTGAACCTTTGAATTTAAAAATGATTATTATTTGTTCTTTTTGTCCTACATAAGATTCTTCATTGCATTCTCTAAATTCTAATTGACAAAGCCTTGTAGGTGTCCAAGCTTCGCCAGTGCTTGCAACTAATGTATCGCTGCTCGGATTGGCAGTCCATGACGGGTTAGAACCTTCATGAGGACAGATAATTGATACTCCGCCTGTTCCTCCATTTCCACAAACATATTCTTCGCCAAGCTCATTTTCTAAAATTATATTGTTCGCAATTATTTCTTTATTCATAAGATTTTGTAATTTTATGTATAAATCAAATTTATTATCATCTTGTCTTTGTAATGCAAATTCTGTACATAAAAAATTTGCTCCAAACTCACATTGTTCAGCAGTGAATTTTTCCATGTTGAAAAAATCAAAATAGTACAAAACACTAAATGATAATAACATTACTGAAGCAACAATCATGTAAATATTTAAGTGTTCAATGGCTATTTGACCTTTAGAATTAATTTTATTGGACATTCGCATAAATCCTTCCAGCTATAGTGTGTTGTTGAGTATTGATTCCTTTTCGTTTAAAAGTAAGTTGTATGTTGATATCTTCTTTTAATCCTTTGACAACTGATTGATCACAACCAGAGAATTTGAATTTACAAATAGTTCCAGGATTCCATTGATAATCTCCAAGCATTGTTAAATCTGGAACTGTTGAAATTGCAGACCAGTTAGCTGTGTCTGTATCAAAAGGACACCAAACCTCAAAACCAGGGTCTTCATTACATTCATATTCTTGTTTCGTTTTAGCATCAATAATATTGACTTTTACTGGCTCAATTGCTCTTTCAAGGTCATTACGAAAGTTTACAAGCATATTATAGTTATTATTATCTACTTTTTTGAGTACAAACTCTCCACATACAATATTTGCTCCGAATTCACATTGCTCTGCAAAATATTTTTCTGGATTGATAACATCGAAATACATTAATGCACTAATTGTTGCTAGAACTCCAAATATAGCCCACAAGTAAGTTGATAAGAATTCTATTGCTGCTTGTCCTTTCCTAGCACCTCTTTTCATGTTCATTATTTAGAATTATTTCTTATATAAATCTTTTCAAAGATTTATGCTCAAAAAAGTATTTTTAGATTGTATAAATATTATCATAAAAAAATAGAAAAAGAAAAAATGCTCAGAACTAAAAGTTCTGGCAAGTTTTTTTAATAAAAAAAATTATTTAGGAAATAGTTGCAATTAAATCGCCAGTTGCAATTCTTGAATAACTTACTCCATAAGCGGTTTTAAACCAGGTAATTTCAAGATTAAACTTTTTCTTTTCTCCTGCTTGAATATTGCCTGCATCGGCATCTGAGAAATTATGTCCCATATTACCTAAATCAGCTTTTTGGAATGCAGCTATTTTAATTTGACTACCGGTTGTAAATGAACTGTTAATTACTGCGTTTCCTGATTTAGGGTCTAAAATTCTAATTTGTGTTATATTAATTTCATCTCCTAAATTATTAGCCACAGAAAGTCTCCAACTATCTTCTGTTATGGAAAATGCATCACATTCAATTTCTCCTGATAGTTTACATCTTTCTGGAACGAATCTGTCCGGATTTAATACTCCAAAGTATGCTAATGCTCCAATCATAACAAGAATGATTAAAAACGCCCAACCATATGTTGTTAGGAATTCAAGTGCTGCTTGTCCTTTTTTATTGAATTTCATTTTTTTCATTACCTCTTATTTTTATGGTGATACCGTAGCTACAATGTCTCCGGTTGTTGTTCGAATAAAATTAGGTCCTGCTGATGATTTGTACCATTTTAATTCCATGTTAAATTTAAGCTTTTCACCTGCAGTAAGAGTCATAGTACTAAAAGTTGAAAAATTTCCATCTGATCCATCATCTGCTAAATCTACACTATTAAAAGCATTAACTGTTCTATTAATTCCCATTATAGGTAATAATTCGGTGTTTCCTGTTTTTGGATCGGTTAATTTTAAACTAATAATTACAATTGCATCTGCTAAGTTGTTTTGTAAATTTAGTCTTATGCTGTTAGTTGATAATTGGAATGTGTTACATTCAATTTCTCCAGTTAGTTTACATCTTTCTGGGATGAATCTTTCTGGACTTAATACTCCAAAGTAAGCTAGAGCTCCAACCATTACTAATATAATCAAGAACGCCCAACCATAAGTTGTTAAGAATTCTAAAGCTGCTTGTCCTTTTTTATCAAAGAATCTCATATTTTCTACACCTCAAGTTTTTTTTTTAAATAATATCTTCTTTTATTCTGCTTTATACTATATAAATATTGCGATTTATTGATGTGCAACTTTTTGTTCACATATCAATATTCAAAAGACTTTGTTTATTCAGGTCTTTTGTTTTATTGGTTTGTTTAGACTGCAAGTCCACCGAATAGTTTTGTTAATACATTGATAAATATAAAGTATAAAATTATTGAACTTGTAAAGAAAACTGGTATGTATTTTAGTCCTCCTTTAATATCTCCTCGGTCAATAATTGAGATTATCATTGATGAGAATGACGAGATAATTCCTATTGCTACAACTGAGAATGTTCGAAAGTCAGATTCTTTTATGCTTGATGATGATACTGATAATGGCATTGATGCCATTGATGATGTTGCTCCGCTTAATTGACTAGTTACTCCAAGAATGATTTTAAGTAATTGAGCTGATAGTGCGAATAGAGCTGGTGTTATAAAAATAACAATCGACCCTAAGAATATAATGTATGTTACAGTTGCTGCTCTTAATTCTTGTTTTAAGAGGTAAACTTTTTTTAAGTCTTCTATTACTCGATCTATTATATCTACTATTCTTCCTCCGCTTTCTACTTCTCCAATTATTAAATTAATTGATCTTCGAAGTATTGGCGAATCATATTTCATTGAAAATTCTGTCATTGCATCGCTAACGTCATTTCCTGTAAGTACTTTTTTTGAAGCAAGAGTTATTTCTTTTGCCAGTATTCCAAATTCAGGTTTTATAGCTGCCCATAATGATTTTTCAAAAGCCATTCCTCCTTTCAAGTTAGTTGATACTAGTGTTAAATAGTCTGGAAGCGCTTCTTCTATTAGTTTTGTTCTCTTATAAATCTCAATGTTTAAATAGAGATAAATTATCATTATTGTAAAAAATACTATTGCTGTTTGTATGACGAACCACGAGATGAAAGTCATTATTAGAACAATAAAGCTTCCCATTGTTGATATTGGGTTGAATATTAATGAAAAATAGATTAGATAAGTTATTACTAATGTAACCCAGAATAGCCCTCCAAAGAATTTGTATGGAACTTCATTAACTCCTGCTTTTAATAAGTATTCTCTTAATTCTGGTCGAACTCTTTCAGGTACGAACGCTTTTCCAAATTGTTCTAGGTATAAAATATTGTCCATTTTTTTTAGATGTTAACGTTTGGTCTTATTGATTTGAAAACAGATATGAATACAAAGTTAATAATCATTAATAGTATTGCAAGACCCATGAATAATAGTAGATCTGCACTTATGCTTACCATACTTGCAACAACTACGAACATTGTCAGCCCTAATGATGGCATAACTACTGCAAGGAGCATATAAAACATTGTAACGCTTCCTAGTTTTTTACCATATCGTTCAATTTCAATTAATTGTTCGCTTGCTATTTGGTCAAGTGTTGCTTCGAGTGATTTAGTAACATCAATTCCTATTTTTAAAGCGTTGTTGATTTGAAATAATATTTTCCTCATCCTTTTTGATGGACTATACTTTGCTGCTTTTTCAAGTGCTTCTTCTAATGGTGTTCCAGTATCTATATCTCGTATTATTTCTTTAAAATAATCATTTGCAACTCCGTAACTTCTTGAAGCATCTGTTAATGCATTTATTAGTGGTGTTCCAGAATTTAGTTTTACAAGCAAAAATCTTCCTGCAAATAATACTTCTTGATCAATCATTTTTTGTCTTTTTAGAATTTGTGTTTGTGCAGTTTTGAAAAGCACAGTGAATATAATTAGCGAGATTATCATGAATGCAATTGGTATGACTATCAGTGAAAGATTCATTTTGTCAACCATAAAGAATACGAGAACTGTTAATGACACGCCTGCAAATAGAGTATTTTTTACTGTTTTTTGTATATATTCTTCTGGTTTATCTCTGATCTTTGCAACCCATAAATCTCTTTTTAGATTTGGAAACTTTGATGCGATTCTAGTGTAAATAGACATTTTATTCTAGTTTTAGTCTTCCAAGATAATACTTAGCTAATGTTTCTCCGACTTCGTTAACTTCTTCAATGTTGTTTTTCACCATCCATTGTAATATTTTTACTTTTTGTTCTATTTCAAATTCTAATTCGTCTCTTGTAAATCCAGTGTATAATTCTAAAGTTTCCATCATTGTTTCTGATTCAGTTATTTTTTCAATAACATCTTTTTGAACGTTTAATTTCATGATGACTCTTGAGTCTCCACTAGCGTTTACTTCTGCTATTTGTAATGTTCTTCTTTTTCCTGTTCTTCGATTTCTGTTTTGAACTAGAATTAGTGATAATGATGCAAGCATTGGTTTTGGAATATCAATTGGGGGGTTTGTAAGTCTCATTACTACTTCTTCTGCATTGTTAGCGTGAATTGTTGCATATACTGAGTGACCTGTATGCATTGCTTCCATTAATACTTGTGCTTCTTCTTTTCTTCTAATTTCTCCAACTAATATTCTGTCCGGTCTCATCCTTAAAGAGTTTACTAGTAAATCAAGCATTTCAATTCCGCCTTTTCCTTCCGGGTTTGGAAGTCTTGTTTCCATTGGAACCCAGTGTAGGTTTGATGGAAGTGTAAGCTCTCTTGTATCTTCGATTGAAATTATTCTTTGGTTTGGTGGAAAGAAATTTCCTAATACATTAAGCATGGATGTTTTTCCTGATCCTGTTCCTCCAGCGACTAGTATTGATAATTCGTTTTGCATTGCTAGCCATATGAATGCTGCTGCTTCTAAGGATGTTGTTCCTGCTTTGATGAATTTTGTGATTGTCCAAGGGTCTGCTGCGAACTTTCTAATCGTAATGGTGTTTCCTTTGCTTGAAATTGGCATTAATGTCGCGTTTACCCTGTCTCCGGTCATTAAGTGAGCGTCCATTAGTGGTTTTAAAGTTGTAATTTCTTTTCCTACATCTCTTCCAATCATGGTTGCATAATGTCTGATTCTTGCTTCTGTTATGATTTTAATGTTTGTTTCTAGCCAACCATGTTTTCGATGGTAAACCCATACTGGTTCTGAGTGATTATTGATTACAATTTCTTCTAATTGTGGATCCATTAGTAGAATTTCAATTTTTCCTAATCCTAAGTTTTCTTCAATTAGATAATTGACTAACATGTCTACTGTTTTACGATCTGTTTTTGGAAAATATTTGTTGATTAGATTTCTGATTTCATGTTGGAATCGTGATTTAATATCTGTTAATTCTTTGTCTTCTGACCGTTCAATTTCTGTCATGTCAACTTTTGTTACGAATTCTTGTCTTATTTTTTCTAAGATAAGTTTTGTTGTATCACTGATGTTGGTGATTGATGCAGCGTATTGAGCTACTGGTTTATCTTCGTATGCAATAATACTAATTTCTACTATTATATTGTTTACATTAATGGAGTATTTATCTATTAAGTCTTCTTTTGGTTTTTGTTTTTCTTCGGTCATGTTTTTTGTATTATTTTTATTTGTTTTAATAAGTTTATTTTGTGAGTAATTTCTTTTACTAATTCTTCAAATTTTGTTTTTTCTTCCATCATATTAGTTGGCATTCTTGTAATTTGATGTTTTATTTCTAATAATTTGATGTTTGCTTCTTCTAGTTGTCTGTTTTTTAGTAATTGAATTACTTCGTGTATTTGTTGTTTTAAATAATAAGTTGTTCTTTCTTCTTTAGATAATTTTTTTGTTGGTTTAATTATGACTTTTTGTTTTCTAGTTTTAAGTTTTTTCCTGAAAATTTTTTCTGCTTGTCTTATATGGTTGTAGACATCTAATGTGTGAGTGTACATCTTAACTTTTTCTTGTTTGTAAGCTTTTGGAAACTCTTCAAAGACAGTTTTTAACTTTTCATATTCAAGCATTGATTTTTTTAATTCTCTCTTTTTTAAGAAACTAGTTACATTCTTTGTAAGCATTCTAGTTTGTCTATTTGTTTTAATTATAACTTGTCTTTTCTTTAATAATGCTTTAAAACTATCTTTAGATTTTGGTTTAGGAACAGAAGTTTTGATGTCTATTGGTTTAACTATTGGTGGAGGTGGTGGTGGGATGTTTTCTATTGTGGGTTTGATTTCTGTTTTAGTTTCTATTGGTTCTGGTGTTATAATTTTAGGTATTGGAAGTTCAGGAAGTTTTGGAATTGGTTTGATCTCTTTTTTAGTTTCTATTGGTTCTGGTGTTGGAAGTTCAGGAAGTTTTGGAATTGGTTTGACTTCTTGTTTAGTGTTTGTTTTAGCTTCTGATTGAATTATCACATCAGGTGTTGGGAATTTTGAAACTTCAGAGGTTTTTTCATTAGACTCGTTTGTTTCTTTACTCTTTAGTTTAATTTCTGGTTCAGGAGGATTTGGTATGTTATTTGTTATTATGTTTTCTGACGGTTTTAATTCTGTTCCTATTTTGTGAAGATTAAAAATTGATTTTAATTTATCAAGAACTGATTTATGTTCTATTTTTTCTATTGTTGGTTTAGGAACTTCTCCTTCAGGTATAATATCTTCTTTAACCTTTAGTATTGGAATTTCTATTTCTGGTTTTGTTAATTCTAGTTTATTTGGAGCTAATTCTTTTCTTTTTTCTTCTAATTCATTATTTGTTTTTTCTAGTTCTATTATTTGATTGTAAATATTTACTGTATGGTCATAGAGCTCTTTTTTTTCTTCTTGATACTCTTCAGGGAACGCATCTAAGACTGCTTTTAAGTATTTATACTCTAATCTTGCATCTTTAATGTTATTAGTTTTAAGATAAGAACTAATCTTGTTAGTTATGGTTTCAGTAATTTCTTTTGCTTTTGCAATAATTTTGTCTTTTTCTTTAAGTTCTGTTCGAGTTGTTGTTTCTTTTTCATCTTGTAAGTCATTTTCAAGCTTTTTGATTTGATAAAAAGTTGTTATTACTTCATTGAATAATTTTTCTTTCTCTTCTTTAAACTTTTCAGGGAACTGATCAAACTTAACTTTCATAGTCTTATATTCAATCATGGAAGCCATCAAATCTCTTTTTTCAAGATAAACTTTAATCTTATCAGTTCCATCATAAACCGCATCAATTATTTTTTGTCTTCTACCTTCTTCAGCAAGTTTTTCTTGTTTAGAAACTTCATTAAGTTTTTTTTCAAAAACACCTTCTTCTTCAAGTTCTCTAACTTCTTCATCAAGTTGTTTTCCACTATCTTTTTTCTTACTGTGTCTTTTTATCTCCATGTAAATGTCATCAAGAAGCACGCTAAGTTTTTTCTTTTCAATCTTATTAGTTGATTTTGCAAATCGACCTTTTACTTCATCAAAAATGTTTTTGGCTTTTGTAAGATCATCTTTATCTAAAGCTCTAATTAAGTCTTGATAGTAGTCTTGTTGAAAGTTGAAAAAATCGGTTTCTTCTTCTACATTTTCAATTTTAGTTCTTTTCTTTTCTTCTTCTCTCTCCAAGAATTCAATCATATCTCTTTCTATAAAAGTTCCAAAGTTCATATTACATCTTTATTATATTTTTTTTATAATTTATCCACAATTCTTCTTGATTAAAAAAACCTTTTTTTCTAGCTTCCCTGAAAAAGAACTCTTTCTTTTTTTCCATTTCTTGTAACAAATGATTCTTCCAAAGATTGTTAACATTTTCTGCTGGAATGTCTTTTTCTTTAGCTTTTTTGTTAAATGCGTCTTTAAATTCATCTATTGAAACTTCTTCTTCTACAATAACTGCTTTCTTTTCTTCTTTTGGTTGATTTAAATAAATATATGGTTTAGTAAATTTATATTCTACTCCCAGAATTTTTTCTTCAACTAAGAAATCAACCCATGATTGAACAACTTTTAATGAAACACCTAATACTTTAGCAGCTTCTTCTGTAGCTACTTTATTCTTCCCTTTAAGAAATTCCAATAAGTCATCTACACCAGTAGTTATAGTTCCCTCTACCATGGTTTATTTTATTATCAGAACGGTATATAAACTTTGTTAATTATTCTGGAGTGGTTAGCAGACACCATTATTCAACCAATCGCTCCTTGTTAAATTATATGGTGGTGTTGCTAAATGAATGAAATCTAATATAAATTCAGAACCAAACCCTGTTATAGTGTATAATGATGTTGGGTTACCAAAATCACAAATCCAATCAACATTTTTCAAAAATACAAAATCAACATAAGAAGTATTATCATCTGGACTAACATCTTGTGGACGTATAAATGATTCAATTCTATAAGCTGCAAATTTGTCCATAGTAGTATCAGTTAATCGTTCCATAAAACTCATGGCAAGGTAATCTGTAGAACCTCCAGCTCCATCATCAATATTTATAACTCCTGGAAAAGTTCTATAATCTTGAGCATTTAGAAAATCTAAAGTTGCACTATTGTTCCATTTTGTAATAGTTGTTTTTTTGAAAGTGTTTGAAGCGATTCCTTTTGCAGGTCCATAAGAATTATAAATTGGATCTTCTAATCCTACAATTGAAATAGTTGTTTCTAATCTTTCATTTGGTTGACTCCATTTTGCATATGAATGATCAGCATTATAAGTTATATTAATCCAAGTTTTCAATTCAAAAGAACCTATTTGTTCAATACCTATATCTAAAACAGAATATGTTAAATCAATATTTAATTCGTCAAGGAATAATGCAGCAACTAAATCGAGTAGACTAGGAACTGTTTTATCATCAATGTCAGTCATGAAAGGACAATCAGTGCTAGTGCCATCTATGAATCCTGTTTGAACACAGTTTTTATAACTATTATTTATATCTCCTGTGTCTGAGTAGAAAGTGCTTGTATCTTCAATGTATTGAATCATTCCTTGTAACGCAGTGTATCCAGAAATCTCTAAACTTCTTAATACATAGCTTTCAAAATTCTCAACATGTTCGTTTAATACTCTGATTTGGGTATTTGCAAAATTAACTTTTTCATCAACCGGACTTTGTTTAGTTGCAGTAAACATTGTTGAAAACAGTGCTGCAATCATAACCGATAAAAAGGTGAACATAATGGCTTTTTTATTCAACTCCATATTAACACCTCAGTTATTGCGGGCCCAAATATTTCTGACTCGCTTAATTTGAAAAAAGTTAATTTTCTAGATGCTAAAGCGAAATCAGATGTTTCAAAACTATCAAGATTTCTGGAGGCAATAACAGTTCTCAAACCATTATTTTCAATAGTATAATTATAACCGTATTGAATTGGTAGAATTGCATTCATTAAATCTACTGTAAGATTTTCTGCACAATTTAGATTATCTCCAATTCCGCAAGTGCCAGGGTCGTTATCATGAAATATTGCTATTTGTTGTAAATAAGTATTATCTATATTTGCTATTTCACCATCATTAATCATATCAAGAACGACAGCATCTATGAATTCATGAATCTTTGCATTTACTAAAAAAGAAGTTATATCTTGTGCCAATACATAGCTTTGTTTTGTATCAGCGGTATTAAGATATGAATTAAAAATGATGACTAAACTAATTAAAAGAATTGTTCCTCCAATCATTGCATCTAGAACGAAAAAGTATGATCCTCTTTTTTTCATGTTTGTATTCTTTCTTTTGTCATTAAAAAACTTTTCGAAAATAGAAGTTTTAACAAAAGACTAAGTCATCTTTAATTGGTCTTTTGGAATAATAGTTTGCTTAGCCAATTATACAACACTATTTGTTGCCAACTATAATTATAGAAAACTATATATAATAGTGCATGCATAAGAGATTAAAAGAGGGTAGGTACATTGAAGAAGTTTTTCATATTATTCGCACTGTTAATTTCTTTTAATCTTGTCTCAGGACTGCAAGCTTCTAATGTTCAATTTTTTCGAAGTAATCAAGAAATAGATTATGTTTCTTTTAATCCTTTAGCAGTTGACTTACATTTTGATGTTACTAGTGATAATTTATTATCAATATTCGTTGACCTTTCTGTTTTGAACAGAATATATGGTCATAATACTTATGTTGGTTTGGGACAATGTGATTTGAATGGTTCAACTTATCATTGTATTTATGAAGATTTAATTTTAGGTTTGACTAATGCAAATGTTGAATTAGAATTCAGACTTGTGAATACAACTGGAGATGAATTTTTTATCACTATTCCTTATACTTTTACAATTGATAATACTAGACCAAGTGTTTCTTGGATGGGAACTGATTCTTGTTTAGATGATATTTGTTATGTTGCTGATAATATGATGAGCGATGTTATTATTCAGTTAGAAGATGGTCTTGGAAATTTTGATAAAAAAATGGTTTTCTTTGATTTTGATGGTTCTAAACATTGGGTTGATAATTGTACTGGAACTAATTGTCATGGATTAGTTCGACCATCATGTAACTCTGGTGACCAATTAAAATTAATGATAAGTTCTACTATGGGTGTGCCTAGTCAAGATGATGCAGGTAATCCTATTTCAGGAGGAATGAATTCAGTATGGGTGACTTGTGACTCTGACGCACCTCAATTATTAGATATAGCAGTTGAGTCAGATTCTGATTATGGACAAATTCAAGAAGGGGACACTCTTACTATAACAATTAATTTGACTGAAGAAGTTGGAGCTGTAACTGGCACAGTTAATTTATCTGAATTAAATGGAGATGGAGTTAAAACTGTTGAATGCGTTGAATTCTACGGAGTTCATACATGTGAATGGTCTGTATCTGGAATTGATGCAGGAACGACTGAGTTAGAGTTTAGTTTCGAAGATACTGCAGGAAATATTTTAGAAACTCCTTTTGTATTTGAAGTATTACCAACAATTGGAGATAGAGTTCCTGATTGCTTTACAATATCAACAGATCCGATTGCTCCTGGAAGTATCGACCGAATAATGTTGCAATTAGCTTTGGATAATAATATTCCTTTTTCATCATTTGGTGGTTTTAAAATTAATCACCGAACATGTAATAATCCTACTGTTTTAAATCAACAAATAACTGATTGTGTTTATAAAGTTGGTAATAATATTTCTTCATATAACCCTTTTAGAGAACGAATAATACTTGATAAAAAACTTGAGTTTGGGAATAATAATAAAATTGAATTTGAGTATAAAAAGTTAAATGCTAATCATTTAGAAAACGATTTTGAATATATTTGTAATATATCTATAGCGGTTGCTGATAGTATGGGTGTTTATGATGTTGAGGAAATTGAAACAGTCACTTATGAGTTTAAATTTATTAATTCTATACTAGGAACACCTGGTGAAGCATTTATTGAAAAAATCGAAGAATGGGAAAATAAAGATTTAGTTGATAATAACTTCTTAGATTTTTTAGATCGAACAGCTGCAACTCTTAATGATCTTTGTGCAGTTGGTGTTGCTTTAGATTATGTTGAAGCAGCAGGTGTTGCTACTGAAATTGTTGGTAAAGCTATTGAAGGAGTAACTTTAGCAACAACTGGTGTTGCTTTGAAAACTGTTACTCGTGCTGGTTCACAAACTTATAAGGTGGGGAAAACTGCTGAAGATGCTATGAAAGCAGGTGCTGTTGGTGAGCTAGGAGCTGTTATTCGTGGCGAAACAGAAGGTAATTGGGCTTTGGGAATTTTAGGAAAAGCTTGTTCACTTACTTCTTGTTCGTTATCTGATGAAATGGCTGATCAAGGAGCTGAAGCTACTTGGACTGAAAATTTTATGATTGATGATTATACTGAAAATTTAAATGCGATGGATCCTGCTGAAAGCATATTATCTGCTGCATCATTGGGTTGTTGGCCTGCTGTAGCTGGTCATATTAAATCTTATAGGGATAATCAATGTAGTGTATTGGCTTGTTTTAAAGAAAGTTCTTTACATGGGATTGATGTTAATGGTTGTGAAGCTATTAATGATGCTTATATTTGTTCTACTTTAATTGGAACTGCAGGAGAATTAATAGGTCCTGTAAGATTTGTTAAAAATGCGATTGATAATGCTGCAACATATGTTAAATATCTTGTTCCTAATGTATTAATTGGAGCTTCTAAACAATGGGGTTGTGATTGGGCTGATGATGGTTTGGAAACGAAATCTGCTTGGGAAATTACTATGTGCGATATTCCTGATTCTTTAGGAAGATTCATACTTCAAGGTTCTTTAACAGAAAATACTAGAACTTATCATTATGCTCCGACTGAAAATATTTGTCAATATGCACTTTGTAGTATTGAAGATATTGAAAGTGGTGCTTGTGAAAAACCAAGTACTAGCTGGTTAGCTCAATTTGGAGCTTTACCAAGACCAACTGATGAAGATTTAAGAAGTTTTAATCAAAATATTCAGAGAGATAATCTTCTTGGAAAATATACTGCTGGAGAACTTGTACGTTCTTTAACGCGTGTTTGGAGAGAAAAGCGTGGTGGTGAAGATGTTGAACCTGCTTCTGATTTAGATAAAGATATTGTTGAACAAGTGTTTGAAGGTCAGGATGTGGATACGGTTGCAGAAGAAGATATTCGAGATCTAGTTGCTGATAATGGTGCATTAAATACTAGAGTCGAAGAAATGAATACTGAAGAAGGTAGAAGATCAGAAGAGGATTTAGGAGAAGAAGATCTTCAACGAACTCAAGAAGCAAATGCGAATGCTGAGACAGGAGTTATTTTGCAAGAAATGCAAGATGCTGCCGCAGCAGAAGTAGAAGAAAGTAATAAAGCGGCCATAGAAGATGATGATCCTGAAACTAATCCAACTGAACCTGAAGATTTTAGTGAGGCAGTTGCTGATACTGTTGCGAATCTTGAAACTGCTGGTGAGGAGACTGCCGGGTTAGTAGGTGAAGATGGTAAAATTAATGAAAATAACATGAATGCTTTAGCTAATGATTTAACAAAAAGAGAAGAAGAACAAAGAATAAGAGTTCATAATCAGAAGGCTGAGAAAACAGCTAATATCATTTCTCGAATATTATGGGGTGTTGTTATTGAAGAATATGGAACTTTAAGTTCAATAGCTCGAAGTTGGGCTGATGAAGATAGTTGGATTGTTGATTTTTCAGAATGGTTAGATACTGTTAGTTCAGATGCTCTTACTCAAAGTGTTTGTGTAGCATCAAATAATATTGGCCGAGGAAGTGTTAATCAACCAGGTATACTTCGAGAATGTGATGGTGCGGATTGTTCATTAGTGCTTACATTTGGAACTGAAAGAATGCAATATAATATTACTGCTTATCTTTACTCATCTGTTTATGTGTTGGGTGGAGTGAGCGAAGATGTTGATTACAAAGTTTATTTCAAAAAAGAAGATGGAACAACAGTATTTGCCATTAATACTTGGAGAACTTTACAAGCAGGAAAAACTGATAATATAGAAACTGCTGATTTAAGCGAGAATAAATATACTGAAATGTGTTTTAAATTTAAGAGATTATTTCCGCCTGGAGCTTTAGGAACTGATCCTATTACTAATCTTGGCAGTGCTAAAAAAGATTTTTGTAGACCTATAAGTGAAAATATTTTTGCAACAGGAAACCCTGCATCTTATTCAACAGAAGAAGGTTATTCTGTTGATGAAGAAGATATTTGGGGAGATATTTAAAAGAGGTGTATTATGAAAAAGGGACAAGTAACTGTGTTTGTGATTTTAGGTATAGTGTTGTTGATAGTTGCTGCTCTTCTTATCACTGTTAAAACTCAAATAAATTCTGATCCTGATGTTGAAATTGTTTTTGAAGGAGGATTAGATGCTAAAAGAGTTCATTCTTTTGTAACTACTTGTTTATCCTCAGTTGCAAAACAAGGGCTTGAGGAGATTGGAAAAACAGGTGGTAATATTAACACTCAAGGACTTGTTCTTTCACCAATACCTACTCAGTCAGATGTGCTTATGTTTTCGCCTTTAAAAGTTCCTTATTGGCATTATTTAAAAGATTGTTCTGCATCTAGTATTGGTTGTATGGCTTCAAATAAACCTCCTCTTTGTAAAGTGGATGATGAATGTGTTATTCAAGGTTATGCAGGTCCTAATTCTATTGAAGAACAATTAGAATTATATGTTCAAAATGAATTAAGTAGTTGTACTCGACAATTTCGAACTCTAGAAGGTTTAGTTTCTGTAGTTGAGACTGGTTCTTTAGAAGTTGATGTGATGATTGGAGAATCTGATGTATTTTTTAAACTTGATTATCCTTTATTAGTATCTTCTGTTTCATCTGAGTCTGAAGAAAATTTAGAATTATTTTCTACTAAATTAAGTGTTAACTTAAAACAAATATATGAATTGTCTTCAGATATTATTGAAGCCGAAGACCGAGCTACTTTTTTTGAAGCAATCACTCTTGATTTGATAACTGTTTATTCAGGTTTAGACGAGTCTAAACTCCCTCCTATGGCTGAAATTACTTTATTTGGTTTTAGTAAAAAGTTTTGGGTTCGAAATGAAGTTGAAGAAAAATTAGCGGATATCATATTGCCTTATATGCAATTTGTACAATTTCAGAATGTTGCAAATTACAGACCAATTATTTTAAATGAAGAAACAGATGATGATGTTTATGAAGATGGTTTTTGGAGCTTATTTGATATATTGCCTTCTGATGACGGGGCTTTGTATTCTGATTTAGAAGTTAATGTTCAATATACTTACGAACCTATTTATTTGAATATTGGTGATTCTGAATTGATACAACCTACTAGTCCTGATTTTGGAAATTTATTTTTCTTAAAATGGATTAATTTTTTAATGTCAGATTATAGGTTTAATTATGATTTGAGTTATCCTTTATTAATCAAAGTTACTGAAAAAGAAGCTTTTAACAATGAAGGTTTTACTTTTTATTTTGCTGTTGAAGTTAATCTTAGGGATAATATTCCTATGAATTCTAATGTTACAGCAGTAGAACAAAGAATTCCTTTTACAACTTCTTTAGATGCAACTCATCAATTAATTGATCGGACTGTTAGAATTGAAACTGAAGACAAACATACTGGTGAACCTTTAGAAGAAGTTCAAATATCTTATTATTGCGGTTATGATTATAATCTTGGAGAAACAAGGCTTATAAATGGTAAGGCTATTTGGGAAGGAAAGCTTCCTTATTGTGAGTTTGGGGGACAATTAGTTTATGAAGAGTTTGGTTATGTTGGAAACGTTGAATATTTCAACAATCCTGCTACTAGTTCTCCTGATGAAAGTTTTAAATTTGAATTATGGCCTATTGTTGAAAAAGAAGTAGTCATCAAAAAAAGAACTGTTGACAATGTTGATGCGATTAATACTTATGGTGCTGGAGCAGTAATGATTTATGATCAAGAAGCAACTGAGTTAGAACAATTTGATAAAGTGATTTTTAATATTGCTAGAAATAAAAGTTCTCCTTTTGAAACGCCTGTTCCTATCTCAGGATTTTTGTTATATCAACCTGGGAATGCATCATCTGTCATGGATAATTCTTTGCAACTTCAACAGATTGAAAATCTTTATACAAACGGTGAGATATCTGCTGATGAAAGACAAGAACTGTTAGATGCAATTGATCAACAACAATCAGCACCTATTGCTGCTGTTGATACTTATACTTTAGAGTTTGCTCCAGGAACTTACTTTGTTGAAGGATTTTTATTGTATGAAGATTTAATAACTATTCCTGCAGAAACTAAACATCCTTGTAAACTTGGTTGTATTGGTGGTAGGAATGATTGGGGCGAATGTCCTACTTGTGTGGATTCTGATAATTTAAGATTGAATGAAACTAATATTTCTACTTGGCCTTCTGGTGGAGTTGTTATGAATTTTACAATGTCTGAATCTCAAGTTTATGACACTGATAAGGTTACGTTTTATGTTCTAGAAATGCCTATTCCGAATGATTGGGATGATATGTTGGTAATTGAAGCTATTGAAGATTATCAAGAAGATAAATTGTATTTGATGGATCCTGTTTTTAGTTAAAAAGAATAATAAAAAAATTAATTAAAAAAATAAAAAATTTACCTCTAAAGATTTGGAGGTAGAGTTTGATGTATTGAGATGTCACTTCTTCTAGGAGCTTCATCTATTAGTCCTGTTCTATCAAGTCCGTAGTACATATGTCTTGCCATTAAGTTCTCTGCAGATCCTATGATTGTTGGTCTGTCAACATCTGTGTTTTGTAAGTTGTATTGACTCATTAAGTAATCTGCGTATCCTTCTTTATTTTGTGAAACATTTAGCCTTTCCATTCCTATTTTTGGAAATTTTTGTTGTAACGCTTTGTTATTTTCTGAGAATGCATATTCAAAACTTCTATCGAAGTTATCTTTTCCAATTAAGTCCATAATGCTTTTTTTATCAGGCATTAATACTTCTTGTAAAAGTCCGTTTAACAAAGGGTTGGTTACTGCATCAGTATTAACAATTCCATGTAGGGGGTTGGCTTCGTTACTAAAATCATAGAATGTATCTATTACATCTTTAACTCCTTCGGCTATATCATTATTATAATTAGCACTTTGTCTACTTAAGACAGAAGTTGTTAATGTACCGTTGTTGTTAGATTGAATGTAATTTCCTATATTTACTAGTAAATTACTTTCTGCAAATTTTGCTTTTGTAAGCAAATCTTTTTGATCTTGTTTTACTTTATCAACTAGATTGTCAATTGTTTGAGTAGGGTTGGGCGTCATAAACACTATATTGTCAGAACTAGTATTTAAATGTTTCGCTTTTTAACCACTTTTAAGTAGTAACTACTTATAATTTGAGGCCATGTCGTATATAGCGTCTTTGTTTAAATGTCCTGCATTGTGGTTCATGGCAAGACTGGCGACATTGTTCTTCAAATAATCCATGTTTTTACCTGAAAGTTTAGATTTATCAACTTTGTGTAAGTCTAGAAAATATTTAAGCATGCCTTCTCCATGTTTTTCAGCATCAATGTCTTTTGTTGTTTGATCATCAAGTTTTTCATCAAGTCTTCGTATATTTTGTTGTTGAGTTCCTTGTAAAATTTGATCGAAATTACTTTTTTTAACTGCTCTTTTTATCTGTTCTTTATGAGGAGTATATAATTCTTCAATCATTTGTTTATTGAAATAATTATCTTCTAGTTTGTCTAAATTAAGTTTTCCTTTTAAAGGATGAAACTGAGAATCTAAACTGTATAATTTATCTATAAGGGTTTCAACTTCTGCAGCTGCTTTAGCATTATAATCTTTATGATTCTCTTGAAGAAGAGTCATTTGGATGCTGCCATCTTTACTGTGTTTTTGGAGAACTTTTCCAATTTCAGTATAAACATTTGCGTCCATAGTTCTTATTGTTGCTAGAATATCATTTTTGCTTTCTTTTCTTTTTTTAAGCGTTCCTTCTATATTATCATAGTGCCAAGGATCTTTTGGATCTTTTTTTGGATTAGTCATTATTGTTGATGTCATTTTTATCAAACCTCGTAAAATTAATACTTCATTTTTAAGTTATAACAATTTATATCTTTAGTCTTAATAAATATTTCTATTTTATTTTTCACAAACTTTATAAACAATTGAGCTGTATGTTCAACCATAAAATCTATAGGTGATATTATTGGCAAATAAAAAAGAGAAAAAACAAACAAATTCTAAAAAACAATTAGATGATTTACCAGCTGAAATTCCAGATGAAACAAAGAAAAAACTTGAAGCTATAAAAGGAAAACTTGACAAGTTTCAAAAAAAGATTGTTGATAAATTTGATAATTACATAATGGGTGTTGCTTTGCTTCCACCTAAAAAAGATGAGAAAGAAAAAGAAAAAATTAATGTTCTTATCTTAGTAGATGATTCTGACAGCAAAAAAATGTCTAAAGAAGAGTTAAAAGAAAAACTTGCAGGAATCATACAAAAGATGGGTGAAGAAGTTGATAAGAATATTAACACTGAAACAATTATTCTAACAGAATTATGGCAATCATGCTATGATGCAAAATATGATTTATTACAATTAGTGGCGATGTCTGCGCCAGTATATGATAAAGGAATGCTTGCAGCAATTAAAATCTCCGAAGTACACAAAACAATGGTTTTGAAGAAGTTTGAAAAGTACATTGTTTCATATGTTCTAGCAGGGTCATTAGTTCAAGGAAGAGCAACACCTGAATCAGATATTGATGTATTTATTGTAATTGATGATACAGATGTTAAGAAGATGACTCGAGCAGAGTTAAAAGATAAGTTGAGAGCCATTATTATTGGTATGGGTGTTGACGCTGGAAAAATGACTGGTGTTGAAAATAAAATTAATATCCAAGTATATATCTTAACAGATTTCTGGGATAACATCAAAGAAGCAAATCCAATAATCTTTACTTTCTTAAGAGATGGAGTTCCATTCTATGATAGAGGAATTTTCATGCCTTGGAAACAACTGTTGCAAATGGGGAGGGTAAAACCAAGTCCAGAAGCAATTGATATGTTTAAGTCTACTGGAGAACAAATGATTCAAAGAATAAAACTGAAACTTCGAGATATTGGAATGGAAGATTTATTCTATGCAACATTAACACCTTCACAAGCAGCAATTATGTTGTTTGGCATACCGCCACCAACACCAAAAGAAACTCCTGAAGTATTAATGGATGTATTTGTTAAGAAAGAAAAACTCTTAGAAAAAGAGTATGTTGATATTTTACAAGATATAATCCAAACTAGAAAAGATTTAGAGCATGGTACTAAGAAAGAAATAACTGGTGCTGAATTAGACAAGCTATTAACTGGAGCTCAAAAGTACTTAGATAGATTGAATAAATTATTCAAACAAATCGAAACTTTCAGAGAAGAAGAATCTGTTTTACACCATTATGAAAGTGTTGTAACTGTTATCAGAGATATTTTAAGACTTGAAGGTGTTGAAAAAGTTAAAGACTCTGAAATTATTAAAATCTTTGAAGCAGAAACAGTTATTAAAGGTTTAATTCCTGAAAAATACTTGAGAATCTTAAAGTCAGTCGTTGTTGCAAAAAAAGATTACGACAAGAAAAAATTGACTAAAACTGAAGTTCAAAAAGTTAACAAAGATAGTCGAGAACTAGTGAAGTTCATGGTTGAGTATATTCAAAGAAAAAGAGGACGTGAACTAGAAAAGACTAAAATTAGAGTCAAACATGGAAAGAAGTTTGGAGAAGTAATTCTTTTAGGAAAAGAAGCATTTATCATCCATGATATTGATAATGAAGACAAAGAACTTTCAAAAGCCCCAATTAATGAAGATGGTTCATTAGGAACTGTTACAAAATCTACATTAGAAGAATTGGAAAAGGCTTTGGTTGCAGTAGAAATACCTGCAAAAGTTTTCATTAAAGAACCTGTCTTTGAAAACTTAAAAGGAATTTTTGGCAAAGATGTTGAGATTCTGATTAATTATTAGAATTTTATTTTTTTTATTTTTCTTTTTTTCTTCGTAGATTTTCCGAAATTATCTACTGAACTTTTATTAAACATTATTTCTAGATTGAATGTATGGAAGATAAATCATTAATTATTTCCAAAATTAACATTAGTAAAAGAATATTTTCTGTTCGTGGAGTTCAAGTCATGCTTGATAGTAATTTGGCAGATCTTTATGAAGTTTCAGTAAAAGTATTAAATCAAGTTGTAAAGAGAAATATTGAACGATTTCCATATGATTTTATGTTTCAATTAAACAAAATAGAGTTTGATTTTTTGCGGTCACAATTTGTGACTGCAAATTTAAAATGGAGCAAAAAGCGATTTTTTCCATATGTATTTACAGAACAAGGAGTTTCCATGCTTGCTGGAATTCTAAGAAGCAAACAAGCTGTTGAAGTTAATATCTTAATTGTGAGAGCTTTTGTTGCTATGAGACGATTTATCTCTCAAAATGCAAGTATTTTTAGCAGAATTGATGATGTTGAAAGAAAACAATTAACCTTTCAAATCAAAACTAGTAAAAATTTTGAGAAAGTGTTTGATGCTTTAGAAATTAATGTTCCAAAACAAGGAATTTTCTTTGATGGTCAGATATTTGATGCATACAACTTTGTTTCTGATTTAATTCGAAGTGCGAAAAAATCTATTATTCTTATTGATAATTATGTTGATGACTCTGTATTAACGTTATTTTCTAAAAGAACAAAGAATGTAGAAGTCATAATTTATACTAAGAATGTTTCGGAAACATTAAGATTAGATCTAGAAAAGTTTAACTCACAATATGAATCAATCAAAGTGAACAAATTTGATAAGTCGCATGATAGATTTTTAATAATTGACCATGATGAAGTTTATCACATTGGTGCTTCTTTAAAAGATTTGGGTAGAAAATGGTTTGCATTTTCAAAACTTGATATTGAATCATTAGATTTGATTGAAAAATTAAGAATTTAAGATTGTTTTTTCTATTTTATCTTCTAATATCAATACATTTTTAAAGAGTAAATGCTTTCATTTTAATAGGGGATAAATATGAAATCAAAAAATTGTAAAACTTTTTTGGTCCATAAATTCTCCAAGGTGAATTTATGAAAACTGGAATTAAAGTTTTTGACGCAATGACTACTAGACCTGTCTCTGTTCAAGTGACTGATTCTGCTCAAGAATGTGCAAAAGCTATGAAAAAAAATAGGGTTGGAAGTGTTTTAGTCAAGAAAGGAAAAGATGTTGTAGGTATCATGACTGAACAAGATTTAGTTTACAAACTAATTGCTAAAAATTTGAATCCTGAACAAGTGACTGCTAATGATTTAATGGCAAAAGAGCTTATTACAATTGATCCTGGAAAAGATATTTATGAAGCTATGATGATTATGAGGAACAATGAAATTAGAAGACTTCCAGTTCTGGATGGAACTAGATTCGTTGGTTTCTTAACTATGAAAGATATTCTAAAGATTGAACCTCAATTATTTGAATTAATAGTTGAAAATCTTAATCTTCGAGAAGAAGGTAGTAAACCAATCAACTGGGAAAAAGGAAGCGAACCAGGTATTTGTGAATCTTGTGGTAATTTTTCGTACAGGCTAGTTGAAAGTGCTGATATAAAGCAATGTTCCGAGTGTAGAGAAGATTAATACAATCCTAAATAATTCATTCTTTGATTTAGATTTCCAATTGGTATTTCTCCAAAATCACATTGTTTACAAGTCCAATCAAGATAAACCCATAATTGATCTTGTTTATATCTCTTAGAAGCTTCAGGTAACTTAATTCTTAAGAACGCGTGGTTTGGAATAAAAACAAGTTCAGAATCAATACCTACAGCTTCCATAAGATTGGCCATTAATAGAGTGCCTGACTCGCAATCGCCACCTCCAGAAAATAACATGTCTTGAGGCTTTTCAACATATTCAAAGTTTACCGGGTCAGAAATATAATCAAAATTATCTCTTAAAAAATAATAAATTGCTTTTGCATGACAAATTTTTTCTCCAGAACAAGCAATAGATACTATTTTATTAGCAGTTCTTTTAACTAAAGGATCAGTTGGGTCAAAAAAATGTAAAAAATCTTCTTGAGTTTTTAAGGTGATTGTTTCTTTCATTAAGTCATTATTTTCATATACAAATACTTCTTCAATACTGGGAATTCTTTCAGGTTGAGGATCAATTCTAATACCATAAAGTGGTATTATCATCACAATTATCAAAAATATTAAGAAAACAGCTAAAATAAATTTTAAAGGACCTTTTTTCTTTTCTTGTTCCTCTTCTTCGAAAAATATTTCTTCCTCCATAATAAGTTCAAAATTCAGTAACATTTAAATATTTCCTTCTTTTTTTTAAGGTTAAATGAGAGCGACCAAGAATGAAGTTCCTAAGCATGTAGGTGTTATTTTAGATGGAAATAGGCGGTTTGCAAAAAAATTAATGCTTAAACCTTGGAAAGGACATGAATGGGGTGCTAAAAAAGTAGAGAAACTCATGGACTGGGCTGGTGAAATAGGAATCAAAGAATTAACACTTTACTCTTTTTCTATGCAAAATATGAACCGACCAAAAGAAGAGTTTGAATATTTAATGAAAGTTTTTAGAAGCGAATTTACAAGATTAGGAAACGATCCTCGATTAGAAAAAGAAGATATAAAAATAAACTTCATAGGCCGAATACATTTATTCCCAAAGGATGTTTATGAAAAAATGCGAGAATTAATGGATCGAACTAAGAATCATAAGAGTTTTATTATTAACTTTGCAATGGCTTATGGTGGTCGAGAAGAAGTTGTTGACGCAGTTATGAAATTAAGTCAAGATGTAAAGTCAGGGAAACTTTCAGCTGAAGAAATTAATGAAGAAATATTTCAAGATTATTTATACACTCCTGATGAGCCAGATTTGATAATTAGAACTGGAGGGGATCATCGAACATCAAATTTCTTAATTTGGCAATCCAACTATTCAGAATGGTTTTTTTTAGAAAAATGTTGGCCTGAGTTTGAAAAGGAAGATTTAGTTGAAGTAGTAGATCAATATGTTAATCGTGAAAGACGATTCGGAAAATAAGATTTCTGGTGAATGTTTATAAAGAATTTTTCATTACCTATTTTTTATGAGAAAACATGCTTTGATTATTGGTGCAGGTGGGTTTGGTTATCATACAGCCAGAATAATATCTCATGATTATGGAAAACGATTTGATAGCGTGGTTATTTCAACGACTAGCCAAGAGAAATCAGATACTTTGGCTGAAAAATTACGAGAAACTGCTTCTACAAAGATTGTTCCTGTTGAAATAAAAACTTTTGATGATTCTAAAAGAGTATTAGTTGATTATTCACCAGACTTTGTAGCTATTACTGCTAAAGATAAAGAAATTGGTGATGATATTCATCCTCTTCTTTTAGAGAAATCATGGGCTTTTGGCACTAATATAATTGAAAAACCATTTGCTAGATCATTTGGAGATGGAAGTAGTATTCTTGATAATCATTTTTTACTTGAACATGTTAAAAGATATCAGTTTAGAATTGGTATTGAATTGCCTATGAAAGTTATTAATCATTCTTTTGGTTTGAATCCTGAACTTATGAAAAGAATTGCACAAGCCCAAAAATTAACTTTTAAATGGTCTTCTCCTAAATCTGATGCAGATTTAACGGATAATTTGTTATTACATCCTTGGTCTTTGATACCTGAATATTATGAATCCTCAAAAGCGATTTCTGTTCCTGATTTAAGTAATGAAAATGAACGAAGACATATGTATAATTTCACCTCATTTAATAATCAAGAATTGTTAGTACAAATTGATCTTTCTTATGGAAAATCTTTTTCTGGATTCTCAATTGATGAAGGATACACTGTTGCAATTGAACGAGAAGGTGTTAAGAACAATCTTGTTCATTACAATAAACCTCTTAATAAATTATTTGAAGAAGGAGCTGAAAAAGAAGAAGGAACTCATTTATTATCGGTTAATAATCCTTTAAAAATTCAATTAGCCAGAGCTTTAGATCTTGATTTTGTTGCAGACGGTCAAATTTTAATAGACTCTCAAATGTTTTTAGAACAATCTAAAGGCTACAAAATAGAAAGATAATTCTAGATATCTCTGTTTACCATAAAATCTGCAAAATCATAAAAGAATTTATAACTGTCTTTTTTCAAGTCTGTTTTTTTGAGCCATTCTTTTCCACGCAAAATTCTTTTTTGAGCAAATTCTTTTGCGTATTGAACGCCTCCTGTAGAATATAATAATTCAATTGTTTTTGATAACTCCTTTTTACTGGCTTTGATGTTTCCAAGAGTTTTTAAGATTATTTTCTTTTCTTCTTTTGTTGCAAGTTCTAATGCTTTGATAACTAAAAGAGTTCTTTTTCCTTGTTTAATATCCGAACCAAGCTCATGACCTTTTTTCATATGAGGACTGATATCCATAATATCATCTTGGATTTGAAAAGCGAGTGTAACATCTTTTGCATAATTTTTCAAAGCATTAATTTTCTTTGTTGGAGCGCCAGCAAGAACAGCACCTATTTCAACAGCTGCCATGACAAGATTAGAAGTTTTTTTCTCTGCCATTTCAACATATTCATTTTCAACAGCATTAATTTTTTTCTCTAGAAGATTATCCATTAATTGTCCGTCATTAACAACAAGATACGCGTGTTGATAAACCTCTAAAGCTTTTCGAATTCTTTTAACATCTATTTTTGAATGACTCAAACAATCAGTTCCAAGAGTTAACAAAATATTTCCCATTAAAATAGCGTTAGAAACTGATAATCTTGTAGATTCTTTGTTAAATAAAGGACCGTTATATTTGACTTCTTTGAATTTTTTTAGATATTCATTCTTTAAAATTTTGTAAACAGTTGGTTTTCCTCTTCGTTCATCATCTTCATCCATTATATCATCATGGATTAATGTTGAGTTGTGAAATAGTTCAACCGATAAAGCTTCTCTAAGAATATCTTTTTTTCCACCAAAGCCTTTGTAAGCCATAACTAAAGCTGTTGGTCTAAGTCTTTTTCCACCATAAAGAACAAATTTTTGAAGAAGGTCATAATAATTTTCCATTTGAATGCTTAAGTTTCCTTTAGCAATTTTTTCATTAAAGAATAACTGAACATCTTCTTCAATTAATCGCTTGTATTTTGCAAGTGTTTCTTTGAAAGAATCTTTTCCTTTTTTCAATTTTTTTAAAACCTCTTCAATTATCCAATCAGGTGTTGATGCACCAGCTGTAACACCAACAATTTTATCTTTATGCCATTCTGCTTTTATATCTTTCGCATCTTGAATTTTTTTGGTAGTTGTTTGTTCTTTGCAAATTTCATAAAGCCTTTTAGTATTTCCGCTTTTTGGGTCGCCAACAACAAACATTAAATCAACTTTTTTTGCTAGTTTTCTTGCTGCAGATTGTCTTTCAATAGTTGCATTGCAAATAGTGTTGAAAACTTTCAAATTTTTAACAGATTTTTTTAATAATGAATGAACCTTATCGAATAACTCTTTTGTTTGAGTAGATTGTGCAACTAGAAGTGCTTTTTTAAATTTTAAACCTTTAGTTTGTTCAGCTCGTTCAATAATTATAGGATTATTAGCATAACTGATGATTCCTTCAACTTCTCGATGTTTTGGTTCGCCAATAATAATTGTTTGGTAACCTTCTTTTTCAAATCTTGTTACTAAATTGTGAATTCTTTTAACAAAAGGACAAGTAGTATCAATTAACGTCAAACCTTTTTTTCTTGCTTTATTTTCAGTAGTGATTTTTGTTCCATGAGCGTTGATTATAAAAACTCCAGATTTAACTTCAGAAACATCTTTAACAGGTTTAACATTATTTTTAGAAAGTCTATTTACAACATTTTTGTTATGAACTATGAAGCCAAGTGTTTTAGCTTTCTTCTGCTCACTAGCCATATCTACTGCTCTTTTTACGCCGTAGCAAAAACCATAAGTATCTGCTAAAATAACTTGTTTAGCCATTTTTTAAAGAGAAATAGTTTATATTTAAAAGTCTTTTTCAATACGGAGAGGGATTTTTATTCAAATATTTTTTAACTTTTTTTGTTTTCTTATGAATTGCTTCTTTTGCATGTTCATACCAAGAAGGAATGTTTATCAACGCTTCAAATCCTGTTGATGAATAAGGTTTTTTGTTTTTATTGGCAAAATATATTCTAATTCCGCTTGAAACAGTTATATATGTAGCCCAAATCATTGTAGCTTTTTCATCAGATATTCCTGATAATGAAGTCATCATTTTTTCTGCTAATCCTAATCCGAATCCTGCAAACATATCTATTCCCCAGTAGACTCCTGTTGATATGAATGAATTGGCAATTGTTGTTTTCCAACCTTCATAACCTAGAATTTGTGCAGCTATTCCTTGATCTCGTTGATTTAAAGGACCAATAACTGCTGAGTGTATTAGAAATTTAGGTGTTTTGTACGGGATGTGGTCTTCGGTTTTTTTTGATAAAGCCCACACGCCTCTAATAAGTTTATTTTTCTTCATAAAGTAATCATCAAGAGTTTTGTAAGCTCTATCTTTATCTATTACTTCTAAAGTATTTTCTTCTGTATATGCTATAGCTTCTTCTTTTAGAAGAATTTGTTCTAAACTTTTCTTCACCATACCCTCAATGTTTTAAGCCAGAAAACAATATTTAAATATTACTATTTTTCAGAGAAAATCTCTGCTTGAAATTTGAAAATTTGTGTTTGTGGATCTTGCCAAGCAGAGAAAGGCAAATAAGCTTTTTGACACAAACAGTTTAAGAATTGTGCAACACTAAAATTATTCTCTGTAGCGACTTGCGGAAGTAATAATCCTGAACCTGCCGGATGTCTGATTATAAGTCCATCTTCACCAATTGTTATTTGTTTCAAATAATCTTCCGGTTTTTCAATTTTAATAAGTTCTGGTATTGTTAAAACAGAAATTTCAATATCTATCTCTCTAAGTTCGGTCTTTATCATTTGTGAGAATCTGGAATCTTGAAATGCAGCACTTCTAGCAGCTTCAATAACTGCTTTATATAAAGGCATCACTGGTTCTGGATAACCAATACAACCTCTTAAATCACCATTTTTATGAATTGTAACAAATACTCCTTGTTCTTCATCCATGTGAAGAGCTTCATTTATATTCGGTTCATCATTTGAGAACGCAGTTGTTATTGATTCACGTGCTAATCTTAAAAGAATTGCACCATCTTCTTGATCCATAGAAATATTTATTATTAAGTCTATTATTTAAATTTTTATAAAATAGAAAAAAATAATTTTAGAAACAAAGCCTTGTCTGAATTAACAGCACTTGTCTTTGTCTTTCTTATCGTCTTTTTTACTTCCGCAACAGCCCATTAGATTCACCTCCAAAATACTTCATTTTTGAGGTCCAAAAATCTTTGATTTTTGATTGCCTCTGTTAGTTGTTTACTTGATTATAACTATTACTATTTAAGTTCCTATTTATATTTTTTATGGTTGTGTCAAGAATTCTTTCGAGTGCTTCCTGACTATTAAAAGCATTATGTAAAGTAAATACGACATTGTCCATTTGAAAAATTTCATGATTTCGAACAATATCTTTCATTTTATCAAGATTTTCTGAATGATGAATTATGTCTTTTTCTTCAAGTATATTTTCTTCACCTTCAATAACATCAAGACCTGCACCACCAAGTTTTTTACTCTTTAAAGCTTCATATAAAGCATCAGTATCGACAAGTCCGCCTCTAGCAGTGTTGATTAAAATACTTCCTTTCTTCATTAAAGCAAGAGTTTCTTTATTAATTAAATGGTGCGTGTGTTTATTATAAGGTGCGTGTAATGAGACTATATCTGAATTTTTCAAAAGTTCTTCCATTGTTGCATATTCAAATCCTATGACTTCTGATAAGAATTTATCTTTTACAATGTCAAATACTAAGACTTTCATTCCAAAACCTTTAGCAATTTTTGCAACGTGTAAACCAATATGACCTCCGCCGATTATTCCGATTGTTTTGCCTTTCAAATCAAAACCTGTAAGGCCTTCGATTGAAAAATTTTGTTTTGTAGTTCGAACGTATGATTTGTGCACGTGTCTTGATAAAGAAAGAATTAGTGCAAAAGTATGTTCTGCAACTGTATTGTCTCCATATGTTGGAACATTTGCAACAACAATCTTTTTTTTCTTTGCAGTTTCTAAATCGATGTGGTCATATCCTGTTGATCTAGTGGTAATAATTTTTAGTTTTGAAAGTTGATTAATGATTTTTGCTGTCACATTAGAATAAATAAACACTGAAATTATGTCTGCATCTTTATATTTGGAAATAGGAACTTTTTCAATTTCTTCTTCAAAGAATTTTAAATTAAAATCTTTTAATCTAGATTGAACATATTTTTGTTCCCAGCCTTTAATCTCAAAGAATGCGATTGTATTCATTTTGTGTTTTTCTAGTTACATATTCTATTTGTTTATAGAATAGTTCTTCGATGAATTCGGTTGTCATAGTAGTTAGTTTTGATAGTTTTTGATGAATTCTAATACTTCTGTCGAGTGTTCGGCAGGTTTAACTTTTTCATAAATCTTGATTATTTTTTTATCTTTATTAAGAATGAATGTTATTCGAGAAATGCCCATGTATTTTCTGCCCATGAAGGATTTCTCCCCATAAACACCGTATTTTGTTGACACCAAAAAATCAGTATCTGATAATAATAAAATTTTAAGGTCGTGTTTTTCACAAAATTTTGTTTTAGTCTTTTCATCTCCGCCAGACATTCCAATAATGGTTGCATTCACTTTTTTGAATTTATCTAAATCTTTATTGAACATATTAGCTTCAATAGTGCAACCTGGTGTATTGTCTTTTGGGTAAAAATAAATTATTGTATAATCATTATTAATATCTTTTAATGAATGTTCTTTGCCATCTTTATCTTTTAATTTAAAATCTGGTGCTTTAGTATTTTCTTTTAACATTTTTATTCCTCTTTGAATTTTCCTTTCATTACTAATTGTTTTAATTCTCTTCTTTCTGAAGGTATTTCTTCTTTTGTTTTATTTGGTTTGCCGATTGCAATCATTATTTCAACATGATATTCATCAGGTACTTCTAATGATTCTTTTGCAATTGATTTGTCAAATCCACCAATTGCTCTAGTTGAAAGACCTTTTATTGATGCTTGTAAAGCAATATTTTCCCATGCAGCGCCTGAATCAAAGGTGTGTTTAATATTTTCTTTCTCATTATGAAGATAGTTTTTTCTTGAAATTAAAGTTATTAATACTGATGCGTTCTTAACCCATTCTTTATTAACATCCATTAATGCATTAAACATAAGATTCCACTCAGGAGTTCCTTTCTTTGCATATATGAATCTCCATGGTTGATCATTAAATGATGAAGGAGCCCATCGAGCAGCTTCTAGAAGTGTGAATAATTCTTCGTCAGTAATTTCCTCACCTGACATAAGTTTATAGGATTGTCTATTGGTAAAGATTTCATTTACTTCGTAGTTTGGTTTTCTAGTCATTTTGAATATGATAATATAATAAAAAAAATTAGGAAAGTTAAATCTTTCCTACCAAGTCTAACCCTGGTTTTAATGTTTTTTCTCCTGGCTTCCAATTTGCAGGACAAACTTCTCCTCCGTGAGTATGGACGAACTCGGCTGCTTGAATTTTTCTGATTAATTCAGCTGCACTTCTTCCAATACTATTATCTTGGATTTCCATAGTTTTTAAAATTCCATCAGGGTTAATGATGAAAGTTCCTCTCAAAGATAGACCTTCTTCATAAATGTAGGTGTGGTATGCTTTTGAGATTTCTCCTGTTGGGTCAGCAACCATTGGAAAATTAATTTTCTTAATAGTTTCTGATGTGTCGTGCCATGCTTTATGTACAAATACTGTATCTGTTGATACGCTTAATACTTCAACATTCATCTTTTTCAGCTCTTCATAATGATCTGCCATGTCACCTAATTCGGTTGGACAGATAAATGTGAAATCTGCTGGGTAAAAGAATAATACGACCCATTTTCCTTTGTAGTCTTCTAGACTTACATTTTTTATATCGTTTTTGTGGTAGGCTTCTGCTGTGAAACCTGGTGCTGGTTGGTTTATTTCTGCTGTTGGATTACAACAGCATCCTTCGTGTTCGTGTCCCATTTTATTACCTCCAAAATGTTTCATTTTTTAGGTCTATCAAAAACCATAGATTTTTGGAGACCTATCTTTATTTATTTTACTTTCTTACGTTTTTTTCTAAGAAAAGATCAGTATATTATTTTTACAGTGCCTTCTTTAATTCTACACTGGCATGCTAATCGATTTTTTTTGTCCATGCCCATATCTTCTTCTGCATCGCTTAGTTCAGTTAAATTGTCTTCGCCTTCTGCAATTTCGATTTGACATGTGCCACAAGTTCCTTGTTCGCAACCGAATGGAACTCCTAATGTTTCGCATGCTTCGATGATTTTACCACCGTCTTGTACTTCTACTTCTGTATCGTCTGTTTTTAATTTCGCCATATTTTAATCCCCTATAGTTTACTTAAAGCTTCGTCAATTTTAAGTTTTAATGTTTCTTTTGGAGCAAAACCTACAATTCTATCAACTTCTTTTCCATTCTTTACAAATAATAATGATGGGATTCCTCTAATTCCGAAATCGTTTGATAGTTCTGGTTCTTCTTCAGTGTTCAATTTTGCAAATTTTAATTTGCCTTCGTACTCACCACTTAACTCTTCAAATACTGGACCCATCATTTTACATGGTCCGCACCATTCAGCCCAAAAGTCTATTAAGACTGGAACGTCAGAGTTTTTTACTTCATCTATAAAGTTTGTTTTACTTAAATGTATTAAATTCATTTTTTCTTTACCTCCGAAAATAATTTTGTTTTTCGAGGTCCAAAAAGTTTTACTTTTTGTTTACCTCACTACATTTTTTACATAAACCTGTGAATGTGATGCTTACGCATTCTGGTTTAAATTCTTCTGTTTTGATGTTATCTAATAAATGTTGTGATAGTTCTTCTTGATGAAAATCAACGATTTTGCCACATTCATCACAAATTCCGTGTTGATGATAACAAGTATTCGCATCATATCGATATTCTTTGTTAACTTCCATTTGTGATATGGTGCCTTGTTCGGCTAGTAAGTGTAAATTTCGATAAACAGTGGCGAGGGTGATAGCAGGAAGGTCTTTTTTGACCTCCTGAAATATCATCTCTGCCGTGGGGTGTGTGTGTACGTTCTTAAGATAGTGAAGGATTTTTATTCTTTGGCTAGTCATTCGTTGTGTCATTTTAATCTTAATTAATAATCATTATTAATAAGAAACAGTTATTGCTTTATATAGTTTTCGGTTTTTTACGAAAACAAAATGAAAAAAGAAAGATTATTTGAGAACTCTATCTGATAGTAGTTGTTTTAGTTCGACTTTTCGTTCTCCGTAGTCATTATCTTTAATTAAAAGATGTTGCTTTTGTTTACCATTAAGATCTTTTTCGTAAATGATTTTTTTTACTTGATAAGGTCTTTCGGTGTTATATTTACTAACAAACTTTTTTCTTTTAAAATTATTGTCCGATAAACAATTTTCAATAGTGATGTTTTTCGTTGCTCGTTTATTTATTATTGAATAAGCAAATTCTTCTATAGTTGGAAAATTGTACTCTTTGTAAATCCATTTTTCTCTAGTTTCTTGTTTAAGTTCTTCATTAGAATATTTGCAGAATCTTGTAATTAATCTTAATGCTCTGCTTGTTTTAGGATTGTTTAAGTCTAATTCATAATTTCTTTTTGTTGTTGTAACGCAATATTTTCTTGCAAATTTTTTTAATCTTTTTTCAAGATTTTTTTTATTTTCTTCTTCTCCAGGTTTAAACCATTTCTTAGTTTTCATCTCTCCTAAACTAGAACCTATCATCATCAAACCTGCACTTGTTAACATCCAGATAATTTCTCTATTTGATTTTTTTCTATGTTCTGTAGCATATTCTTTATCTTGTTCAAGTCGCTGTCGATGATTTTTTGGAGGATCATAGGTGGCTAGTGAAACAACGTTTCCTGCCATGCTTAAAGTTCCTGCCAGTAATATGTACGTTCCAAATTTATTAATTTTAGTTCCGTAAAAAGTCATTTTTTATCACCTTATTTTGTAAGTGAGTATCTCATTCTAATTAAATGATTTAATTCTCTCTGTAAGCAGTTCTTTTTGTTTTGTAAGCATCTTCTTTTCTTCTGCAGCTTTCTCGCTTCTTTTTCTATTAACTATTCTGTTATAGAAATCAATCACATCATAGTTTGAAACTTTTTCATTGAAAACATCTGGTATTTGTACTTTGGTGCTTATTTGTCCTGTAACAACATATTTTTTTTCTGGTTCAGAAATTTTAATTTTAATATTTGTTCCAGGAATTAATCCTATTAAATTAGAATATTTCTTTGTCCAATCTTTGTATGGAACTGCGTTTGCTAAAGTGAATATATTTTCTTCTGTTAGTTCTTCTTTTAATCCTAGAATATGTTCAAGAGTTTGTAAGATTTTTATTCTTTGTTCTTTTTTTTTTGCCTTTTTTTCTTGCTTTTCTTTACTAATATTTTCAAGTACTGTATTTCTTCCTTCTGCATAAATATTTTGTAGTTCTTTATTAGAAATTCTTCCTACAAAATAGTAGTTGAAATATGTTTCTAAATTCTCTGAATTGATTATTCTTTGAAATGAATCGTATACATCTACTTTGTTGACTTTTGGACCGAATAACAAATATTTTCTTTTTGTAGGATTAATTCTTATGCTTATCCCTTCATATTTTGATTTTTTTGAAGTTTCAGAATCTTTTCCTTGAAAATATGCTTTTATATATGGGAAAAACTCAAAACCTTCCCACATTTTAGATTTAACTTCTCTAGCGATATCTAATACTTGTTCTTCAGATATTTGATCTCTTAAATATCTGGTTGTCTCGCTTATTCCAATGCCAAAAGTACTGGAAGAGTGATATTTTGTTTTTTTGAAAATGGACTCTTTTTTTTTCATTTTTTGTTCCTCTTTTACTTTCTAATAGTGGTATCCAATCAAGTATATAAGTTCTGTTGCCACCTTAGGGGGTTGAAGTTAGAAAAATTTAAATAGATCTTTATATTATTATAAACATGGATCCTAAACTTTTGCAAGAAATTGGCCTCACAGAAGGCGAGACTAAAGTATATTTGGCACTTCTCAGATTAGGAGAAACAAAGACAGGACCGCTAGCAAAAGAAGCGAAAGTATCCTCGTCAAAAGTTTACAAGATTTTAGATCGATTGATGGATAAAGGTTTAGTTGGGCATGTACTGAAAGGTAAAGTGAAATATTTTACAGGAGTTGAGCCGAAACGAATTCTCGAGTATATGGATAAAAAGGAACAAGAACTTCAACAAAAGAAAAAAATGGTTGAAGATTTAATTCCGCAATTAGAAATAGAACAAAACATGGCAAAGAAGCCAGAAGCAGTTGTTTATGATGGATTCAAAGCAGTAACTAATGTGATTAGATCAATAATTGATGAAGTTAAGGAAAAAGGAGAATACTTGGTCTTAGGAGCTAATTATGGAGAAAATCCTGGATTCAGACCTTTCTTTCACAATCATCATATCAAAAGAAACAAAAAGAAAATTAAAGTAAAAATGCTTGTTAACTATGATACTAAAGGAAAACTAGAAAAAACAACTTCATTAAATGCAGAAATCAAATACCTTCCACAACAATTCATATCTATAATGACTATTTATCTTTACAACGATAAAGTTCTAATAGTGATGTTTAAAAAATCACCAACAGCTTTCTTAATGCAAGGAGAAGAAGTAGTTAGTAGCTTTAGAACTTATTTTAATACGTTTTGGAAAATAGGAAAGAAAGAAAAATAAAAAATTGAAAAGGTTTTACCCTCTTCTAAGATTAGCTCTTCGACTTGGTCTGGTTTTTTCAGAACCGATTCCTTTCTTATTTAAGCCTCTGCTTTTTTTACCAGCACTTGTTAATCCTCTTTCAGCTCTTCCTTTTTTGAAAGAAAGTCCGTTATATCTTTCATCTGAAAGAATTTGAGGATGGAATCTGTCCACTAAAATAATTTCATACCAAGCATAAACACCATCTTGTCCAACTTTATAGCTGTTCAAAACTTCACAGTTGACAAAGCTTTTATGAGCTCTTTCTTCTGCTATTTGCTGATAATTCTTATGAACGATTTTCTTCCTTCGCATGTGCTTAGGTCGTCTACCACTTTTGAATTTTTCTCTCATACGACCTCCTCTAGCGACTCTTTGCCTTACAACGATAATTCCTTGTTTAGCTTTATAGCCTAGAGATCGTGCTCTATCAATTCTAGTAGGTCTATCTATTCTTAATGTAGAAGGTTCTCTTCTCCAAAGATATAATCTTTGTTTTTGCAATTCTTGCATTGCAACCTTTGGTTTTTTCCAAAGCTCTCGGACATATTTGTATAATCCCATTGTGTTTTCCTCCGTTGTTATTTAGGTTTAGTTTCATAAAACCCGAAGCAACAAAAATTAATATTTTTGAGCTTAGAATTTTACTTC
>ERZ889078.425-NODE-425-length-38310-cov-9.059391_pt1 | contig 38310 bp, 29 predicted proteins | sample MGYA00521266_ERZ889078 | MGnify/ENA primary metagenome ERZ889078 (study PRJEB32303, sample SAMEA104408618) | aquatic metagenome | biome: Brackish water; feature: Pelagic; material: water | place: Baltic Sea | collected 2014-06-16T06:34:00 | depth 76,534 m ... | reverse complement strand
GGGCGCGGCGCCACGGCCGCGGTCGGCAAGCGCGCGTGCGCTGGACCTGCGGCACGATGCAGCGTCGGCACCGCGACCCACTTCGCTGCGGCGACCGCATCGATGATGGCGCGCTCGGGGCTAGTTTCGTCATCCATGAGCGCGTAGCGCAGGCGCTCGCCGCGCCCGTCGAGCGTGGTCAGGAGACGATCGAGTTGGGCGATCACACGCGACAGATCCTCGCCGTCGCGGTGACCGATCCGGACCTCCGCACCGTCGCGCGCAGACATGACCGTCACGCCGAGCACAGCGTCCCAGTTCACCTCGCCGACCGGAAACCGCTGCGCGACGGAGGTCTCTTGCCACCGCGCGACGACGCTGAGCATCCGTAGCAGCGTCCGCCGCGCCAGCGCGCAGTGCGCAGCGCGTTGGCGCGCGGCAGAGCCCGTCTCGGCGCCCTTGCAGCGCAACGCGTCGACGGAGACGCCCGTGATCACGGGCAGCTCGTGGCTGCCGCCAACGTCGAGCCGCTTAATCAGGTTGCCGCCGGTGTCGACGAGCGCGACGGGGCCGTCCACCACCATCGCGGCGGGTACGTGCTCTTCAACATGGAGAAACACCGTCCCTGGCATCTCGATGCGTACGTCGGCGCGGCGCACCCAGGGCAACGCTTCGATGGCGACGCGCACGTTGCGGATGGAGACGTCGAGCAGCGGCGAGCCGACGCGCAAGCCAGACGCGGTCAGCAGCGCCGACTCCTCCGTACGCAGGAGCCCTGAGACCTCGAAGTTGCGCAGCTTGAACTGCTTGGTGCGCGACGAGTAGCTGTCCATGGAGAGCGCGACGCCCAGGATCAACGCGATGCACACACCAGCCGCCACCGTCGCGCCGATTCGCGCGAACAGCACCCGTGGCGCGATGACCATGCCGTCGTCGATCTCCGCGGCAGGCGCACGCTCGGGGCGGGCGTTGGTGGGGTCTCGCCGCGCCGTCCCGCGACGCAGCAGACGCCGGCGCACACGGGTAAACCACGCCACCAGCCCGAATCGCTCGGGTGCGCGACGGCTGTTGCGACTATTGCGACGGTTCGTGGGCGTGCTCACCAGGTCCCCTCCATGAGCGCGTCGCAGTCGGTGACAACGGCTTCGGCTGCGTCGGGTCGTGCGACTTTTCGAGCCCCTTCTGAGGCTCGTTTCAGCGCCGTATTATCAGTCAACACCGCCGCGATCTGTTGCGCCAGTTTTTCGCCATTCCAGTCCGCCTGCCGACTCCAGAAGCCGCCGTTCGAGGCGCAGAAGGCCGCGGCGTTCGCGGCTTGGTGGTCTCCGGCGGCGAAGGGGAACGGCACCAACAACGCAGGCAGGCCAGCCGCGGCGAGCTCGGACACCGTCCCGGAGCCGGACCGCGTGACACCGAAGTCGGCCCAGGCCAGGGCTGCGGCCATGTCGTCGACGTAGGACAGCACCTCTGCTTGAATCTTGGCGTCGGCGTAGGCCTGCTGAACTGGGGCCACGTCGAGCTTGCCGACCTGGTGCCGCACGTTCAGCGTCAGCCCGGCTTCCAGCAGCTTGGGCGCGAGGGTCGCCAGCAGCGCCGGCACGTTCTCGTTGAGAAACAGCGCGCCTTGGCTGCCGCCGACCACCAGCACGTGGCGCACGACGGGGGCCTCCTCGTTCGCGGCACGCGCAACGGCGGCGATCTCCCGGCGCACTGGATTGCCGGTGACGCGCACTTTTCGCTGCGGAAACGCCGAACTTGCGGCCTCAAAGCCGAGATAGACGCGATCCACCAACCGGCCCAGGACCTTGTTGGTCATCCCCGGCACCGCGTTGCTCTCGTGGACCGCGGTGCGCACACGCAGGGTCTTCGCGGCCAACAGCGCCGCGCCGGACGCGTAGCCACCGACGCCGATGACAAGCTGGGCGCCTTCCGCGCGAAGCAATCGGCGCGCCTGCAGCACGCCGCGCCACAACGCGACGACGCCGCGCAGTTTTCCCATCAAGCCCGCACCGACGAGGCGCGAACCGTCGACCAGCTCAAGCCGGTAGCCGCGCGCGGGCACAAGACGCGCCTCCAGGCCCTTCGCCGTGCCGATGAAGAGCAGCTTCGTCCCCGGATGAGCCGCGACAAACGCATCGGCGATAGCCAGCGCTGGGTTGACGTGGCCGCCGGTGCCGCCTCCAGCGATAACGACGCACGGCGCGCCCGCGAGGGCCTGTGGGGGTGATGTCGACATCAGCGTGCGCCCTCGTGCGCGGGCGTCCTGACGCGTGTATTGCCCGACGGTCGCTGACGCAGGCTCGGCAGCGCCGGCAGCACAACGTCCGGATTTCCGCCGCGACCGATGTTGAGCAGGATCCCAGCGGCCATCGCCATGACGATGAGCGAGGTGCCGCCATAGCTGACGAAAGGCAGCGTCAGCCCCTTGGTGGGCAGCAACCCCAGCACGACGCCGAAGTTCACCGCTGCTTGCACACCGAACAGCACCGTCAGCCCGAGCGCGAACAGGCGGCCGAACTCATCACGCGCCGACATCGCGATGCGCAGCCCACGCCAGACGAGGAAGATGAAACACACCGCGATGAACATGATGCCGACGAGCCCCAGCTCTTCACCGATGATCGCCAGCACAAAGTCCGTGTGCGCCTCAGGCACAAAGCCGAGCTTCTGATGCGAGGCGCCCAATCCGCGGCCGAAAAAGCCGCCCATCGCGACGGCGAGCTTGGAGTTCCAGAGCTGATAGCCGACGTCGGCGCGGTGGGCGAAGTTGTCGATGAACGCGGTGATTCTGCGGCTCCGCATGGGGTTGTGAACAAGAAATGCGCCGAGGATGCCCAGCCCGGTGAGACCGATGAACAGCAGGGGCGCGACGCGAGCCCCGGCCATGAAGGTCATCGCGAAGAGCAACACCGCCAACACCAGCGTGGTGCCCAGATCGGGCTGTTTCATACAGAGCAGACCCAACACCGCCCAGACGAGGAAGTGCGGGGCGAGGCCGACGTGGAAGGTCTGGATGGAGTTGCGCTGCGCTTTCTTGGAGAGCGAGCGAGCGAGGTAGGCGACAAAGACGACCTTGGCGAGCTCTGCGGGCTGAAACATGACGGGGCCGAGCGCGAGCCAACGGGTGGCGCGGTTGCGCGTTATGCCAAAAAACGGCACGGCCATCAGCGCCAACAGGGCACAGAACATGGCGGGGTAGGCGAGCTTCTTCCAGACTTGGTAGGGCACGTTGGCGAAGAGCAGCAGCGTGAACGTCGCGATACCGAGGAAGCGCAGGTGCCTGACTAGGAAGAGGTGTTCGTCGTTGAAGCGATGCACCGCTAGGTAGTAGGACGCCGAGAAGGCCATCACGACCCCCATAACCGCGAGGGCGGCGACGGTGCTCAGCAGCCACCAGTCCATCCCGACGGGGTGGCGTACCAAGTCGTCGTCGCTGACCGTCATGACCGGCGCCTGCTGCGACACAAGGGTGGGGCCGGAGAAGGCGCCCAGGTCATCGTCGCCCAGCTGCCGCACGCGTGGACGTGACGGATCGGCTGATTCCGTGGGCGCTGCGCTGAGCGGGCTGTCGTGATCGGGGGTGACGAGGGACACGATTACCTCAACTTGAGGCTGGCGAGAGCGACCAAGGCCAGGATGATGGAGATGATCCAGAACCGAACGGTGACGCGCGGCTCCGGCCAGCCCTTCTTCTCGAAGTGGTGGTGGATTGGCGCCATGCGGAACACCCGCTTGCCGGTGAGCTTGAAGGAGGCGGTCTGGGTGATGACGCTGAGGGCCTCGACGACGAAGATTCCGCCGATGATCAAGGTCAGCAGCTCGTTCTTGGAGAGGATCGCGAACATGCCGAGGGTGCCGCCGAGGGCGAGCGCGCCGACGTCCCCCATGAAGACCTGCGCTGGAAACGTGTTGTACCAGAGGAAGCCGACGCCAGCGCCGATGACCGCGGCGGCGACAACGGCCAGCTCTTGGGCGCCAGGGACGCTCGGGATCATGAGGTAATCGCTCATCACAAAGCGATGCACGGCGCCGTTGACCTCAAGACCGATGCTGCCGCCGCTGAGGTAGCAGAGCACGGCGAAGGTGGCGCTCGCGACCATGACCGGGACGATGGCCAGTCCGTCGAGACCGTCGGTGAGATTGACGGCGTTGGAGAGACCCACCACGCCGATCGCGGCGCCGATGCCATAGAGCCACGCCGGGACCAGCAGACTGAAGGCCTGGGTGCTGACAAACGGAATGTACATGTGGGTGTCGGCGAGCTGGGGACCGAGCAAGCCGCTGTACATCATCCAGCACACGCCACCAGCGACCGCGAACTGCACCGCGAGCTTCTGCTTGCCGGTGACGCCCTTGGAGTTCTGGTGGCGAATCTTCCAGTAGTCGTCGACAAAGCCCAGCAGGCCGTACGCGAGCGTCGGGATCATCGTCAGCCACACAAAGGGGCTGCGTACATCGCCCCACAGCCCGACGGAGACGGCGAGCGCGACCAAGATCAGCACGCCGCCCATGGTCGGGGTGCCGGCTTTGGAGAAGTGGCTCGCCGGCCCGTCTTCACGCACGACCTGCCCGATTTGTCGGGCCTGGAGACGACGGATGAACCACGGATACAGCGCCAACGCGATGAACAACGCGGTGCCCATCGCGCCGATCGTGCGGAACGTGACGTAGCGAAAGACGTTCAGGGGACCGAAGTCGTCGCGGAGAATTTCAGAGAGCCACAGGAACACGATCGGCCTCCGGGTCATCGGCTGTGCCGGGTTGCGAAGTTGAGACGTTGGGCGCGGCGGCCGGCGCAGGCGGTTGTGCAGGCTGCGACGCGGCGGCCTGCAGCGCGTCGATGACGCCCTCCATGCGGGCGCCCCGGGACCCCTTGACCAGGACCGTCGCGGCGCCGCTGGCCAGCACCTGGGCGGCGCCCTCAGCGTCGGTTGTGAAGACGTACGCGGCCGTCAAACCGGCTTGCCGCGCGCCGCGGATGGTGTCTCCGGCGAAGGTGCCGCGCGCGAGGAGGAGCGACACCCCGGCGGCCGCAGCGGCAGCGCCAGACGCCGCGTGGAGCCGCGCTGATCGTTCGCCAAGCTCCAGCATGTCGCCGAGGACCGCGACATGTGGACCAGGCAGCCCAACGAGCGTGCTGAGCGCGACGGCGACCGAGGCTGGGTTGGCGTTATAGCAATCCTCCAGCACCAGCGTGTCCCCGAGCTGCAGCGGCCGCATGCGCTGGCCGACGGGAGAGAACTGCGCGAGAGCCCACGCCGCGGCCGTCAGGTTGACGCCCAGCACGTCGGCGACGGCGAGGGCGGTGAGGGCGTTGCGGACCATATGCAGGCCAATCGCAGGGAGCACGACGCTCACCCGCTGGCCACACACATCGGCCACGAAGCGCTGCGACAGGCCCGAGACGGAGACCTCGCCCACCACACACACGTCGGCGCTAGGGTGGTCGCCGACACGCACGATGCGGCAGGTGAGGGCGGCGAGATGGGGTTCAATCAGCGGTTCGTCGGCCGGCACGATGGCGACTGCCGACGCGGGATCTCTGCCACGACCGAGCGCACGCAGCAGGTCGGTCTTCTCGGCCGCGACGCCTTCGACGCTGCCCAACCCTTCGAGATGGGCAGCGGAGACGTTGGTCAGCACTGCGATGTCGGGCTCGGCGATGCGACCGAGCTCGGCGATCTCGCCGGGGATGCTCATGCCACACTCAACGACGGCGAACTGGTGGGCGGCTCGCAGCCGCGCGAGCGTCTGCGGCACACCGATGCGATTGTTGTGATTCCGATAGGTGGCCAGCACCGGACCGGCGGCGCCTAGCGCGAGCGCGGTCAGCTCTTTGGTGCTGGTTTTGCCGTTGCTGCCGGTGATGCAGATGACCGCGCCGCCGAAGCGCCGCCGGTGGGCGCGCGCCAGGTCGCCCAAACCGATCAGGGTGTCGGGCACCTCGCACAGCCAGGCGGCGTGGTCGGCCAGGGCGGCCAAGCCGACGTCCCGGCGAGCGGCGGCGCACAGGGCGCCATGGGCACCGCTGGCGAAGGCGGCGGCGAGGTAGGCGTGACCATCGAACTGCGGACCGATCAGCGGCACAAAGAGGGCGCCGGTCGGCACGGCACGGCTGTCGGTGCTGAGCGTGGTGGTCAGCGATTCGCCCGCAGATGCGGCCTGGGAGACGACGGCGGTGCCCCCCGTCGCGGCCGCCGCGTCGTTGGCGTCGAAAGCGAAGGCCGCGAGCTCCGTCGCCGCCGCTTTGGGCGCAGCGGCGCGGGTCTTGCGTTGCGACAGCCAGCGTTTGGCGACGGCGACGTCGTCGAAAGACCTCGCCTCACCGCCGATAGTCTGTGTCGTCTCGTGGCCCTTGCCCGCGATAATGAGCACATCGCCCGGGCCGACTAGGCCGATGGCCCGCCGAATGGCCGCGTCGCGATCTGGCTCAACGCAGAAGATGCGATCGCCGGGGTACTGCGCCGTCGACGACGGGACAAAGCGGTCGACCCGACGCGCGCCTGCGGCGAGCAGTCCAGCGGTGACCGGGCGAAGAATCGCGGCGGGGTCTTCCGTCCGGGGATTATCCGACGTAGCGACGCTGACGTCAGCGATCGCGCCGGCGGCGTGGCCCATGGGCGCACGTTTGCCGGCGTCACGATCACCGCCGCAGCCGAACACGACCATGAGTTGGCCCGCGGCGCCCAGCAGCTCATGACCGACCGCGAGCACCTGGGCCAGCGCGTCGGGGGTGTGGGCGTAGTCCACCAAGATGAGACCGCCGAGGCCGTTGGCGACGGGCTGCAGTCGCCCGGGTGGCGCCGTCAGCGTGCGGGCGGCCGCTTCGATCGCCTCCGCTTCGAGCCCTAGATCGCGGCACATCAGCGCCGCGAGCACCAAGTTCTGCGCGTTGTGACGACCGAGCAGCGGCGCTCGCAGGTCCAACGGCCGCGGGTCGTCGCGCAGGTGCAGCCGCAACGCCAAGCCCTCCGCCGAGAGCTGCAGACCGGCGACTTGCGCGTCGGCGTCTGGCCGGGCGCCGAAGCTGAACCCGCGCACGCCCGGAGTCCCCAGCGCGAGCGCCGCGGCGGGGTCATCGCTGTTGACCCACCCCGTGCCATCGCGTGGCAGCAGCTCTGTGAAGAGGCGCAGCTTGGCCGCGGTGTAGCTGGCGACGTCGCCGTGATAATCCAGGTGATCGCGGCTGAGATTCGTCCAGCCGACGACGCGAAGACGGGTGCCTAGCAGACGCGCTTGGTCGAGCGCGTGGGAGCTGGCTTCGAGCACGACCACGGTGAACCCCCGGTCGCGCAGCGTCGCGAGGCGGGCCTGCAGATCGACCGCGTCGGGCGTGGTGAGTCCGCCGGGTTCAACGCCTGCTTCGGTCCACAGGCCGAGCGTGCCCAAGGCCGCGGCGCGCTGGCCGCAGGCACAGAGCAGCTGCGCGATCAGCGTGGCGGTGGTGGTCTTGCCGTTGGTGCCGGTGACGGCGAGGACCGCGAGCTGATGACTCGGGTGATCAAAGCTGGCGCTTGCGAGCGGCCCGAGCGCCTGACGCGGCGAGTCGACCCGCACGATCGGGATCTGGGCGAGTCGCTCGATCGTGGCGGCGTCGAGGCCGGTGAGGTCGAGCTCGGCGTCCGCAGCGATGACGATGGCCGCCGCGCCGGCCCGCGCCGCCGCCGGCACGAAGTCGAGCCCGCGTGTGCGCAGCCCGTCACAAGCGACAAACAGCGCGCCCGGCGTGACGCGACGCGAATCGGAGTGCACGGCGCTGATGTCCACGGCGCTGATGTCGACGGCGCTGATGTCCACGGCGCTGATGTCCACGGCCGCGGCGTCAGGCGCGTCGGTCAACCCGGCGGAGCGAAGGAGGGAGTGCAGCCTCATGGTGCGCCTCCCTCGTCGTAGCGCTCGGCCGCTGCCAGGGCGCTGATCCGGGCCAAACGCAGGCGAACGCGATCGCCGTTGGTGACCATCACGCCGGCGGCAGGACGCTGCGACAGCACGACGCCCGAACCCTTCGCTTCCACCGCGAGACCGGCGTGGGACAGCTGGTCGATCGCCTTTCGCAGCGGCAGCCCACGCAGATCTGGCACCCGCATGCGGCCGGGGCGCACAACCGTCAGGCGCGGCGGCGGCTCGCCAACGGCCTCACCCTCCGCGACGTCGACCTTGGCTTTGCGCGCCAGCTTGGCCAGCGCGAGGGCACGACGCTTCTCGTGACGCTCACGCGCCACCACTGGGTCGTCGTACGCCAGATACGGCGCGCCGGGGCTCGAGGGCACGCCGAGGTAGGGTAGCGAGAAGCGCGCGATCTCACGGACGACAGGCGCCGCGATCTCGCCGCCTGTGCGCAAGATGATGCTGGGGTACTTCTTGTGACGCTTCATCGGCGTGTCGATCGCCACAAAGATCGCGAGCCTCGGCTTCTCAGCCGGAACCAAGCCGATAAAGCTCGCCACCCAGTGGGTCTTCGAGTAGCCGCCCTTCGGATCGTACTGCTGCGCCGTGCCGGTTTTTCCGGCCATTTTGTAGTTGTCGAGCCGCGCGCGTCGAGCCGTACCGCCCTTCTCGCAGACGGTCGCCATGGCATCCACCACCTGACGCGCCACCTTGCTACTCAGGATTCGCCGACCCCGCTCCAACTCAAAAGGCTGCACCACCGTGCCGTCAGCGGCGACCACATCGCGCAAGAGCCGGGGCCGCCGAAACACGCCGCCATTGCCGATTACAGCGAACGCGTTGACGATCTGGAGGCCTGTGACCGCGATGCCTTGGCCAAACGCGATGTTGGCAAACTTCACCGGGCGCCACGAAGCCGAGTCCGAGAGCTGACCTGCGATTTCGCCGATCAGCCCGACGTCCGTGCGGCGGCCTAGACCAAAGTCCCGCAAATACGCCTCCAGCTTGGTGCGACCGAGCCGCCAGGCGATTTTTGCGAGACACACGTTGGACGAGACTTTGATGCACTCCGTCGCCGTGAGGTCGCCGTGGGCGTGGCTGTCGGTGATCAGCTTGCCTGGAACACGGAAGCCACCAGCGGCGCTGAAGTGGGCGCCGGGGGTGACCTTGCCCTCCTGGAGCGCGGCGGCGTAGGTCAGCACTTTGAGGGTGCTGCCGGGCTCGAACTGCTCTGAGACGCTGCGATTGCGCATCGCCGCCGCGGCGACGTTCCTGGTCTCGTTTGGGTCGACCTGCGGTGTCTGCGCCATGGCGAGGATCTCGCCGGTGGCGACGTCCATGACGATGGCGATACCGAACTTCGCGTGGCCGTCGCGCACGCCCGCCACGAGCTGGTGCTCCGCGACGGCCTGGATCTTCTCATCGATCGTCAGCGACAGCGATCGCCCGCCAAAATGGCTGGAATCCGGGGCGCCATCGAAGTAGATGCGCTCCGCGGCGCCGTTCTTGTGGCCGCGAATCTCGACGATCTGGCCGCGCAGCTGCGTATCGAACGAGCGCTCGACGTTGCCCGACCAGTTGCGCCGACCGATGAGCGATCCGGCGAGTTTGTGGTTGGGGAAGTACCGCGCGAAGCCCTGCTCGATCTGCACGCCCGGGAGCTTCTGATCGAACATCAAGGCCCTGATCTTGCGGCTCTGCTCGATCGTCAGGTTCTTGACAAGGTAGGCGAACGCGCCCTTGCGACTGAGGCGTCCGAGCAGGTCCGCCCGTCTCGCGCCGGTGACCTTGTGCAGCAGATCGGCGACGTCGTGGCGCACCTTGCGCACCTCGGGATCGTTCACCTTGAGCTTTCGCGCCTCTGGATGCGTCGGCCGCACCCAACGCGGGTCACACGTGAGGTGTTCGGTGCGCACATCGGCGGCCAGCGTGACGCCGTTGCGATCCCGCACATCGCCTCGGCGGGTGCGGACCTTGCGGTGATAGGTGGAGTTCTGCTCGGCGTAGCGACGGACTTCATCGACGTGGACCACGTGCCAGGCCGCCGTCGCGACACATGCCAGTAGCCAACCGGAGCAGATCAGCAGGACTACGAGGGCGCGACGGCGCGTTCGTACGTAGCGCGCGCTCGGCGACGGTCCGTCACGGTCGACGAGCGCGATGCGGCGGCGAGGAAGCGACAGGCTCATTGGCAGCCCCCGTTGTGAGCCAGATCGACACGCGCGGCGCAGCGCCGGCCCAGCAGCGTGCTTCCAGCGAGCTCGCTGCAGCGCTTGTAGGCGGCCTCTGCCTTGGCGTCGTTGTGAGCGCGGCAGTAGAGATCGCCGAGAGAGAAGTGAAACGTCGCAACCTTCGGGCAGCGACGTGTCGCGTCCTCGAGATGTCGCTCCGCGCCCTGAGGGTCTCCACGCTTCTCCGCTAGAAGGCCGAGGTTGCGGTGTCCCTGGCAAAATTTTGGGTTCACAAAGACCGCCATTCGCAGGTGTTTGCCGGCCTGGTTCAGCTGCCCCATCTTCATGTAGGCCCACCCGATGTTGTTGTAGGGCAGGTACGGCGTCGTGTAGGTCGGCTCTTTGAGCAGGGGCTTGAGCACGTCGATGGCGTCCTGCCAGCGCTCCAACTCCAGATACGTCACGCCGAGGTGATTGCGCGCGGCGAAGAACTTGGGTTTGCGCTTGAGCGCCCGCTTGAAGTTGAGGACCGCCTCCTCGTGGCGCTTTCGACCGAAGAGAATGAACCCAAACAGGTAGCGGCTCTCCGGATAGTCCTCGTCGAATTGAAAGGACTGCATCAACTCCCGGATCGCGAGATCGACGCTGTGGGCGTGGAAGTAGCCGGCCGCGAGCTTGTAGTGAAAGTCGGCCTTCTCCTGGCGCTTCTTGGTCTCCAGCTGCGTGGCGCCGCACCCCGCCATGAGCGCGGCGATCACGACGAGCGCGGAAACCTGGCGGCGCATCACGATCGTGGCCGACAGCGCTGGCGGCATGCGGGTGCGGTTCGGCGCGACACAGCTCATCGCACGTCCACCTGAACGCCGGGCTCTGGGCTCTTCATCTTCAGTTTCTGCTGCGCTTCCTGTGCGAGCTGGACCGGGTCCTTCTTGCCAGTGAGCTGGGCGCCGAGGCGACGGTTGACCTCGACCTGCTCGCGCAGTTGATCGTGGACCAAAGCGAGCTGGTGGGCCGTGCGGACGCCCGCCGAGCGATGCTCAACATGCGAGATACCAAGCCACGCCACGCAGGTGCTCACGACCAGCAAGGCCGCCACGCGCCACCAGAAGAAGCGCTCGGACGCGTCAGCGCGCGCGATGGCCGACCGCATCATGGCGTCGGCGCGTAGCTGATCTCGTGGGGTCGCGTGCGGGTTCATGGCTGGCGTCCTCCACGACCGCGTTGAGCGGCCTTCTCAGCGCGGCGGTCGAACTTGGAGACGACGACGTCGTCCGCGCCTGGGCGTCGCAGGACACGCAGCTTTGCGCTGCGCGCCCGCGGGTTGGCGCGCGTCTCTGCGTCGCTCGGTGCCTGGGGCTTGCGAGATGGGCGGACGAAAGCCGAATCCTTGCGCGGAGCCCGATCGCGGAACACCTGTTTGACCGCGCGATCCTCGCCGCTGTGGAACGAGATCACGGCCAGGACCCCTCCGGGTGCCAACAGGTCGGGTGCGGTCGCGAGCAGCGTCTCCAGCTCACCCAGCTCGTCGTTGACCCACATGCGTAGGGCCTGAAAAACCAGCGTCGCCGGGTGCGTCTTGCCGCCGTGGGGCAACACCGCCGTGACCCGCGCGGCGAGCTCGGCAGTGGACTGCACGCCGTCCTGCCAAGCGTCGAGGATCGTATCGGCGACGCGCCGCGAGGCCCGAATATCGCCGTAATAGTAGAGCACGTCGGCGAGCTCTTGCTTCGAGACACCAGCCAGCCGGGCCTGGAGGGGCAGGCCGCGTGAGACGTCCATGCGCATGTCCAACGGGCCATCATGCCGAAAGGAGAAGCCACGGGCGGCGGTGTCCACTTGGTGAGACGAGACGCCGAGGTCGGCGACCACACCGGACAACTCAGACAAACCACGCTCCGCGCAAACCGTCGCGAGCTCACTGAACGGCGCATGCACGGCGGCAAACCGGTCGCCGAACGCAGCGAGACGAAGCCGCGCCGCCGCGAGGGCCTCCTCATCGCGGTCGAGGCCGAGCACGCGCACCTGCGGCAGCTGCTGCAGCATGGCCTCCGTGTGCCCGCCGCCGCCCAACGTGCAGTCGACCACCCAGCCGGCGGGGACACCTTGGAGGGCATCGACCACCGGCTGCTGAAGCACCGTCAGGTGCGAGAATTCGGGGAAATCGCTCACTACAGCCCCACATCGGCGAGAGAGGGCAACGTCTCCGCGAGGAGCGATTCAGTGCGCGCGTCTTCGACGTGCCAGCGCGCGACCTCATACAGATCGAAGGTGCCGCCCTGTCCGACCGCGGCGACCTCCGCGTTCGGCTCAATCCCAGCGAACTCGCGCAAACCCTGCGGCAGCAGAATCCGACCGTGTCCGTCAGCGACCACCTCGGCGGCGCAGGCGAACTGAAGCTTTTTGACGAGCGCCACCGCTTGGTGACTCTGTGGCAACGCCGCGACCAGCGCGACACGTTCTTCCCACTTCGCCATCGGGTAGGCGGTGATGCAGGGCTCAGTGAGGGAGCGCACCAAGACCAAGCGAGGATCGCCGCCACTCTCCAGCTGGCGTCGAAACGCCGCTGGCACGCTGACACGGGACTTTGCGTCCGTGCGTTTCACGTGAGTGCCGAGGAACATCAACGCCACTTGGGGGCTCCTACGAGACAGTGCGACTACCAGACAGCGCGACCGATGCGATCAAACCGTGCGAACGGGTTAAGGATTGGTCGACCGGCTCAGAACGCCCTCGAATGGGTACGAGGTTCCTACTTCTGACCACTTCTGACCACTTCTTCCCACTTTGCGAGTATGGAGCCGCCATGGGGGGTGTCAATGGCGATTCCCCCGGAAACACGATGGTTTCCGCCCCTAGCGTGGCGTTTGAATGCGCGTATTGGCGAATTCCTCAAGGTCCACGCACAGATCCCGCCCAGCGACGGCTGACGGCGAGCGCGACGGTTGGATGCCCAATCGATCGACGTGGAGGCCGGCAGATGCCCACGTAAACTGAATTTTTATCGTGTTTTTATAATCAGTTATCGATTTACTTGCGATCTCAGCGGATCCCGGATCGCCAGCGATCGTCGGCGATCTGGACCACCGGCCGCGGCAAGGCTTCCACCAGCTGCAACGCGGCCACGGTCATCGCCAAGATGTCGATAGGAATGACGATGGGCGCGACCGCCCACAGGCCGGCTGCCACGCGCTTTGATGCCAAGACGGCAGCGCGTACCATCTCGCTCCACTTGGAGGCCCCCATGCGTCGACGCCCAGCTGTTCTCTCCGCGCCGGTCGGACTGCTCTGCCTGATCGCCGCCTGTAGCGGCGATCTGAAGGTCGCCGCGGAGGACGCCACGAGCGGCCCCGTCGGCCCGACCTGCAGCAAGGTCACCATCAGCGAGCCTGCGGAGGCCACAGCCTCCTCGGACCTCCTAGTGCCCGTGTCCGTGCTTGGCGACGGGTTCGACGTGCGCGGCGCGGTGATTCGGCCGGCGAGCTGCACCGCCGCGGCACCGTGCCCGCTGGTGGTGATCGTGCCGGACCGGGACACGAGCCCTTGGCCAAACTACGCCGGCCCCGCCGCGCTCCTGGCCGGTAACGCCAAGGTTGTGGTCGCGATCTTCAACCTTCCGGGCACGGGCCCCGGCGGGCTCGCGTCGAAGGGAACGCAAGACTATGGCGGCACCTACCACGTCACCGCCGTCAAAGAGGTCATGCGCGTCGTGCTCACGCGTAACTACGTTGACGCAACCAAAGCTGGCTACATCTCACTGGGCTTCGGCTTGGTGCCGGTGGCCGCGGCGCTCAAGCTTTTCGGGCCCAACTCGCTCAAGGAGGTGCTGTTCCTGATCGACGTCGAAGGCCCAGTGGATCGCTGCTCAGCCAGCGCGTCGCCCGAGGACACGGACAAAGGCATCGGTCCAGACCATGGCCCAGGTGCATCGGACACGGCTTGTCACATCGACAAGGACACGAGCATGGCTGAGGTGTTTCCCGCAGGTCGCGGCGAGGTGCCGACCAGCGTGACATGCGCACCGGCGGCCTGGCCCATCACCAAGACCGGCAAAGACTGTACCGACGATTGGTGGTCCCTGCGCGAGCCAGCCACGGCGCTAAAGGCGTTGCCTGTGCGCTATCAACGCCTGCAATTCCGGCACGATCATCGCCAGGCGACGCCGTGGTCAAGCCGGGTAGCGATGTCAGCCGTGGCGCAATCGAAGGCGTGCCCCTACTTTGGCCTCAATGACATGGCGCCGTGCCAGACGCCGCTCAGCAACGCGACGTGCGCTGGGCTCACAGGCGGTCAGCAGTGCTGGCTGGAGGGGACCTGGGGCAACGGCATGGCGCCAGCGCCCTATGCGGCCGCGACCCTGTGTGAGGTCACACCCGAGGCGCTTTTTGCGCTGGTGCTGCCGAAGTACGTGGCGCGCATGGTCGACACCGTTGCGTTCAAGAACTGCAAGTAGCGACAGCGGCGCCGAGGCGAGCGCCGCGATCGAGGAGCGAGCCATGCGTGTCACCCCTGCGGCGACGGTCATCCTGCTGCGGCCGGCGCCCGGGTCGCCGGAGGTGTTCCTGGTTCGGCGTCACGGCAACAGCGGGTTCATGGGCGGCGCGACTGTTTTTCCGGGTGGAAAAGTCGACGACCAGGACGCGGACGCCGTGAGTTGCGGCCGCTCACCTGCCGAATGTGCCGCGGCGCTTGAGGTGGACTGCGCACGCACGGCGCACGCCAGCTTTGTCGCAGCGGTGCGAGAGCTGCACGAGGAGGCGCACGTCATCCTCGCGCGGGATCGACATGGCCAGCTCCCCAGCGCCGACGCGGTCACGCACATCAACGCAGAGCTGGACTCGCTGCGCGACGGGCATCGAATCGCCGCGGCGGCCGTACACGATCTCTGGCGATCCCACGGGCTGCGACCTGCGCTTGATCTCGTCGCCCCGTTCGCGTGGTGGGTCACGCCAGTAGCGGAGCCGCGTCGCTTTGACACACGGTTCTTCGTCGCGCTGCAGCCCGTCGGTCAACGTGCGGCGATGGATGGCCACGAGACGACGGCGGAGCGATGGGCGACGGCCGCAGCGGCTGTGCAGGCGCACCAGCAAGGTGGTGAGGTGTACCTCCCGCCGCCGACGCTCCACACCCTGCACCGCATCGCGACGCTGCCTGGGGCTGCAGGGCAAGTCTTCGCGACGTTGGAGGCGCAAGGCAGCGGGCCCTGCATCCTGCCGTTCTACGCGACGGGCACCGCAGCCGGCGACGTGATCGCGCTACCGGACGATCCCATGCATCCGGGCGGACAAGGCGCGCCTGACGCGCGCAATCGATTTGTGCTCCGCGACGGACGGTTTCAACGGCAAGCAGCCGGCGACGATCTGATCTAGCTGGCCGGGGCCACGATCCGATCAGTGCACATCCATGAAGGACGTGCGCTTCACCTGACGGACCAGATCGATCAACCCATCGGGCTTGAAGAGCTCGACAAACGTCCGCGCCGTGCGCAGCTCGAAGGCGCCGACAAACACCCGTTTGGGTGCCTTGCCGAGGTCCGCTTTCGCGCCCCACGTCATGAGATCGGGCAGCGTCACCGTCTTGGTCGCCATGCCCTTGGCCATGAGCACCTGCCAGCGGACACCCTTCGGGCCGGTCAGCACAGTGCGGTAGAACTGGGCGCCAGGCACCTCGCTCACGGTCAACGCGCGCGTCTTGAGATCGTAGGTCGAGGTCTTTGGGTAGGGTAGGAACTCGCCCGGCGTCTGGGTGGTCGCCAACGGCCCGACCTCGCCAAAGATGATGGAGCCGCCTTCCTTCTTGCCGCCACCCGCGACCGTGATCGCCGCGGTCACCAAGATGTGGTTGTTCTTGCCGACGCGCAGGCCACCATGCAGCGGCGCGTAGGTGAGCTCTACGTCCTGATTGCCGGGGGTTTCAGGGTCACCGTCGACCACGCCGTCGGCTTTCTCGGTCTTCTCAGCGGTGTCGCTGCCGGCCGACAAACCCAGCGGCACCAACTCGCCACTCGGCAGCATCGCGCCGGCGAGCACCAGCATCAGATCCGACCATTCGCCCTCCTTCACCTGCGGCAGCTTCGGTGGCGTCATGGTCGCGAAGAGGCCCAGCGGGACGTCAGGCGCGAGATCTTTCTCCGATACCGTGGCGCCCACGGCGTTCTTGTCGGCGAACGGCACGTCCATCACGACCTGCGAGTAGAAACCCGACAGGTACGGCAGCAGCACACCGACGACCTTGCCAACGTCGAGACCACCCTCCACGGCAGAGACGATCGCGCTGACCTGGCTCAGCAGCTCGTTGAGACCGAGACGTCCGGAGAGCGACCAGATGACGTGCTTGCCGGGCGGGGCAGCGATCAGGTACGAGCTCACCACCGGCGCGCCGAGGAGAAAGCTCACGCCACCGGGGATGTCCTGCGGCAGCCCTGGAGTTGGGTTGACCATGGACGGCGCTTTGTCATCGAACGGGCGCTTCACGCTCGGTCCGATGATCGCGTCGAGGTTGAAGAGCAGCAGATCGCTGCCCACGCCGACCGACGTGATGCCAAGCGCAGCCTCGCCCTGGCCGCTGTAGGCGATCTTGCCCGACAGGACGTCGCCATGAATCAGCTCGGTGTCTTTTTCGATGGTCTTGCCGTCGCCGTCGAACGCCAAGTCCGCGAAGTGTTGGAGCCGCGTCGCGATCACCAGGTCGCCAGTGGCGCCTGTCGCGGTGAAGCGCAGGACCGAGACGGCGTCATGCGTGTCGCCGATGACGTGCACATCAACGGGCCATTTCACGGCCTTAAAGCTCACCACGCCGTCCTTGAGGGGCGCCTCCTGAGCTTGGTCCGGCGTGGCTTGGTCGGCGAGACCGACCACGACCACTTTGCCAGACACCGGCGTGGCGCCCCGCTCGTCGATCACCACCACGCGCAGCGCATCGCCGGTGGCGACCGGGCCGAGGTTCCACAACTGGGCCTTCGCGGAGGCTTTGCCACCAACCACGGTCGCCACGACGGTCGCCTTTCCGGCAGCGGCGGTCGCGGTGAGCTCGCCGTCCTTGATCGTGAAGCCATCGCCGTCCAATTTCCACGTGAACGTCGCGTCGGGCGCCACGATCCCCGCAGCGCTCCGGGCCTGAACACCGAGGAGGGTCCCGGCGGCGCCGTTGTCGCCCGGGCGAGCGACCCAGAACGGACGCAGCAAGTGTGCCGTCAAGTCGGCGGCCTTCGGTGAAGCGCTGCAGCCGCCGCCGAGGCAGAATGAACCGGTCGCGCAGTCGGAGTCGACGCCGCAGACGGTCTGAATGCACACGCCCTGACCCAGGTCGCAGCCGCAGGTGAAGCGCTTGTCGGGGCAGACGGAGGAGCCCAGCTTGTCTGTGCAGTCGGCGTTGGACTTGCAGAGCACTTTGGCCGCACAGCAGCCGGCGACGCAGGCGTAGTTGCTGGCGGGCGTGGGGCAGAGCCCGAGGTCTTCTTGACCCTTGCTGTTGAGGCACGAAGGCAGGGCGCCGCAGCCGCCGGCATCGGCGACACCGCCGTCGGCGGTCACGTCCGCGCTCGCGTCGGCGCCTCCGGTATCCGCGCCCACATCCGCCGTCGCGTCCGTCCCCGCGCTGTCCGCGCTGGTACCCGCGTCCGGCTTCGTCTCATCCTCGGTTCCGCAAGCGGTCAGCAGCAAGCTGAGGGAGAGCGGGAGCCACAGCCAGCTGGCGAGCGAGACGTTGGGGCTGCGCGGAAGGCGCGGGGCGTTGTGCGACGTGGTCATTGGCGTGGGCCTCCTGAGGTGAATGACGGAAGCAGGGTCGCGTTCGGCGGCAGGGATGCTCGTCATCGCCGGTGGGTATACCCGCGCGGCGACTCCTGACGCAATGTTAGATCCGGCAGGCCGGTCGCCCAGCCGGGCGACGCGGCGCCGGGGCGACACGAGGCCGGGGCTTGCGCGGCGCGCCGCTACGAGAACTTCGACCGACCGCGCTTGCGCAAGAGCTCAAGCTCGCTTGCACCGAGGCGGTTGCCTTCTCCGGTCTTTGGCGTCCGTACAGGCCGCAGCAGCCCAGGTTGTGTGGCTGTGCACCGCTTCTCCATCCACCCGACGCGTTGATCGTTCAGCGCGAGCTTCAAGCTGAACTGCGCCTCCCGCTGGGCCGCGAGTCGCTGGGCCGCGGTGGCGCCGCTCGGCTGCATGAAGAACTCCGGGTACGGCTCCCTGATCCAGACCTCGCCGATAGGTCGCAAGATCTGCCAGCCGGGCCCGGCCAGACGGCGGCGAAGCGCGGCCGCCTCGAGGGCGATCGCCGCGAGCGCGACCGGATCGGGGCCATCGGCGCTGGTGGGCTGTGCGGCCTCCGGCGGCTCCAGCACCGCATAAACCCGGGCTAGCAGGAGCCGCGCAGCGAGCCGATCGGCCCGCTCGCCGCGTCTCAAACGCGCCAGATCCGCGATGAGCTCTGCGTCCTGCTGCAGGATCGCGACGAGGGCGGCGCTCACGGTGCCCTCGACATCGGTTGGAATCGCAGCGTCGTACCAGCTTGGATGCCGTGCCGCTTCGCCTCATGGGCGTCCAACTCCAGCACGTACCGCGAGGGTGCGCCGACGCTGCGGAGCGTCTCGGTCATGGGCGGCACGTTTGCGGCGACGCCGACGACACGCCAAGTCGCATCTATGAAGATGATGTCCAATGGTATTCGAGTATTGCGCATATAGAACGCCCAGTCGTAGTCCCGTGGCATGAAGAACACCATGCCTTTGCCGGTGCCCAAGACCAAGCGATACATGAGCCCCTGATTGCGCTCGCGCTCGGTTGTCGCGACCTCAACGGTAAATGTTGGCCCGTGAGCGCGCCCGTCGATCTGCACGGTCCCGCTCGCAGGCAACGGAATCGGCGCTCTGGCGAGCGCTTGCATCGACGCGACTGGCTGCGGCTTCATCGGCGGGAGCGGCTGCCGCGGTGCCGCGCGGGTGCAGGCCACCATCGCCGACGCCACGACGACGCCCATAGCCGCGTTGCGCGCGATCGAGACAGCCCGGTGCACGGGGTGACGGGTGGTTCCGAATGAAGACGAGCCGATCATTGGCGCAGTGTGTGCGGGGGCAGGGCCAACGGCAAGCGGTCCGGTCAGTCGGCGTCGCGGGGCAGGATCGTGTGCAGGTAGGCAGAGTCGACTGGCCCCCAGATCTCACCGCCCGAGCCGGGGAGGTTGGCGCGCTCCGAGAAGGGTCGCGCCGTGCCCGCGTCCATGCGCCAACCGGGGTTGTCGTGGCTGTGATGGTACCCGTCTGCAGCGGCGAGCCCGAGGGTGTGGCCGAGCTCGTGGCTGACCGTGCCGGCGACGAGCTGCGCCAGGGCTTCGAGCGCCGCGGCGGCCGCGGTCCCGGCGGCGTCAGTGGCAGGCGCGCCGCCGAGCGAAGGTGAAAAAGGCGAGAAAATCAGGTCGAAAGCGGGATCGACAAGCAAGCCCCCAGGATTCAACGTGGGCGACAGCAGCAGAAAGCCCGAGAGGAACACGCCCCCGTAGGCGGGCTGGCCGACGGCGTGACCGCCGAAATCTACCGTGCCGTCGAGGCGCTCGTCCAAGCGATGGTTGCCGCTGTCTTTGCCAACGCTGGGGTCATTGCCGAGGAGGCCGATGCCGTTCGGATCGCGGTCGAGCAGCGCGATGGTCACCCGCTCCGATCCGTCGATGAACGGTTGCGTCTCAGCCAGAACCCGCACGTCGACGGACCACGGCAGAAAGTGGCCTTGCACCAACGCCCGAACCCGTTCGACCAGCGTGTCGTTGAGATTGGCGAGGCCGTATCGCGCAAGACCCGCGCGCGTCGAGGCCGACACCCGTACCGCCACCCGCTGCACGGTGTGTCGCAGCCGCGCGTGCAGCGCGACGGGCGGACCGTGAACCACGGCGTCGCCGGGCGCGACCAGCACCCATCGCATCTCGCCGACAAGGGAGCGGCTGACGTGAGCGTCCCAGCCTCCGACAAACCAAGCCGTAGAGGCCAAGACCGCGACGGCGCCGCGCGTGCCGCGAACCGGCAGCGTCCGCTCGGTGTCAGCACCTGCGACCCACTCGGCAGCGACCGCGCCTTGGCCGTCACGCCATTGACCGACGACGCCGAGGCCAAGACCATCGACGACCAGGCGCGGTCCGCCCCGCCAGACCACCGGCCACGAGGCCGACGACTGCGTCCCGGGCACGGGCTGACCACGTTCCAGCGTGACATCGCTGCCTGTCTGCGCAGCGAGCGGGGGCAGGACGATGTGCACCGGCTGCCACGCGGACCACGCCGTGCTATCGGCGCCGGCTTGGACGGCGCGCTGCAAACGAAGCCGCACGTCTGCGGCGCCCAACTGGGTGCCGAGCAAGGCGGGCGTGACGAGCACTCGCCCGCCTCTATCGCCCGACACCGGCCATGGCAGCACGCCCGAACGCCGCACGGTGGAGGTGTGGCTGGCGCGGCGCACCTCGACCTCAAGCGTCGCTGTTCCCTCCCCCGGCAGCGGGATCGTGGCGCCAGCGAGTCCGGCGAGTCGACCGTGCGTCAGGATCACCGTGGAGGCGCCGACAAGGCGCGGCGGACCGTCCGTGAGCGGGCCGCTGCGCCAGGACACCGTCGCGATCGGCACGCAGCGACGATCGGCGTCGAGCGCGATCGGGTGCACTAGGCAGGCGCGAGTCAAGGCCGCGCCAGTGGGGAGGGCAGCGGGCGCCGAAGTGACGTGACCATGGGTCCAAGACGCCGTGATCGCGGCCACGACGTCCGGCAGCATCCCGGGATCGGGGCGGCTGCTGAGCGCCACCGTGACCGCGCCGGCCGGGCCCTCGAGACGCAGCTGCAGCCCCCGCAACCCATCACCGACGACGATCACGGGCGTGCCGAGCCTGACGTCGCCAACCACATGAACCGCGCGCAACCACGGCGCCGGTTCTGCTTCAGCGCCGCAACCACCGCACACGAGCGGTAGCCCGAGCACAACGCCAACCGAAAAAAGAAGCCACGGCCGCCACGAAATCATCTGATCCGCTTGGAGAGGCTGAGGCCGGATGTGACGATCAGCCCCTCGGCCCGCTCCGCGCTCTCCCACTCGGCGCGCACAAAATCCACCGCGGTTCGGTACTCGTCATGATCGAAGCGCAACGCCTGCCCCAAACAGAATATCGCGAGGCGCACGGAGGCCTCTTCGTTGGCCACCGTCCGCCAGCGGCGCTCCATCCCGGGTCGACGCTGCAACACCTCCCGAAAGCGCCGAAACGGCTTGTCGCCCGCCAGCGCGGCGAGCAGCTCCGTTCGACCTTTGCCGCGGCCGAGCTCCTTGGCGAAGTCACCCATCAGCGCAAACTCGTCGTCGCTCTCGAGGAACGGCACCTCGTGCCACCCCTCCTCGTTGAACAGGCGGTCTTCGAAGGCCTCCACCAACAGGCGCTGGCGCTTGCTCGACTTCACCCGGAACATCTCCCCGGTATCCGGGTTCCAGTGACTACACGTCATGGGTGAAGCCTCTCGAAAGAGGCGGTGCACGTCCGGCCACTTGCCAACTGCTCGTCGCTCATCTGCCATGATGGCTCCTCATGGCGGCGTCCGCCGCGCTGGGTCCCTCGAAGTCTGCCATGCTGCCCATGCGACCCGCCAACCCCGCCGGCCGCGACGTCCCAAAGGTCCGACAGGAGAACGCGGCGATGGAGCAGTATACGCTACAGGGGATCTATGACGAGCTGCGCCACGCCGCCCGCGCCGGCGATCAGGACGCCGCGATCGCCGCTCTTGAGCGCGCGCTCGGCGTCACGCTGCCCAGAGCGGCCGGTCTGGCTGGGCCCGGGCGCTGCGTCACACGACTGAGCTACCGCGGCTTCAAACCCGCCGAGTTGGCCATGCTGGCGGCCAATCTCAAGGCGGTGGTCAAGTTCGAAGACCTGCCGCTACCCAGCGCTCAGCTGTTCGTCCGCCGCCACGCCGCCCGCTACACGCTCAACGTCGGAGCGCCTTACTACAAGGACTACCTGATGCTGCGCAGCCGAAAAACCGGGCTGCTAGGCGAGATACCGATGACGTTTCTATACGCCAGCCGCGATGACGCTGGGGAACGCCTGCGGGCGTTGGAGCGCAGCAGGCCGGACGCGATCGTCGAGGCCGGTGATCTGCTGGGATTTCCGCCCTGCTGCGCCAGATGGTTCGCAGACGTCTTCGAGCGGAGCCGCCACGAGCAAGACACGGTCAACGACGACGCCGTCTACGCGCTCCTTCGCGCGACCATGGCTCGCCCTGGCTTGGCAGGCCTCGATCCCCTCTCCGACCTCGATCTGCTGGCGTTCTATCCGTGTGGTCCGACCTGTGCGGCGGCGGCGGCGTTTGCTGAGCGCACGCTCGTCGCGCTGGAACGGAGCGCACCAGCGTCGGCCGCCAAGGCGCGCGCAGATCTGGGCGCGCCGGTGCTGTTTTGGCGCATACCCTTCTTTTTGGTCTTCGACGGTGAACCCGCGGACGAGGCGCACACGCCGGGTCCGGGTCCCGGGATTCGATACCGACACGCACACCTTCACATCTTTCCGGACCCCGTCGTCAGTCGCATCCAACGGCTCTTTGGCGGCTCGGTCCTCGCCGCGATCGACGCCGGCGACTTGGTCCAGATCGACGGGGGTGACGTGGTGGTGTACGCCGAGAACAAGGAGGTCGCGCGTCTCCGCGGCAGTGGCGCGCGTCCGCCAGCGCTGGGGTTGTGGGACCGCAGTCGATTTTTTTTCGACGAAGGTTGATCCTCGACGTCGACCTTGGCTACGGAACAATTGAGGTCGCATCATCGGGGATGCGACGGCGCCAAAATCACGCGACGGTGCCATTGCAAAGGGCGTGAGTTTGGTTGACAACCCCGATACGGTTCCTAGACTTTGCCGGACTCTTGCGATGAGGCCAGTCATCTGGCATACCGGCGCGGCTCAGATGCCGGCACCTTGACGAATCGACTCAGAAGGTCGGAATTAAGCGGTTAAGACAGCAGAGACACCTGAGCGGCCGAGACGGAGACAGAACAAGATGCGACGCCAACTAATCGCCATAGCCATCGGAGCCTGCAGCCTTGCGCTGGCAGCCGTCGTTGGCGCGCAGACCAACGCCACCATCAGTGATGCGGAAATCACCCAGATGGAGGAGCAGGGCAAGGCCGCCGTCAACACGATGGAGAGCCGCCTCAAGGATGCGAACAAGGACTACGCGGAAGCGATGAAGGCGCAGGACGCGACCAAGATGAACTGCATCAGCGAGCCGCTGAAGATGCTTGAGTCGGTCGTGAAGTTGGCGCAGCAGTCCTTGCTAGAGTTGCAGTCCGCGTCGGCACGAAAGAGCGGCAGCGGGGTGAAGGACGAGTACGTTAAGATCTCCGTGTTTCTCAGCAAGGCTGAGACCTACCACGGCGAGCTCAAAGGCTGCGGCGGCGCGACCGGCGGCACGATTGACGGGCGCCCGATCATCGAGAAGAACATCTCAAAGGACGTCCCCAACACGGACGCGACGGAAGGAACGACGACCCTGTCCACGGACGCCGGGTATGTCTCCTCCGCGAGCCCCTTCTTCAGCGAGTCCGACAGCGGGTCCTGAGCTAGCAGACGACGTTTGTCAAAGGTAAGTTACCGTGCATGACTTCAGAAAGACCAAGGTGAGCGGCCTGCGCGCCGCACTCGGGGCATTTGTCCTCTGCTGCCTTGTTGGCGTCCCCGTGACGTCCTCCGCACAATCTTCCGGCTCATCGGCCGGAGCCCCGCGCCCGTCTGCTGGTGTAGGGGTGGACATGGGCTCCATCTCCAAGAATCGCGGACTGCGCAGCGGGGACTTCACGCTCCTGCCGAGCGTGTCGCTCGACGGTCACTACGACACCAACGTGTTCAACGGCAACGAGGACGAGAACAACAAGCCGTTGACGGCGACCTCGGTTCGCATCACGCCGCGGCTGTCGCTCAACAACGGCAAAGAAACCGAAGTTCAGTTCAAGTTCGCCGCCGCTGGCGACATCCGACTCTACGTCGCAGACAACGAGAGCATCAATAATCTGACCAACTTCGGTGGCAACGCCGACTTGGGCGTGGACTTCGCTGCGCGTCGCGCCATCTCGCTGACCGTGTTCAACAATTTCAGCCGCGCGCTGCGTCCCAACAACTGGGAGACGACCGCGACACTCAATCGGATCAACAACCAGGTTGGCGCGCGCGTCTCGTTCCACCCCGGTGAGACGCCGGAGCGCCGCCCGCTTGAGATCTCGTTGATGGGTGCGTACGTGAAGGATGAGTTCGAAGACTTCGCTTTCGGCGACACGTCGACGGTCCGCTCGCGCCTGACCGGTAGCTGGCGCTTCCTGCCACGCACGGCGGCCATTCTCGACGCTGGCTGGGATTTCCGCAGCTTCGGGACGGTGTCGCAATTCACCTCGAACTCGTCGCCTTGGCGCGTGCAGGGTGGTCTGGCCGGCGCGTTGACGTCGCGTGTCACGTTCCGCCTGACCGCAGGCTGGGGCAACTCGATGCATGACTCTGGCGCCTCGTTCAACAGCGCGCTCGGCAACGTCTCGCTCGGCTATGCGCCATCGGCCACGACGTTCCTCGCGGTCGGTTACTCGCGTGATTTTCAGCAGTCCTACTACGGCAACTTCGTCGACGCGAACCGCGGCTCACTGTCGCTGCAGCAGCGCTTCGGCAATCTGATGGAGGTGACGGCGTGGTTCAACTTCACGTACGGCATCTACGGTGAGTTCCGCGACATCCCCGCGAACACCAAGGTGACGCAGGCCAATCGCAAGGACTACATGCTGGACGCAGGCATTCGCTCGTCCATCGAAGTGTCACGACTCATCGGCGTGCAGGTTGGCTACACGATGCGAGGCGTGATCACGAACTTCCGCATTCAGTCGAGCGTGGACGATTCGGTCCTCGATGTTGGCGCCTACATCGCTCACGAGATTTTCGCCGGCATTTCGCTGCGGTACTGAGTCGCTGCAGTGCCAGAACCACTCCGCAGGCTTGGTCTCTCGCGCAGCCTCAATCCGCTACGCCCACCCGAATCTGGACCCCGACCTCGAGCCCTGGCCGACCAGTCTCTGTGGTGGCAAGCGACTCCGACAGGACGTGGTGAAGTCGACCACCTGCGCGCGCCTCGGCTAGCAGGCACCTCCTGCGTCACCTTTCACACGCTTCAGCGTCTCGGGATGACCATGGGTTCGTTGTCAGCCAGCCTGAGACTCGTGCTAGTGGCCGCGATCGCGATGAGCGCGTGCTCTACGACTGCCAACGGGAACTACCGGGATATTGCGCGAGACGTCCGCGGCGCGATGCAGGCGAGCACGCTCGGTCCGGGTGATGTCATCAGCGTGCGTGTCTACCTGCACAAAGATTTGAAAGGCGACTATGAGCTGTCACCGGTTGGCCAGATCAACTTCCCGCTGATTGGCCTCATCACCCTCGAAGGGCTGACGGCGACTCAGGTCAGCCGCCTAGTGCGGCAAAAGCTGCTGAACGGGTATCTTCGCGACCCACACGTCATCGTCTCCGTGTTGAATTTCAACTCGAAGAAGGTTTTTGTTCTCGGGCAAGTGAAGAAATCTGGCCGGTTCCGTTACGTCGACAACATGACGGTGATCGAGGCCATCACGATGGCCGGTGGATTTGGTCCGCTCGCGGAGAAGAACTACGTGATCGTGACGCGCGGCACCCATCGCATACCCGTGCCGGTCGAGAAGATCATGCAAGGTCTGGCGGCGAATTTCGTCATTCGCCCAGGGGACCTGATCTATGTGCCTCAGCGCGTGCTGTAATTCAGACTGATTCCAACCAAAAGACCGATTTTTTCGATCCTGCGCGCGGCGCACCGACACTAAGCACCTCATGCAAGATCCCAAGTCAGACCCTACGGCCGAACCGCAGCTGAACCCGAGTGAGCTACTCGCGCGCGGTCGTGAGTTGCTTGCCAAGCGGTTCTGGTGGTTCGCGGTCGCCTTTGTGGCCGTCCTAGCCGCGACATACGTCGTCACGAAACATCAGCAGCGCATCTACAAGGCGACAGGATCGTTGGTGATTGAGCAACGCGCGCCCGAGGTGCTGAAAGGCGTCAGCGAGGTCGTGAACCTCGGCGCGCAGGGCTTCTGGGGGAGCAAGCAGTACTATGAGGCCCAGCGCCAGATCTTGAGATCGCGCGAGTTGGCCGAGCTCGTCATCAACCGCCACGGTTTGGCCAGCGACCCGCACATGTTCCATCTCGATCGACCAGGCCTCGAGCTGTCCGACGAGCAGAAGCGCGACATCATGCTCAACGCGGACGCCGTGGGTGCGCTAGCGGGCCGGATCTCTGTCGATCTCGCCGAGTCGTCAATGATCGCGCGTGTCTCGATCGAGGACTCGGATCCGGCGTTCGCGCAGCAGCTCGTCAACTGGGTGCTCCGGGCTTACCGCGACCGCAACCTGAACACCAAGCGACGCGCCACGCGGGAAGCGTACAAAGAGCTCAAAACGATCGTGAAAGACATGGGGGCGAAGAAGAAGACGTCGGAGAACGCGTTGCTGGTCTTTGAGACGCAGCACGATCTGTCGTCGAATCATCGCGCGGCGGTGAAGGAAGACATCCTCGCGCTGTCGGCGAGTCTGCGCAAAGCAGAGAGCGACCGGCTGTTGATGCAACAGCGCGTTCGTTCCGTGGCGCGACATCAACATGGCGGGGACATCTTCTCGGTCGGGGCCAAGTCTCTGGTCAGCGACCCGCTCACTCAGACGCTGAAGCAACGATTCCTGGAGCTGTCGATCAAGAAGCGCGAGTTGGAGTCTGTCTACCTCGACAAACACCCAAAGGTGAAGATGATCGAGAGCCAGCTGGTGCATCTGCGCAAGATCGGACGCAAACACCTACAAGGCGCGCTGATGGGCGCGAAACAGGAGCTACGCGGCGCCGCAGAGGCGGAGAAAGTCTACCGGTCGAAGCTGAAGGCGGCGTACCACGAAGACGAGGCGCTTCGGAACGCGCTGCTCAAGTTCGAGCAGCTGACCGCCAAGCGAGACGAGGATCGCGGATTTTACACGATGGTCGCCAAACGCCTCGCCGAGACGGACCTCACCGGTCAGGTCGAGGTCAACAACGTGAGCATCCTTGACGAAGCCATCTTGCCGCGCGAGCCCATTCGGCCAAAGAAGCGGCTGAACTACATCCTTGGCTTCGTCCTGGCCGTGCTGGTCGGACTCGGAGCGGCGCTCTCAGCTGAGCTGCTCGACAACACGGTGAAAGACCGCCTGCAGATCGAGAAGCGGCTGGGCATCGCCTACCTCGGCGCCATCCCGACCTATCAGCTCGACGAGGAGGACGACCCGGAAGATATCCCGGTCGAGAGCGTCGACCTGTACGCCCACTATCGACCGAACTCCCGCGTGGCCGAGGCGTCGCGTTCCATTCGAACAAACCTGCTGTTTATGCGCACCGGCAATCCGCTGCGCTCCATGGTGGTCACGAGCGCCCACCCGCGAGAGGGCAAGACGTCGACATCGACGACCATCGCCATCGCCCTCGCCAACTCGAGCGGATCTTGCGTTATCGTCGACACCGACCTGCGAAAACCCCGGTTACACAAGGTTTTCGGGCTGAGCGCCGACAGCGGCGTCACAAGCTACATCCTCAACCCGAACGCGGACCTGGGCACCTTGACCCAGCCGACGCAGGTGCCGGGTCTGCATCTGCTCGCGAGCGGGCCTTTGCCGCCTGATTCCTCTCGGATCTTGCACAACGAGCGATTTCAGTCGTTGGTGGACGAGCTCAAGACACGCTTTGAGGTCGTGATCTTCGACTCACCACCCGTGGAGATCGTCAGTGACGCGCTGGTGTTGTCGCGCCTGACCGACGGCGTCGTGCTGGTCGCGCACGCGAAGACGACCCGCATGACCGCTTTGACATCGACAGTCCGCGCGCTCCGCGACGTGAACGCGACGTTGCTCGGCATCGTGCTCTCGCGAACGACGCAGAGCGGTACCGGGTACGGGTACTACTACGGCCGCGGCTATCGCGGCGCTGGTCGCCGGTATCAGTACCGCTACACGTCTGATGGCACGGGCGACGATGACGAGCCCGAGGCGCTGCGCGACACCTGAGTGAAGGTGACTGCGCGCTGAGCCTGAGCTTGATCAAATGCCCGGCTCCTGTGACCCTAGCGCGGGCTCTCAACGACGAAAGGTGGAAAGCAGGATGGACAAAGTAATTGGCATCGACCTGGGCACGACGAACTCGTGCGTCGTCGTGTACGAGGGTGACTCACCCATCGTGATCCCGAACTCCGAGGGCTCGCGCACGACTGCGTCCGTGGTCGCCTTCACCCAAGATGGTCAGCGCCTCGTCGGCGGTATCGCGAAGCGGCAGTCGATCACGAACCCTAAGCGGACCGTGTACGCCACCAAGCGCATGATGGGACGCAAGTTCAAGTCGGAGGAGATGCAGCGCGTCAAAGAGACGGCGCCTTTCGACGTCGTGCAGGGCGAGAACGGCGACGCCAGCGTGCGCGTCGGGACGAAGTCCTACACGCCGCAGGAGGTGGCTGCGTTCATTCTCCAGGACTTGAAGCGATCCGCGGAAGAATACCTTGAAGAGAAGGTCTCTGATGCCGTGATCACCGTTCCGGCCTATTTCGACGACGCCCAGCGCCAAGCCACACGGGACGCCGGCCGCATCGCCGGTTTCAACGTCTTGCGTGTCATCAACGAGCCCACCGCCGCGGCGTTGGCTTACGGGATCACGGCTGAATCGCGCGGCACGATCGCGGTCTACGACCTTGGCGGAGGCACGTTCGATATCTCGATCCTGGAGATCTCCGAAGGTGTCTTTCAGGTGCGAGCTACCCACGGCGACACATTCTTGGGTGGCGAGGATGTCGACGCGCGCGTGGTGGTCGACCTCGTTGAGCACTTCGAGGAAGAGACTGGGATCGATCTCCGTACCGACGCTGTCGCGATGCAGCGCCTAAAGGACGCGGCGGAGCGCGCGAAGATCGAACTCTCCACGCTGGAAGAGACCGAGATTTCCCTGCCGTTCTTGACGTCCGACGACAGCGGGCCGAGGCACCTGCAGCGCACGATGACACGCCCCGACCTGGAGGCGCTCTGCGCCGATCTCGTCGATCAGACACTGCGCCACTGCGAGCACGCGTTGAAGGACGCGGGGCTCACGACCGCCGACATCGGCGACGTGATCTTGGTCGGCGGCATGACCAAGATCCCCATGGTGCAACGCGCCGTGTCCGAGCTTTTTGGCCGACAGCCCAACCGAACCGTGAATCCTGACGAGGCTGTGGCAGTTGGCGCGGCGTACCAGGGAGCCATCCTGTCGGGTGACGTGGGCGACGTGGTGCTGCTCGACGTTACCCCGCTGTCACTCGGTATTGAGACCGCTGGCGGCGTGTTCACACGCCTGATCCCGCGCAATACCACGGTTCCAGCGAGTATCACGGAGGTCTTCACGACCGCGGAGGACTACCAGCCGCTCGTCAACATCCATGTACTGCAGGGCGAACGTCCAATCGCCGCGGACAACACAAGCTTGGCGCGGTTCGAGCTGGTCGGGATTCCGCCGGCGTTGCGCGGCGTGCCGAAGGTCGAGGTGACGTTCAACATCGACGCCAACGGTATCCTGTCGGTACAGGCCAAGGATCTGGGCACAGGTCGCGAACACATCGTGCGGGTGCGGGCGACGACAGGGTTGAGCGAGGCGGCGATCGAGCGGATTCTGACGGACGCAGAGCAGTACGAAGAGGCCGACCGTGAGGCGATGGAGCGTGCCGAGTTGGTGAAGCGTCTGAGCGGCTTGATCTACACGACGGAACGCTCGCTCAACGAGCTGTCGCACTACCTAACCGAAGGTGAGCTCGTGCAGATTCGGGATGACCTCGATCTCGCCCGACGCACGACTACGGCTGGGGATATTGAGACGCTGCGAGAGGCGCTCAAGCAGTTGGAACGATCGTCGTTCCGCATCACGGAAGTCATGTACAAGGACTTCGGCTAGGCTTGCCGCCCGCCCGGAGACAAACAAAGCGCTCCCGTGGAGAAAAGCAGCGCCGACGCTGACTGCCCGTCGGGCGGCGCGTGTCGCGTCGAGCGCCAAGCTCGCTGACGACGGGCGGGAAGCGGACCAAACCAGACTGAGTCACCACCGACCCGCTGACTCTTCAACCGCTGGTGCCGGCATCGGCAATGCGATTCATCATGGCCTTGTACCAGCCCGACCACTACCGCGTGCTCGGAGTCCCGGTGGGGGCTGACGCACGACGACTCAAGGAAGCCTACCATCGGCTGTCGCGCGTCTATCACCCAGACCTGCGCGGCGGTTCCCGGCTGGCGACAGAGCGCTTTCAGCGCATTGCTGCGGCCTACAGCGAGCTCAGCGACGCGAGTCTGCGCGAAATCTATGACCGCAAGCTCGTGCTGATGGATCCCCTGCGCATGGTCGACGATCCGCGCGCGGAGCGAGCGCTGGACCGAATCGACGGGATCGTTGGGCGACTGCGACGACGCCCCAAAGCCCTGCCGGGGCGGCCCAGGGGCAGAGACTTGAGGGTGACCTGTGAAGTGCCGCTCGCTGTCGCAGCGTTGGGCGGCTCGTGGCATGTCATGGTCGACTACGAGACAACCTGTGCCACCTGCGACGGTGTCGGAACCGTGCAGCCGGACCGCAACCCGGGCTGCCATGTGTGTATGGGTGAAGGCCACCTCAAGGTGGGTGTGCGACGCCAGCGACAGGTCTGTGGCTTCTGCGGCGGGCGCGGCGAGGTGCTGCTCGCCCCGTGCGACACCTGCGACGGATCGGGGCGCGTGCAGGACCGAAGGGAGGTGGCGTTCAATGTGCCAGCTCGGCTTGGCGCTGCGGCGACGCTGCGTGTCCGCGGCGCCGGCGAGATGGCGCCGCGTGGCGGGATACCGGGCGATGTGATCGTGGCCACCCACATCGCAAAGCACCCGCTGCTCGAGCCTCGAGGCGACGATCTGATCTGCCAGTTGCCGTTGTCGTGGAGTGAAGCGACGTGCGGCTGCACCCGCGACGTGCCGACGCTGGCCGGCCTGCAGCGCCTGCGCGTGCCAGCCGGCAGCTGGAGCGGTCGCGAGCTGCGCGTGCCGCAGCAGGGGTTGCTGCGCAGGGATCAGCACCGCGGCGACCTGCGCTACGTGATCATGGTCGATGTGCCGGACGCCATCAGCGAGGCGGACGGTGCGGCGCTGCGAAGCCTCGAGAGCCAGCTCGGAATGGCGCGGTTTGCGAGACGAGCCCGGTATGAGACCCAGCTCGACGCCGTCGCCGCCGCCGATCGTCACGACCGTGCGGGTGAGCGCGTCCGTGTGGCTGGACGCGAGGGTGACGATTCCCCCCCCGCTGAGGCAGCCGACGAGGCCGGTCGTGCCGACGTGAGCCCGATGCCGAAAGGACGTGCCTCATGAGGCGGGCTTCGCGCGTAGGCGAGCGCGCCCTGTTGGCCGAGTTGCTTGAGATCTGGCGACGACCACCGCGCGCCAATCTACCCGTTGGACCAGGCGACGACGCCGCGGTGATCGCTTTGTCCGGCAACACCGTGCTCACCGTCGACAGCATCGTCGCCGGCCAAGACTGGCTGCCAGACCAGACGCCGCCGGACGCGGTCGGACATCGCGCTGCCGCGGTGAACCTCTCCGATCTGGCTGCGATGGGCGCCGTGCCGCGCTTTCTCCTGGTCGCGCTCGAACTCGGGGCCGACGACGACGTCGACGACGTATTGGAGGCCGCCGTTGGGCTAGCGCGGTTGTGTGACCCGCTCAACGTGACGGTCATCGGCGGCGACATCGGCATCGGCGCAGGCCCACAGCGGTGGACCGTCACGGCCGTAGGCGAGCAGCGAGGTCACCTGCTCACACGCAGCTGCACCCGACCTGGCCATCGTGTGTGGCTCGTTGGCGACGTCGGACGCGCCGGGCTGGGGCTCCACGCCCTGCTGCACGGCCGCGATGACCGGCAGCTGCGAGCCTGCATCGAGGCTCATCTGCGACCGCAGCCTCTCATCGCGGCGGGGCTCCGACTCGCTGAGCTGCCCGGCCCAATCGGGGCGATCGACGTCTCAGACGGGCTGTGGCTCGATGCCGCGCGCTTGGCCGGAGAGAGCCGCTGCGCGCTGCGCATCCAACTACCGCGACCAAGCTGGATGAGCCCTGAGCGGGAGACGCTCTGCCGCGAGCTGGGCTGGGATTGGCGTGATGGCTGCGCTACTGGGGGCGACGACTACGCGCTCTTAGTCACCGCGCCGTGGGAGCAAGACGTGGCCGCGGCGCTTGCCGGCGTATGCGCAGCGGTGCCCATCGGTATCGCAGAGGTCGGTGAGGGCGTGCAGATGGACGTCGACAGTCGCCGCCTCGCTGGGCCGCCCCAGGGCTACTTGCACGGCGACTGACGCGGCCTCAATGCTGCGCCGTGCCTTGTCGAACGAGGTGCTGACCGCTAGCCTCGCGTCATGACCATGGAACGGCGCACATTCCTGCAACTGGTGGCCGGGGGCGCGGTTGCTGGCGCGATCGGCGGGCTCGCCAGCGCACAGCCCCACCCGATGCTGACGTGGGACGACAACGCCCCGCTCTTTCCTGGCCTGCCGCTGCTCGTCGGCTTGCGGGACGACGCGCGCGGCGCCTGCCACGTCACCATCGTCATGCGCCACGGCGCCGCAGTGCATGTCGCGCCTGTGTGCACGCTAGCGCCGGGCGAAGAGCGCCGCGTCGAGCTCCCCTATCCGTACGACCAGCTGATTGCGGGCAATTACGACGTTGAGCTCGTGGCCATGACGACCGATGGCCGCTGGCAAGACCAACAGCGCGTTGGCACGCTCACGGTGTCCGCGCTTCGGTTCGGCGCATGAGGACGCGCGCACGCCAACAGCGCGGGGGCTCCTATCGACGCGTCGCGCTGGTCGCCCTATCTTGCGGCCTAGCCGCTGCGTTCGCCCCCACTCCCGCGCACGCCAAAAGCGTGGGGCCGGCCAACGTTCGCCTGCCGCAGGTCAGGATCAACCAGGTCGACACGAGCGCTTGGCCAAAGGTGCGGGTCCTGGCGACGATTCTTGGCCGGGGCACGCGGCCCATCAAGCTGGACGCGATTCGCAGCCTCGAGGTGCGCAGCGGCACGACGACAGCGGGACCGCCGCTGGCCGCCTTCAAACTGGGCAAGCTGCTCAAGAACGAAGACATCGAAGCGCCACAGGCCCGGGAAGGCAAGCTCTGGGCGGCGAGCAAGGCCGGGGTCGGTACGGCGGCGGTCATCGTGGTCGCGGGACACGAGCATCCGGCGCTGAAGCGCGGCAGCCTCGGCCCACAGCTGCGGGAGGCGGTGGCGTTGTTGCTCAAGCAGTTTGGCAAGACCGATCGGGTCAATGTGCTGTGGTACAGCGACCGAATCCGCAGCGCCGTCTCATTAGCGTCTTACAGCAGTGAGCTCCAAGACATCGAGAGCCTGACGATTCGCACCAAGTGTGCGCAGGCTCGGGCGGCAGCGATCAGCGGGGAGGCGATCACGCTTGGCCCGAAGGGCAAGGAGTTCAAGCCGGGCACCGATCTCTGTGGACTGCAGGCCGACGCCGGTGCGCTGGCCGATATCATCGGCGATCGGGCCATGACCTCGTTCCGTGGCAAGTTCCCGCGCCTGTTCAACCTCGGCAAACCTTTCTACGACCCGACCCGCTACTGCGACATTCCAACCGATCGACTTGAGGGGTTTGGTGACGGCTCGCTGATGGCCAAGAACCTCAAGCGCACGATGCAAGAGCGCGAAGCACACGAAGAAGCGGGCGATCGGCTCGACTTTCGTACGTCGGCGATGGACGAAGGTCTACGGATCTTGCTGCAGGATGGACGCCCTGGCGAACAGAAGGCCCTGGTGCTGATCTCGGATGGCCACGATGGCTACCTCGACGACATCGAGCTGTGCAAACGCCGACCGCCGGCGCCATGCCGCGACGCGAACGGCGCGGATCACACAACCTGCCTGAAGAAGGCCTTGGATCGCCGGATCACGCTGGAGCAGTCGATGTTCCACGCCAAAGCGGTGAAGTGGCTCGGAGTGGCACGGGCGGCGGACATCAAGATCTTCAGCCTCGGTATCGGCAGCTTGGCACGACGCGACGAGCTGCAGCGTCTGCGCTTGTTGTCGGAGCGAACGGGAGGCACGTACCGCACAGCGCGGAACGAGGCGCTGCTCGCCCAGAAAATCGGCGATCTAGGCAACGAGCTGCTCGGCCAAGTGGTCATCGACTTCACCCACCCGCAGCCGGACGAGATCGACGGCAAGCTTGGTCTGCGCATCAAGGTCCGCGGCGTCACGGAGAAGGGCAAGCACATCAGCGAGACCTCAAAGGTGATGAAGGTACAGGTCGCCGAGATCAAAGGTCTCAAGGCGACGATCGTGGACGGAGTGACGGACCTCGCGGTGTCTGCGCAAGACGCCATGGGCTACCAGGTCTACGTCTACGTCGGGGTCGCGCTGTTGGTGATCGCCGCGCTCATCACCCTGCTCATCCTCTTCTTCATCGCGCGGTTCTTCTTCCGTCTGATAGGCCGGATCTTCCGACGTGGAGAGCAGACATGAGCGGCAACAGCACGCACGTCGGCAAGGGCGGCAGCATTATCGTCTCAGGTGAGAAGGTGTTCATCCCTGACGTGAAGGTCGTGAACTATCAGGAAGGCGGCAGCGGTTTCGAGAGCAAGTTCAACACCGAAAGCGGCCGTGAGCTGACACGACCTCGCAAGATCAAGACCGACAAGGGCATCGTTCGGACGCGCGACGCAGGGCCGGTGCGTGAAGTCGTCGACATGGTGATCATCCACGCGGATATCACGCAGTCCTCGGCTGTCTGCTACCGCGTGCTGTTGAGCCGAGGGCTGTCGTCTCACTTCGGCATCGATTGGGATGGCACGATCTACCAGTGGGCCGACACCGCGAGCCTGACGATGCATGCCGGCGCATGGAACAATCGTTCGATCGGCATCGACATGAACTGCATGCTCTTCAATCACTTGAAGTCCTCCAATCCGCCGAAGGGTCAGGGGGAGCGGCCGATCGAGCAGATGGAGATTCAGGGCCATCCGTGGATGAGCTACGGCTACACCGACGAACAGTACGAGGCGTTGATCGCCCTGCTCAGCACGCTAAAGGAGCAGTACCCGAAGATCGACCTCGCCGTGCCGGTGACGAGTGACGGCGAGGTTGTGCCGCACTTCATCCCGGATGTGGATGGTGGCAATCGCGCCGAGAAGGTGGGCATATACGGTCACTGGCACGTCAATCCAGAGAAGGCTGATCCGGGTCCAGCCTTCGATTGGCGCCGTCTCATCAGCGGACTCACAGGCCGCAGCAACGCCTTTCCTGTCACGTGGACGCGCAAGCAAGCGCGCGCGAACTGGCGCAACAAGCGCGAGATTCAAACCCTCGCGGCGCAGTACTTCAAGCGAAACGAGGTCGGCAACGACTCCGGCGGCTACTTCCCGGTCGGCCTGAACGGGACGTGGCACGGCGGTATCCACCTCCCGATCCGGTCTGGCGCGGACGTGCGCGCGATGCTCGATGGCACGGTCGTGGCCGCGCGCAACGGCCCGGTACCCAGCGGGGGCTCCAACAACTTCGTGCTCCTGAGGCACGAGATCGACTTTGATCCGCGCGAGGACAAGGAGCGAACGTTCGTCTTCTACTCCCTCTACATGCACTTGCAGCGCTTCGCGATGGACCCGGAGTCAGTGAAGAAGAAGGTGCTCCCTGGCAACTTGGCGCAGATGCCAGAGTGGTTCGCGACGTTGACGAAGGTCGACAAGGGCGAAGAGGAGATCCCCGAAGAAGAAGACGAGGACGACGACGGCAAGGGCCGCAAGAAGAAGAAGGGCAAGAAGGGCAAGAAGGGCAAGAAGGGCAAGAAGGACAAGAAGAAGAAGGACAAGAAGGCGAAGAAGAAGGTCGCCAAAGACAGCCGCGATGACGACAGCGACGACACCGACGAAGACGCCGACGACGAGGACGGTGAGATCGACGGCCCGGTGACCGACGAGGACGCAGTCGGGTGTGCCGACGCCGATGTGACGCGCGTGACGAACTCCGTTGGCAACGGCGTCACAGCGTTGCGTGGCGCGAATGTCGCATTATTCGAGCGGTCTGGCGCCGAAGCCATCCTCGTCAAGGCCGGAAAGGTCCTCGGCCACGCCGGCCCGCTGCTCGGTGTCGGCGGTGAATCCTGCGAAGGTACGGTGCACGTCGAGATCTTCGCCGATGGCCGCTGGCGGGACGCTGTTGACCTCGTGGGTCAGCACGGCGCGCACTGGCTTGAATACGACCCCGACCCGAATCCGACGCTGCAAATCGACACGGACGACGTGTGGGCCGTCGTGCTGCAAGACGATGACGAACGTAGTCGTGTCCTACGCGGCGACTTTTTGTCGGAGGACCGACGTGTCGAAGCGGCGACGATCAGGGAGTTCTACGAGGACGGCGGACCAGAGGCGGACCGACTGAAGCGACGTCTGCGCAAGGGCATCACGCGGCACGTGAGCGAGTGGAGCGACCAGGTCGACTGGTATCGCGTGCTAGCGGGGGCGCAGGAGGGCAAGGATGTCGGCAAGGCCATCGAACGGGAGCTGCTCCAGGACAGCCAAAACAATCTGTTGAAGACGCTATTCGCCCGGGAAATTCAGCGTTTCACGCCGTTCGTCTGGTTGACGGAAGAGGTCGCCAAACACATCGATCTGCAGTTTGGCGACACTTGGGACGGGGTGCTGTACCACTTCCATCCGATCCATTTTCTGCAGTGGATCACGTTCGAGACGACGCGGACCCAAGGTAAAGTCTTCACCAAGATGAACAAAGCCGACATCACCAAGGAGCGGCGCAAGTATCGAAAAGAGCAGGACCGAATCCGTACGGAAGCGCGCGGCAAGATCGATCCTGACCTGCTGGAAGACGACCACGGCGACGCGTTTATTGTGGACGAGATCGATGAGCTCGCCGATCCAACCAGCGTGCTTGAGGATCTGTGGGAGGCTGGTGATTTCCCTGATGAATGGGAACGCCGAGACTAGGGCCACGACACCATTCAGCCGACACCGCCGAGCCGGCAGCATGCACAGCCGAGAGCCCCGCGCCGACCTGACAACCCGTCACGCACACCAGGAAGTACGATCATGAGCAACGACACACGCGTCGCGTTCTATCCGGGGTCGTTCGATCCCATCACGAACGGCCACGTCAATATCGTGCAGCGCGGGCTGAAGATCTTCGATCGCGTCATCATCGCCCTCGCTCAGAACGCCGACAAATCGGCGTTGTTCTCGCTGGAGGAGCGACAGGCGATGATCCGGGAGGTCTTCCAGGACCAGCCGGAGGTCGAGGTCGTGGTGTTCACCGGGCTCATGGTCAAGGCCGCTGAGAGCGCCGGCGCGCCGGTCGTGCTGCGCGGCCTGCGCGGGGTGACGGACTTCGAATACGAGTTCCAGCTCGCCACGATGAACAAGCGACTGCTGCCAGAGCTAGAGACGGTCTTTCTGATGACGGAACGCGACAACTTCCACGTCTCGTCGAAGTTGGTGCGCGAGGTGGCGAGCTTGGGAGGCGACGTGAGCGGTCTAGTGCCGGCGCTGGTCGACCGAGCGCTGAAGCGTCGATTTGGCGCCTAGGCCACAGGTCGCCGCCATTTCGCGACGACCCAGCACCGCGGCGACCCAGCGCCGCGACGACCCAGCACCGCAGCGACCTAGAATGGCCGCCGGACCGCGCTCTTCACGATGCGCTCGACGAACGAATTGCGGAACTTAATGGCCTGGTACTGGAAGTCGGACCGCGCCAACACGAAGAAGACCGCGGGCTTGAAGATCCGACCCTCGATCTCTGCGACGCCAAGGTCGGTTGCGCCGCCGGAGCTGCCACTGGCGTACTGGTCGACTTTGATCCGGTTCTTACCACGAGCGCTCGCCTTCTTGGCATGGGCTTCCGTGGGCGTGAAGGACATCACCATGACCAAAGCGGCGAGGCCGAGAAAGAACGCTACGAGCGGGCGTGGCAGGGTCATGGTGGGCTCCTTCTAGCTCAAGCCTTGCCGGGTGGCGGAGGCGGGGGGGCTTCGTCACCGCCCGGAGGCGGCGGTAGGGGTGCGCCGCCGTCCGGCGGCGCTGGCGCAGGGGCCGGGTCGGGCTTCTTCTCGCCCGAGGTGCCGCCACCAGGACGAGGCGGACCTGTCGTCGGCGGCGCCGGGGCTGCGTCGGGAGCAGGCGGTGCTGCATCCGGCGCTGGCGGCGCGGGTGGAGCGGCGTCCGG
>ERZ889078.424-NODE-424-length-38337-cov-21.340160_pt1 | contig 38337 bp, 51 predicted proteins | sample MGYA00521266_ERZ889078 | MGnify/ENA primary metagenome ERZ889078 (study PRJEB32303, sample SAMEA104408618) | aquatic metagenome | biome: Brackish water; feature: Pelagic; material: water | place: Baltic Sea | collected 2014-06-16T06:34:00 | depth 76,534 m ... | reverse complement strand
ATATATTATTAACTATAAAGAAAATAATTGTTATTAATTTTTAAAGGAGGTAATGATGGAAACAGTTAAATCAATCACTTATCCAAATACCGATTATTACCAATGGGGTTGTAATTGTCGTTTGAATGGATATGGGCAGAAGGCGACTGAAAAGGTTATTAATGAACCTTCAAATGATGTTGCCTATAATACCACCCAGAGTGATCGAGATTTATTCTGGAGTGGTTATTATCAAACTCCAGAAAAAGTAAGATTCACAGTTGGGAAAAATGGCAATTTGTATTGTCGGAAATGCAAAGGAGAAATTAAAGTATTGTCCGAATACGATCCAAAGACCAATACTTTCAAAGGTGAATGTAGTTGTTATAAAGGAGATTTCACACCCTATACTAATCATTGTTATATTAAAGGATGCTCAGGTGGGGTTAATTCCCTATGGTCTAAAAAGAGTCGTATACCGAGTATGGGGTATCATTGTGACGTCTGTGGAGAAGACCTTACCAGATACTTTAGAAAAAAGAAAGTTGTTACTTATAACCCGGATCGTTCATTTCATTTTTAAAAAGGAGGTATTATGGAATCTATGATTTTCGTAACTTCTAGCACTATTGTTGGTGTTACGGCGGCGCTATTTGGCGAAGCTTTAACTCGAAAGAATTATCCTTTCGCAACATTTCTTGGAACTTGTTGTGTTGGTATGATAACACTATATAATGTTTTTATATAATGTTAAAAAAAGGGTCGCTTACATAGGACTCTTTTTTTTGTTTTCTTTTGGTAGTTGATAATTTTTAATCACACTTTTCTTTTTAGGTAAGGATTCTATTCCAGGAAGACCAGCTGCAGCGGACACCATTCCAGCACCCATATCTTCAAATAATTTATTTAAACTATTTACTATTTGTTTTTTGTTCATAACATACCCCTTATTAATTTATAATATGTTCTATATTTATGTATCCATTATTGAACAAATTACTATATATATTATTAGGTAAGTAGTTTAAAGATTATTAACTTAATTTAAAGGAGGTGCTCTCATGCATACTTTCAAAGTCTTTATTACTGTTTGTGTAGTAGCAGCAGCAACTTATTATACAATTTTCATATTTGCAAAACCATACTTTTGCACGTGGTTTTAAGGAGGTAATCATGTTGGAGTTTTTTCTTATGTTGGATAAAAAAACCAAAGCCTGGAAACTTTGGTCGACAATGGATAAGGGTCGGATTCCAAAATCTGTCCCAACTACTGACCGTTTTGGAACTTCATATACTGGTCATAAATCGGCTGTTGAAGTGTTGAAGTTGAGAAACAGAGAACTTCATATAGTTAATGAGGTTCTTTATTAACAAGGAGGGTATTATGGGGTTTATTCATTCAGTTGAGTTTACCTGGTTATCGTTGATAGTTTCCATTTTCGGATTAACATCATTAATAGTTCTTTGTTGGTAAGGAGGTAATGTGGTTAAAACAAAAACGGAAGAGTTAAAAGAATTATTTACTAATCTTCTAGTAGCAGAAAACCATCATCAAGTGATGTTAAAAGATCTTGCTAAAGGGATAGATCATGAAGCTGGATTCGGTTCCTGGGAAAATGTTACTAATGCTAAAAATGAACTAGTAACATTTATGGAGGAAAATGTTATAAAGTAACAAAAAAAATACTTGAGACTGCACATCTCTAAGTATTTTTTTTGTCAATTTTTAAAGCTTTTACAAATTCTATATCCTCTTTTCCATTTAATAAAACATATAATATTTTCATTATTCTTTTATTTTTTTTAGTTTTTTCTATACTATTGATTATAACAAGGTTGTCTGTTTCTTCCGCTGATATTACCACACCAATTTTATAAGCGTCTCTTTCATCAACAAACATAGATTTAACATTTCCTGAAATATCGTGAGTATCTATAACATGTAAGTATAACATTTAGTTCTCCTTTTCAATTGCAAAAAATACCAAACACAACACAACACAACACAATTGTTAAATAATATATATAGTATATAGTTTTTAAATGGATGTATTTTATACAGGTTATTTATATTTTGTTCTTAAAAAATCTATTCAATATAGATTAATAAACTATATATATTATTAACTAAGATAGATAGAATTTGTAATCTAATTTTTAATTGGATTACTAAACCAAAAAAACCCCCATAACAAAAATGTCTAATATTGATTATATTACTTTTTTGTTATATTTTAAAAGGAGGAAATATTATGATAGATACTAACCTTCATCAAAGAAAAGTTGGTGAAACAGAAGATGAATCCGATAGTAGATTGTTTGCTGATGTTGATTCAAACTGGTTAGAAGTGTGTATTGTTCAACCAAATGAAACTGAGGTTGAGCATTACAAAAGATTTCTCGAATATGAACTCTCCAATGAATGGAGACTTTATATGATTCAAAGAAGAGATTGGATCAATGAAGATCAAGACTCATTCGAGAACCGAATAAGAAACATTAAGAATGTTAGACAGATGCTTAGATGTAGAGTATCTGAATTAACATTTTCTAAACTTTGTCAAGTTGAACCTGATAAGTCTAAATCAGGGGATTGCTATTGGGCGTTTAATTCTTTTATAGTAAATGACCCATTAGCCTCTGATATAATAAACCGGAGAGATGGCGAAAAAACAGCAACTTTTGAAAAAAGGTTTAAACTGTTTCTGACCAACTACAAACGTATTGTCAAATCATATGAGGAAATGATTATTGACGAATGCGAGCGGGTTGATAGTGATAAAACCGCTAAAGAATGGAAGGATAGGGTCGACGGTATCCTTCTTCAACATTCTGATTTTATTAATCCTCTTAGATACGACTGGGTGACAAAATCTAATGAAACGAACACTCAGTATGGCAATAGAATGAAGAAATTTTTAGATGTACAGATTGAATGCTCTGTAGCAATAGAAACAGAGTGTCTTAATTCTGACCGCGCTAAAGCTCGCGCTAAGGAAGAGGACAAAATTGCTATAAAGAGGGAAGAAGAAGAAAGAATAACCACTGAGTTAAAAGAGAAAATTGATAATAAAAATCATAATTCTCTTCTAACCGGATTAACAGGTTGTGGAATTGTTTTGATTGGATTGTGGGGTTATCTTAATTCTGGTATTTTCGGCATGATAACTATGTTGGCAATATGTTCTTTACTCATTGGCATAATCCACATTTCTTTGGCTAAAACTCATATTGAAAAGATAGATGGGGTTGATACAAAGGTTAAAACGTATCCTGGTTTTATTAATTGTTTCTCATTTTTTAAGAAGACTATATGGGGAACTTTTAAAATTTCTGGAAAAATTTTAAAAGCAGCAGGATTATTATAAACCAAAAAATGGAGGTTATAAAATGAAAGCTATTATGGTTATTTGTTTATTCTATTTTGCATATCTGCTAACAGGAGCAGATATGGAAGTCATCAAAGAAACCCTTTTTGCAACATTAATGTATGTTGCAGCTGGAATTATTGCTTTGGGTTTTATTAAAATCATAGTGGGTGCTGCTAAAGGATAGTAGCACCACCGGAAAAAAATGGAGTCTCGTAAGTTAAGACTCCATTTTTTTGTATCTATTTTCTTGCTGCAGTTCTATTTCTAGAAGCATATTTTTTATGAACTCTATCTCTATAATCTATACATTTATCACAATATTTTTTCATTAATGCATATAGAGGATCATTTTTTTGTTTAGCCATACTGGTGGATAATTGACTTTGAGATCTTGCAATTTTTGTTTTTCTAGTAATAGCAACTCTAGTTACTTGCTTTCTTCTACCAGCTTCTAATAGAGTTTCCATATACTCTCTAAACATTGTCATTTTATTTATCCTTTATATATGTTTATACATATTACAATATGTTTTATAATTATCATTTTCATATCTAGCTACTCTGTCACACTTTGCTCCAGATTTAGATAATATTATTTTATTGTTGAATTTACAATTTATACATCTAAATTGTATTGATAAATAAATATTAATATTTGATATGATATTAATAGCACTAGATAGTTCAATCATTTATCCAACCTTTACAAATTGAAAATTTTTATCTTCATCATATTCTATACAAACTTTGTTATGAAGTATATCTCCACAATTGATATAAGTACAATCTTCTCCTTCAACAATTTTTGGAGTATGGGTGTGTCCCATTATAAGATATCTACATTCATTTTTATATTTACCTACAGCTTCTTTTTCTATATCATTAATAAGTTCATTAAAATAAGGTTTATTTTGTTTATTAGAAACAGAATAAAAAAACTCTCTAAAAAAAGCTTTTAGATTTATATGGAAAAGTCTTTCAGATATCCAATTTGGTATAAATAATAACTTAGCGAACCATAAATATTTAGTAACTAAATTATCAAACTCATGACCGTGTATAATTAAAATGTCATCAAGATATAATCTGTCTAATACTCTCATACCAGGAAATAATCTTTTAACTTCTGATATATAAGGATCATGATTTCCAATAATAAAATATACTGTTTTTTTTATTGATAATGAATGTATTATTTTAACAAATTCTAAATTGTCTAATAAAATTTTATTAAAAGATTCTTCCCATATATCAAAGATATCTCCATTTAAAACTATTGTATCATATCTATCAGATTCTAATAATTTATTTAATTCAAGTTTATTATGAACTAAAGGACTTCCTAAATGTATGTCTGAAAGAACTAAAGTATATTTCATAATAAACTCCTTATAAGATTACATGCTTATTTTTTTTAGAAAGGTGAATGTGCCAATGTTCGTCCGAATCAGAAATTGTGTTGTCTAGAAATAATTTAGAATATCTTTCTTTACATATTTCAAATACTTCTTCTTTTTCTTCTTTTGTAATTTCATTAGAGTGTTTTTTCAAAATAATTAATGGTTCAAAATGTTTATTACATTTAACACCAAAAAAATTATCTGATTCCCATAACTTCTTTTTAACTGAACACATTTTACACTTTAATCTAGCCATTTTCTCCATCACTTAATAATTAATAATTTTATTGTTTTTGCATTACACTTTGATATTGTTCATACCCTGTTGGTTTAGTAATTCCAAGTAATTGTTTTAATGTTTGAGCTATAGCTTTATCTCCATCACCACCCAATTCAATAGCTTTATTAAGCATTGTTTTTTGGATTTTTGGATTTTTCATTCCAACTGATTCCATTAACATGATTGGATCATCATTATCAATTATGATTTTTTGTAATACTTTTTGACCAGGTTGTTCATTTATTTTAGACCCTGATGTTCTATTTTTTAGGTCTTGAACTTTTTGCATTAAGAATGACATATCAGTATTTACTGGTGTTGATTCTTTAACTACATTTTGAACTGTATTATGAGTTACTTTTGGATTAACAATAACCTTTTTAGTTTCAGTTAAAGACTTAACTTCTTTAATAAGATTAGTAACTTTAGAAAATTTGCTTTTAATTTTTTGTTCAACCAATTCTTTTTTAGTTAATTTTCTTGGTTGTTTTTTTTTAGTTTCTGTTAATACTTTTGGTTTTGGTGCAACTATTTTAGGTTCTTTATAACCTTTCTCTTCTAATTTTTCAAATAACATTTCAAGGATAGCTTCTTGATCTAATATTTTTTGTTTAGGTTCTTTTAATTCAGCAATCATTTTTTTCTCAGGTTGTTTATTATCAACATTTATTTTTTTCGCTTCCATTTTAACTGGAGTTGCTAATTCAAATTGACCGCCCCATGGATTGATATAAAAACCATTTCCAAAAATATCAAGTTTACATTCTACTATATCCCCATTTTTCATTCCTCTTGCAACAATTTCTTCTAATGGAGGAACTTCTACAGACACTAAATCTTTCTGAATCTTAACAGGGATTCCATACTCAACATCCTCAATAATAAACTTTAATGAACCACGTAGTTCATCATAATTTATACCTTGAATAGAAACCTCAAATTGAAGATTTCTGATTTCATCTGTATTTAGTTTTAACATATCTTATTCCTTTTGATCTACTATTATTTTAAGAGATTTTACTTTAAAAGATTCTTCTGTAAGCGGTTCTTTGTTTTCACTATCTAAATTAAATTTAGTAACTTCAATGTGTGGTTTAGGACGATTTTCATCTTTATAAACAGGAGGAGATCCTCCGCCTCCAGAAGCAGAAACACTTATTGGATGAATAAATCCTTTAGTTACTAATGAAATTCCAGACATTATATTTTTTCCATTTTATAAGAAGTCATTTGTATACCAGTATATGTTGCTGTCATTAAATATGTTTCTAATACATTAGAACTAGTTCCAACTGATGTATTGTCACTATAAATTCTTACTCTTGATGAAGTTAAGTTATTATTAGAATCATATATAGTTTGATCAACTGAGAAATTTTCCTGAACTAACCCAAGAACTTTTTGTAACATTAATGCAATACTATCAAAGTCATTAGCAAATATTTGAATAGTATTAGATTTTCCCCAAGGAAAATGAGTTGTGTGATAAACAATAAACATCCAATTTCCAACTTGATTGGGAATAAATGAAACTCTATAATGTCCATGACCAAGTTCTGTAAATGTAACAGAAGATGAAGCGTATACTTCGGTATCAGAAGGATCAAATAAATGAGCACTAAACTCACTTAAAGGAATCCCACTGACTAGAATATTAGAACTATCTAGAACAGAAAATTCCTCTTTTACTTCTTCTCCAAGTTTACCAAGAATCATGTCTTATCCTTTTTGATAACTTACTGTAAATAATGATTTATCCAAAGTTAAATAATCATCAGGCATTATATATTTATCTTTTTTTCTTTCCATCTTTGGATTATCATATAAATAATTAATTATTTCAGTACAAGAGAATCTAGTTGAGTCGCTAAAATCAAACCCAAAGTCATATTCCATACCTTTAACATATAATTCTCTTGCCTTTTTAATAGCCTCTTTTGATATTTGTTCTTCATTACAATGGATGATTGCTACTCGATCACAGCGACAGAATGTTAGGATATCTTGTTTGTCAATACCATCACCAAGCATATGAATAATTTGATTATTACCTAAATATATAGCTGCATGAGTATAGTATCCAGGAATCATTAAACCACTTATATAATTGTTATATCTTCTTAATAAAATATCTCCTGGCTGAATAATATTAATTACATCTCTTACATCTTCACCTTTCATTTGATAAGCTGTATGACCAAACATAATAAACATTGGATATGGATATATTAAAATATTCCCAAACCATTTAATAATAAAACTTTTAATTTTATAAAATATTTTCATAATATAATTCCTTATACTGAATGATCTCTATGTAAACACATTAAACAAGCTAATGACCAATTATGATCATCTACATTTGGATTAGTTTTTGAAATCATTTTCAATCTCATTCCATGACCCATTTGATCAGTATCAGACGAATTTAATGCAATAAATCCGCTACCAAGAAGAGGCATTTCATTTACAAATCTTGCAAAAACAGCTTCTATAGTAAACATATTATAACGACCATTTCCTGATGGAGCAGGAGTTATATTTTCATATAATTTAGTAGTTGAATTATAATCAGCATTCCAGAAAGCAGTAGGAGCTTCTCCTAAATCATTATCTGGCATATAAACTAAACCTGCATTTGGATCTGTTATGTCAGAAGTTATATCAAGAGTTCCATTACCAGCAGCTGGTACTATTATATAACCACCATATAAATTATAGTTAGTATTAGATCCAGCTTGAGTTTGAGTCACTCTTGCTACCATTTCAAGAGTAAGTGTATCCATGTTGCAATCTTTCCAAGTTACATATCCTTCATGTAACCAAGTTTCATTTTGAACCATATTATAATCTATATAAACATCTTCTGGTGTTGCTTCACCAAGTGTATGAATTACTGTAAATGGATTACCTCCACCAACAGAATGTAAACTAGAAGGATCATCTCCGATTCCAGACCACATAACTCTTAACCCTAATTTTCTAGATGTTTGTTGCACTCTTGATTTTCCAGATATATCTTGTGGACCAACATCTTTCTTCTTTTGGGTGATTGTAGTCTTATTAGAATCAATAGTATGTCCGCTATTATTAGGACAAACTATAGGTTGTTCAGGTGCCCATGCAGTAACCCAACCTGATTCAGTTTCACACCAAACTCTATATTTAAATAAATCCATAATTTACTCCTTAATAAAACTCAATAAAAAGAGAAGATACTTTACTATGTTCTCCAGACAAAGAACCAAATCCTTTACCTTGTAATTCAAATACTGCTGACCCTTCTGGTGCCGTGGCTGGTCCTGGATTTTCATATACTTCAAATTCAATTGTGTTAATGTTATTCCACTCACTTATATATGCATCATTAGTTATATCATAAATTCTATATTGAGCAGGTTTATTTGGATCATCACAACATGCAGTAATACTACAACTTTTTATTGCACCCATTACTTCTATACCTTTGAAGTAAAATTTTCTAACTACTTCCCAAACATTTGTATCAGTTTCATAATAGTATTCTCCACTATTACCACCAATTGAAATTAGAATATTGTTTCCTGAAAGAGAATCTATAATTGTAGTATTAGTAGTATCAACAGTATGTAGGGAATCATTAGGACATTCTGTCGGAGGTTCATTAATCCAATCGGTTTCAACCCAATTATTTTCTGTAACACACCAAATTCTATATTTATTTTCCATTTATAATTTCCTTAATATAATGCCATATAATGTACTCTTGCACCAGTACCACCACTGGTAGATTTTACTTGAAGTTCTATTAGTGATTCAGTTAGTGGGAGATTATCCAATGAGCTTTTATAAAATTGTTTTCCTGTACCTGTCCATTCATTAATTAATGATATTTCATTATTATTTGTAAAATCAAATAATCTTGCAGTTCCTGATTCTGAGTTAGATTTTGACATGGATGTTATTAATAAAAAGTTTTCTGGAATCCATGCTGCTGTACCAGCATATATAAAAGATCTAATAGTAGTCCATACAGTCGTGGCTGTCTCAACATAATCATGAGCAGCATGATCACTCATTGTAAAGTTAACACCATTATTAGCACTATGGTTTGCATTAATTTCTAAATCACATGTAGTCACTGAATTATGAACTGATATTAATGTATCTAGATCATCTTTTTCACCTGCAGATAAATCACTATCAAAAATTACTTGAACTTCACCAGTTGCATATTCTACTAGAATAGCAATAAATTCTATTGTAAAACCATATCCAGAAATAGTTCTATCCATACAAGTAGGATTTATTCCATTGATAAAATCTGCGGATAAATTATAATTATAAGTAATCATTTATTCCACTCTCCATAATGTTAATTTAGCATGTCTAATATTGCAAGTTGTGTCACCAATTTGCACAAATTGCATAGCCAATGTTTTATTTGACAAACCATCTAACGTTAGAACTTCTTGACCAACAAATGAAAACCAGTTTGTAATATTATTAGTTTGTTGTATTGATTCAGAACTAACTATAGCATCTGTTATATTATATAATCTTACACCAACTTGTTTATTATTATTAGTAGCTTGAAAATCTGCTGTAGCAATAACTGTATATTTTCCTGGTTTAACACCTAATCCAAATGTTATAGATGTTTTGTTTATATATGTAGCAGATGTAGTTGCTGTTACAGGATCGCTAGAAATAAATTTAATTGCAAGAGCTTCTACTAAATCAGCAAATACAATACTCCCATTACCTTCATTTTTACAGTCTAAATACTCAATTGCATCCGCTATACTTAAATCACTAGTTCCATTATTAATTGTAAATGTCGAATTATTAACAAAAATCTTTAAATCTTCCGACACACAAATCTCAGTAAAGTCAAAAATATCAGAAAAAGTTCTTTGTCCAGAACCAGGAACAGCTGTCCCCATATCTTCTATGAAGACAGATGCTCCAGTATTGTTCTTTACTATTACAATATCAGTCATTTAATCTCACTTAATTTTTTTTGATTAAGGTCTGTAAGCAACTTCGACCACCACGATTGGATCTGCTATTGCTGTTGCATTGTCAGAATACATTTGTAAGAAATCTCCAGCGCTTATATCTGTATCTATTACATTACTTTGAGCACCTAATGCTGCAGTAATTGCTAATGAAGCTATATTAGCAGCATTGTCATTTGATCTTAGTCTCATATCAGCAGTTCCGCTTACATCTAACTGAGCAGAAATAGAAACAACAGTTGCGTTTCTAGGAATTCTGTATCCAGAATTATTTGAAGGTAAATCTCCAGCAGCAAAGTTTAGGTATTGGTTAGAAGTATTACCTTTACGACCAAATGTTAAATATATTCTTTGAACGCTCAACCATTTACTTCTTGTACCATCATAGCAACAAAGAATACCATCTTTAACAGCTAACTGTCCAGCAGCTAAACCGGAAGTAGGTAGAGCAGCTTGTTGTGTTAATTCAATTGGTGCGTATGTTCCACTAGTAGCATCAAGTTTAACTGCTCCAGAGTCAACAATAACAGCTCGACCAACACCAGCGCCACCTTGATCATAAGAACCATCTAGATCATTTGGTTCGCCATAATCAATATCAGCAGTTTTAATCCATGTAGGAACTGAATCTTCATAAGCATATTGAGCTTGTTTGCCATCACCGTCATCTTTAACCATTAAAGAATCAGCATCAGCATTAACAGCTAGAGCATCCCATGCAGTGCCTGTCCATTCTCTAATTACTTCATTAGCATCAGACATATCAATGACTCTATCACCAGCTACTGGAGCACCCTGATCAACAGGAGAACCACTAACTATTTTATATAGATGATCATCATCAGTATCAATATAGAAATCACCATCAGATGTTGCACCAGCACCATCAGTCGACATTTCTACAATTCTTGCATCAACTGGATCTAACCATGTACCTGCACCAAATGCAGGAGCATTAGTAATGTTACCCCAATGAACAGATGCACTACCATCTGTTTGAAGATCTGTTTTAGGATAAAATTTATCTGAAACTTCTTTAGCATTATAAAGAGTTAAAAACAAAACACCATTTGCTGCTGATAAATCACTAGTACCATCATTAACAACTAAAGTCCCATTGTTAACTAAAGTTCGAAGATCATCTGAACTAGCAATTTGTTGATATTCAAATTGATTTGATAATGTAATTTGAGAAGTAGCAGGTATTGTAATACCTAAATCTTCCACTAACTGAGCAACACCACTATTTTTAATTATTAAGGTCCACATACTTGACATGGTTTATCCTCCTATTGTTTTACATGTATATTTTTTATGTTGTTTTGATTTACCTTTAGCAACCATATACATAGTTTGTTTACATAAATTATGTTTATAACAATATTTAGATAAATTCTCAATTTCTATAACTTTATTTTCAGGGGTTGTGATTAACCACTATTTTGAATGTCTTTTTGATGCTTCTTTTTTCCATTCATTTGCATGTGTATTACCATTATGTAGTTTAGAAGCTTCTTCTTTATTTTTATCAGAATGATGTTTACCATAAAATGGATTTTTAGAACCAACTTTTGCTTTTCTAATTTTATCAATAGATTGTTCAGAATGTTTAAATCCACTAAGACCATCTCCACCACTAGTTTTATTAACTAAAGGCCCAGTTTTTAAGTCTCTTCTACCAATAATTGAAATTAGTTTTATTTCTAATTCAAATGCTTTATCTTCATATATTTGTTCTTTTATTTTTTTATAAGTTGGTATATCAGATGTTTCTTTAATTATTTTTTTAATTCTTCTTCTCTTATGTGAATTAGTATCCTTTTCTAAATATGATGGGAAAAAATGTTCTTGTATTCTTCTACCTTTTCCTTTACCAATATAAAATGGTTCATATAAAAACTTATATTCATCGTATATAAAATTCCCAGGTTTACTAATATCTAATAAAACATAGACATAATATTCATCCATATTACCTCCATGCTATTTCTAAATATATAAGAGGATAATCAACATCACCACTATTTACCGATAGTTTGGTTTGTATAAAATCCCCAAGGTTAACATCAATATTTAAATTGTCATCTATCTTTTCTGAAACATTAATTAAATTCATTGTATAAATTGTAGAAATAGCATTATTCTTTTTTACTTCGAAATAACAATCTGTTATGTTTTGTGTCTGAGCAGTTATTGCAGTAATAGTTCCATTTCTAGGAATTTTATATCCTAGAATATTTGTTGGAATATTACTAGTTGTTTGTAACCATCGTTCTCCAATTATATTTTTATGATTAATACCATAAGATAAATTCTCTCTAGTAATGCTAAGACTCTTACTTCTAGTAGTATCTTCAAACAAAATAATACCATCACTATTTTGTGTTAAAGCAATACCAGTAGTAGAACCTGAACTTGGTCTTATAATATCTCTTAACATTTAATATCCTTTTTATCCAATATGTTTTAATGCTTGTAATGTAGTTTCATCTTTGTCAATAACATATTTCCAATACGCTCTAATTGATTCAATTTCATCATTTACAGATACTTCTCTATTGTATGGAATTCCTATACTAAAAGAATATATATGACCATTTTTTATTCTTGCATTAAACCATTTAACTTCTATTGAAGTATTCGTTTTAGTTAAAATTTTATTAGTATATTCTCTTAAATTTTTTTGATATGTTTCAGTATCTTTGACTACATTTTTATGAATTGTTATTATATTTTCTTTGTCTTTTTCTCTTACAAACTGAATCCAATTTAAACCTGTTAAGTCAGAACCCGATATATACCCTAAATCTTTAGCAAGCTTATAACTACATGTTGTAATATTCATTTCACAATCAAGAATAAGCATATAAAAATTAGTATAATCAAAAAGATCTCTTAAATTCATTTTTAAATTTGATTCTTCTTTTTCATGTCGTTTATATACTTTAGAAACTTTTAATAAAACTGCTATACGGTTCATTAATTTATTCATATTACATGGTTTTTCAATAAAATCATATGTATATTCATATTTACTAAAACATTCAAAATCATAAGGTTGTCCTGATATAAATAAATAAGGAACTTTTAATTTATTTTTGAATAATTCATTTGCTACTTCATGTCCAACATTTTTAAAATCTAATTCAATATCAATTATAAACAAAGAAACATCTTTAATTAATGGATGTTCCATCATACTATTGGTTTTATTAAAAGAATATACAACTACATCGGGAATTTTTTTATTTATACACCCCTCAAATAATTTAGTTATACCTTCTTCATCATCTAATATAAATATGATTTGTTTATTATCGTCTTCCATTATAAGACTCCTTTTTAATTCGCCAAAACTTATAACCCTAAATGCTTTGCAACTGCTTCTATAATATCACTTTTAGACCAAATCTTTTCTAAAGCAACTATTAGTGCAATGATAACAGCTATAAGACCTCCTGAAATACCAATTAAATTGTGTCGTAGTCCCCCATGTTCTTGAACATTACTTATATGATAATCGGTTATATGTTTATTAGCTTTGTCTACAGATCCTCCAACATTGGTTAATGATTTATTAATATCAGTTGCAACAGTATTACAAAACATGTTATGCTCTGCTAATGAATTAATTAACGTTCCAAGTTGTGTATTTACTTTTTGTTGTTCTATAGTGATATCTTTTAAATTTTCAATTACTTTAATTTGTTCTTTAACTAATATCTCTTGCCTATCATACAGCTGAGTATTATATTTAACATTATTCTCATAAGATTTCATCATCAAGAATATATCTTCTTTGCTTAGATTTTCTCCCATGATTATAATTTCCTTTTTATTTATACAGATTTAACAGATATGGCATTGAAACGACTTCATAACTATGTCTATCGTCTTTTAGTTTTAGTTTTTTAATATTTTGATAAGGTCTATAAGCAACATGGATCCATCCATCAGGAAAATATTCACCTATTAATTCTCTAAACTCTAAATTATTATAAATCCATTCAATAATTGTTATTAGTTTAATTCTTGAATTAACTGGTTCGAAGTCAATCGCTTCACCTCTAGCATGATTTGAAGTTGGTGAACTACCAACTCTTAAACATAATTTAACACACCTAAAACCAGAAGTAATTCTAATCGGACCAAATTCATTTCTAATTGGTTGCATTATATGTGCAGCAACTCTTTCTATTGATTGCCATTGAGTTTCCGTTGGTTCATTTCTAATACCCAATCTTGTTGCCGTATCTGACTTAATAAATTCTTTATATTGAAAACTTGTAGCCATCGGTAAATTTTTATCTAAATCTCTTAACATATTCATTACCCCTTTAGCATTTCCTTTGTTACACTAAGATCCTTAATTTCCCAAGCATCCCAGCAGAAATCTTTAATGTAATCATATGGTAAGTATCCATAACCGTTTTCTCCCCAACTTGTTCCCCAAGAGTTTTTAAATTTAAACATTCTTGTTTCTGGGTTCCAACCAACTAAACAAATAGCGTGACCGCCATAACAAGTATTAGGATCTTTTGGGTAACTAACTATACCATCTGATGTAGCATAAAACATTTCCAAGAAAACACCAACTCCAATAGGAAGAGGTCCATTAGTTCCAAGAGAATTTATTATATTCTCTGGTGTATCTAATCTTAAATATTCTCCACCAAGTGACCATTTAGAAACAAGTTTAGCCCATCTTTTTGGTTTACCTTTATAACTATCATCATATGGCCATGCTGATTCACAAGGAACACCAACTTTATTTAATATCTTCATAGCATATCTAATAGAGGTTCCTTCCTCTCCTGGCCAACTGTCAATCTCTTTACATTTGTAATACAACCATTGTTCTGAAAGATCATAATGTTTTACTTTTCTTTTATAATTCTTACCCTCAGTAAGTTCTAACAAATGTTCTTGTTGTTCTTGCCATTCTTTCATAGCAACAACAGCGAAACCAACACATGAACCAAGATTTCCTTGATTCTTTACTGTACTCATATCAGCAGTATAATCAATTACATTAGTAACAGATTGAATTTCTTTAAGAATGGGTTTAGTGAGTTTTAAAGGTTTATGATCTTTTGGATCAACAATATCTTTCTTATAGTTAAGAATATATTTTTCTAATAAATCACTAGAAACTTTTTGTACTTCTGGTGTATATGATTTTGATGGTTTTATAGTAGGAGGCATTTTAATAACAGTATCATAAATTATATAATCTATAATATTATATTTGTCAATTTCTGCTAATATTTTTGTTTCCATTTCTGGGTTACAATTAATAATCAAAGGAGTTCTAACAGTTTTATTTTCAACTTGTATTAGAAACCCTTTTTGTCTTATGTGTATTGTTTTCATAAATCAACTCTCCAATAAATTAATCTCTATAAATATCCCATTTGTCTGAAATATTTTCATAAAGATTTGTTAGTTTATTACCTAAAAGATTAGAAGATTCTTTAGAATAACTTTTAATATTGCTTTCTAATATATTTAGATTCTCTATAAAACTATAAATACTTTGAACCAATCTAATTTCAATAGGATCCGGATCGTTTTTATTTTCTAATAGTTCAATTAAACTTTGTAATTGTTCAAAAGTTGCTTTAGTTTGATTAGAGTGTAATCCCTCTAAAAACATCTTAGCTTTATTTTGAGTATTCATAACTTGTCCTGTCTCCAAAAAATAAGATTGATTATAATTTAATATTTGTTCTAAAGTTTTAGAATTGTAATTGGAAAATTTTTTAGACTCGACCGCTAGAATCGAGTCTAAAAAAATAAATTAAACTATAGTAAAATTTTCCCAATGATTGTGTGTTCTATTATTAGTATTTGACCAATCAATACCATCCATAACAATTACTTGCCATTTATAATCACCAGGTGAAAGATTTACAGCATATTGAAAATCACCAATATATCTTTCACTTATTGCAAAATCATCTGTCTCAGCTTGAGTTTTAATTTGTATTCCATAGTATACTGGAAATCCAGGATCTGGAACTGCTGACCATGAAAAGGTAGTATCTGTTTCAATACTTGCACCAGGGGCAGGAGTTGTTACAGTCATATCAACTACTGGTAAAGTTCTATTAACTGTTTGAACATCAGATTGATTAACTGTTTCTCCACCAATTGTTACTGAAAAATTATAAGTTCCTAATTCTGGAACTGTATCTACTACTTCATATAAAATATGATGATTATTTTCATATACATAACATTCGCTTAAATCATTTGTAATTAAACCACTAGGTCCTGTAATACTAAATGCTGTAATATCACTAGATAAAGTTCCTGGATAATTAAGAAATAGTAGTTCTAACCAAGTATTTGTTCCGTTAACACATTTTACATTTGCTGTATAATTAAAATTAGCCATGTTTATTCTCCTATCTTTTTTATAATAAAACAGTTTGGTCCAAATTCGTATTGATTGTTGAAGTTAGACGTTTGTTTAAATCCAAATTTTAAGTAAAAAGGTAAAGCACTTTTTCTAGGAAGACTCCAAATATATTTAAATTTTAAATCAACTGCATGTTGTAAAGTTTTTTCCATTAACTTTTTTCCTAGTCCTTTTAGTCTTTGTTCTGGATTTATATAGAATCCCCGCGACCTACAATATGTATCTGATGTAGGCAATAAACTATTAACTCCTATAATATCTGAACCTTCAAAGTAAGCAAAACATGTTGCTTTATTTTTTAATATATCAGGATTATATTTGCCTAAATAATCTATTCCATTACTTTCTTCAATTTTTGAAATTCTTCCTTTCCAGAGATTATCTCTCCAGATAGGTAATATAGTTTCAAAGTCTACTATCTTAATCATTTATATTTCCTTTATAAAAGTCTATAATCTAAAACAGTAACTCCCTGGTCATATAGTAAATTCATACATTGATCAATTAGCTCCATTTGATTTTTCTCAACAACAGGTTTAAAACCGTAATAAAAAGGTCCAACATATAAATCTTTGTGAGGAGTATACATATCATATATAGGGGTATTTAAAAAAGCCCTTAACATATTTACAGAAAATACAAATTTAGTTTTTTTATGATCTAATTTTTTTAAAAAATATTCCATATCTGAAACGTCTGAGGGTAGTAAATTATCCCACCCCATTATAAAAGGTAAATGTATCATTATAGATTCTTTATTCCCATACTCAGATATCATTTTAATAGTATCAATAAAATCTTCTATAGTATTATTTTTTTTCATATAATTTAACATTCTATTAGATGGAAATTCAATACCTAAAAAAAATTTACATGATGGAAAATTATTTTGTTTATTTATAAATAATTCTTTTAGTACATCTCTTTCATTTTTATTAGCTCTTAAATATATATCATATCTAATTTTTTCATTGTAAGATGTATCACCCAATATAGTTTTTAATTGTTTAGGAGTAACTGAAGGTGAATATAAATTTATTCTTTGATTACCTTGATAATCAACATTTAAAAATTCAAATTTAATCTCAGGTCTAAATCTTGCTTTCTGTTTACTAAAATTACAAAAAACACATTTACCCCAATAACAAGTATTCATCAAAGTATACATAAAATTTAAAGTCATTGAATGATCTTCATTTGGTAATTCTAATTTCCATTCATTTGAAAAATTTGGCACTCCAAAATATTCTTCAACAGTACAATTTATAATGGTTAAATTTGATGGAATTATTGTTTCATCCACTTTATAAACTTTAGGACTACATGCTGGTCCTCCAGCAATAAATTTAATATTAGGATATCGTATAGCCCATTTTAATACTTGATGCAAATGACTTAAATAATATGCACTAACATATACAATACCTTTTTTAATTGGAAGATCTGGATCAACATCTTTAATTATATCTGTTCCGTAAGATTTTTCTTGTTTACTATGATTTATCCAAAGAAAATCTCCTTTAGATTTACATAAATTCCAAGTATCTGAAAAACCGTTACAAACCTCATAATGTGAAATATTTTTAAATCTAGGATTAAAACTTTCTGTTCTAGAATAAAATTGCACAAATAATGTATCATTCATTCTTTCTACTTCTCCTTATATTTCTCTAACATTATAATAATCAAATACTGTTACCCCAGGTTCGTATAGTATATGAGCAACTTGTTTGCTTAGTTCAATCTGCTCTTGAGAAACAACTGGCATAAATCCATATATAAAATTTCCATTAACTAAATCAGATTTCTTTTGAAAATTATCATAAACAAAAGTGTGTGGTCTTGCTGATAACATAGATAAACCAAAAGTAAATTTAACTTTATCATAAGGTAATTTACTTATAAATTCTCTAGTTTCTTCAACATCTTGTTGAGTTAAATTTCCCCAACCAACAATAAAAGATAATTGAACTTGGGTATCTTCTTTATTAAACATTGCTATTACATCTAATACCTCTATTACTTCATCTAGTAATATATTTTTATTGATATATTTTAACATTCTACTAGAAGCAAAGTCAACTCCTATCATAAATTTAACTTGAGGAAGCCTATTCTTTTTATTTTCTATTATTTGTTTTAAAGCATCTTTTTCTCTTTTGTTTCCTCGTATAAAAATATCATATCTTATATTTTCACTATAAGGAATATTTTCAAAGATAATTTTCAATTCATTATGATTAACCGATGGACTGTATAAACATATTCTTTGAAAACCGGTATATTGAACATCTAAAAATTCAAACCCATAACTAGGTCGACATCTTGCTCCTTGGGAAAAATTACAAAATATACATTTTCCCCAATAACAAGTACTTCTAAGAAAATATGTATACAATAAAGTCATTGAATGATCTTCATTTGGTAATTCTAATTTCCATTTATGTGAAAAATTTGGTACCCCAAAATATTCCTCAACAGTACAATCCATAATAAATAAATTTGGTGGGATTATTGGAGATTTTAAAATATAAGTTCTTGGATTAGAAGCGGGACCTCCAGTTACAAATTTTATATTAGGATTTTCTCTTGCCCAATTAAAAACTAAATCCAACTGACTAAAATAAAAAACACTAACATATATAGTGCCTTTATTTATAGGCAGAGTATATTCAAATTCGTTAGTAACATTTTTACCATAAGTTTTTTGTTGCTTGGTAAAATTAACCCATAACATATCACCTTTACTTTTACATAAATCTAGAGTTTCAGAAAATCCGTTGCAAACTTCATACATACTTTGTCCTTTATATTTAGGATTAGTATTTTCTATTCTAGAATAAAATTGTATGAATATAGTTTCATTCATTATGGTGTCTCTCCATCTTTATCATAAGTATGATTTAAAGAACAATAATAATCAGAAACAACTTTTGTTAATTTTTTCAATGCTTCTTCAGATTTTAAACTTAGTTCTAATTCTTTTTCTGTTAGTTTGATAACATAACCTCGATAATAACCTCCTTCATATATTTTTTCATATAATCTATCTTTATACATTTCATGCATTGCAGTATCTGGAAAACAAAACACTCTATGTAATTGAATAAAATCTAGAGTTTTTACTTTTTCACAAAAATCTAATAACTCAAATAAATCATTTTCTATAATATATGGCCACCCAGTCATAAAAAATACTTTATTTGTAATATTCTCATATCTTTTTAACAAAGAAAGTGTTTGTCTTATATCATAAACATTAATTCCTTTTTGCATATGTTCTAAAATTCTATTTGAAGGATATTCAGCTCCTGTTTCAAATTGAAATTTTGCTTTTGTATTTTTGTACTTGTCAAGAAAATATTCTAATGTTTCATATACTGGTTTATCACATCTTATCAATGAATTATATATAACATCTTCTCTTGGTATTATTTTATTCATAATTTTTTCTATGTAATTTTTTGTTAAACCAGGGGTGTTAAATCTAATATGTTTTATTCCATCAAAAGAAATTTTATCTATGAATGAAAAATCTATAGTTTTTCTTTTCCTATTATTTTCAATACTATAATTACAAAAGGTGCATTTATTCCAATAACATTTAGAATCTATTGTATATGAGAATTGTATTTTATCAAATTTATTAGTAATATGTTTTATATATGATATATCAAGTTCCCAATTATTTGAAAAATCTGGTATATTAAAATATTCTTCAACTGATTTTCTTTCTAAAAATAAATTTGGAAGAGTGGATACATCATTTCTTAATAATACTACTGGTCCACCAACAACAAATTTTATATCAGGATTTTCTTTAGCCCATTTGGTTGCTGATACTAAATTTTTTATAAAGAATGCACTAATAAATACAGTGCCTTTAGAAAATGGAATAATATAATTAGTAGCATTATCTTGATCAACCCAAACAAAATCTCCTATATTTTTACAAAAATTATAAGTATCAGAAAATCCATTTAACAAACCCAGATTTTTTATTCCTCTAATAATATCAATTTCTTTTATATAAAATTGTATAAACAAAACATTTTTCATTTTTTTAAATCCTTATATTTTACAGTTAAGACTGGAGCGCCATCAGGTCTATTCGATGTATGCACAAATCCTTTTCTTTCTAACATCTCTTTTTGAAAAGCTGCATCTGGTAACCAGTTTGGATTAATTGCATGAATTACTATCTCAGGCATTTCCTCTAAATCTTTCATTTTATAATTCCATAAGGTTCGATTAACACCCTGTCCTCTAAATTTAGGAAATGTGTAAGCGGCATGTACATAGCAACCTTTGTATTCTTTAAAAAAATCAATAGATGTAAATCCAGCAAGTTGTTGATTAATAACAGCAGCATAATATCTATGTTCAATTGTTATTGGATCATACGGACTTCTTCGTAAAGTCATTCCTTCTTCTTCGTAAAGGTCTTGAAATTGCATTATTAATTCAGTTGTACATCTATTACATTCAATGGGATATAAGATATCTCTTAAATCATTAATATGAGTTTTATGAACTCCATTATTTTCACCAAATTTATTCTCAAGATATGGACGATATAAATTATAATCCAATTCTTTAAATTTTTCAAATCCTGTATAAATTGGTCTTTTATTTAAATCCCAAAAGTGATAATATAATTTATTCTTTTCATAATAAGTACTACAACCTTCACTTCTATTAGTAGGATTAGAAATAATTTCATGGTTTATAAATGACAACATTAATTCTGGAGTGTATTGAAAAAATCCTGGACACCCGTCTTTGTCGTTTATAATATAATGTCTATACCAAGATGCTATCTTTTCTTTTTCCCATAACTCATATTCACAATCTGAATTTTGAACCATGTAACATTCACCAGCTCCAATAATAGTATATCCATCTACTTGATCTGATAACCACATTGGTAATATTAATTGAGGTGAAATACATTTTGATCTTGATGCATATTTGTATAATTCATTTGTCCATAAATCATATATATCAACATCTATAACCTTATAATTTTGGTTATATTGGTCGCAAAAATCAAAAGCATAACTTATATCATGTTCATTCATATCATCGTTAAAACGAGCTATTAGACAGGTTATAGGTATACCTGCTTCTATAAAGCTACGAGCAACTATTTCAGAATCAACCCCTCCAGATAACAAAACATAAATTTCTTTATCAGTTGATTTTCTAATCAATTTAGCAGCTCTAACACACTCACTTCTAAAATCTAAAGGATATTTTTCACATCTACCATACTTTACATTCCATACATCATCTGGTGAAACCCTCTCATTAAAATATTCTCCATTATAACCAAATTTAAAATGATTTTTATAAGTATAAGTTTTCATTTTCTTCCTATAATCATAAATCGTTTAAAAGATACTGCGTCCAATTCACCCTGATAATAATATCTTGAAAGTTTATATTTTTCTTTTAATTCATATTCATTTTTAACACAATTGACATGATCTTCGATTTCAGTATAATTATTAGATTGTATAACAACTAATTTTCCATCTGGTATTTTATCAAACCAAACAGTTCCTGGTATGTGTTCTGTAGAAGTGTTTATAACTGTATCACATTCTGAATAATCTAAATCATTTATATTTTTAACAAATGCTTTAAATTTCCAATTGTTAATAACATAATTAACATTTATTTCGTCAGCAATTTTACATGCTGTTTCATCTAAATCAAAAGAATGTATTTTATTAATATTCATATTTTTAAATAACATTTCAACAAGGATTCCATACCAACCACCTAACAAATAAATTGTTCCATAATATGGACTTATCTTTTTTAATTCTTTGACTAACCAAACTTTACTATATAGTTGTCCTTTAGATAAACTATCAACATCGAACTCAGGAAACATTTTCATAACTTCACCAATGTTGTTTAGATATTCAAAACTTGTTGGAAATTCTCTTAATTCTTCTCTTATTGTTTTCCAGATATCCATTTAATGTTTCCTCTTATTAAATTTATTAAAACCCCATATTCGTTCTTCACACCACCAACATTTATTACAGTGACCTATTCCAGGATCAGGTTCCCCATAACATGTTGTCCATTCACATGACCTAGTTAATGGAAATAAATTATTAATTAATTTATAATGATTATATAAATCAGCTATTTTTTGTTTATTAATATTATTAAATGGCATATAAAATTTATTTGAAAAAGTTGGTTTTATAATATTTGGTTTTCTTTGTTCACCATCAACTGAATCTATTTTATTTTTAAAAGATTCTAAAATTTCAATAGGTGGAGTATTAGTTATACCAGTATATATAACTTTTATATAATTATTAATTAACCATTTTTTACATATACTAAATAAATTACTAATATCTTGTTCCTCAACATAATTAAGATGATGTTCAATATTAATATTTCCAGTTAGTTCAATACATTTATCAATAACTTTTGAAGTAATGATAGAATTCTTTCTATTTTTTAGATTATTAACAGTAGTAAATATATGTATTTTTTCAGAACTATTTAACATTAACATATATAATAATAATGAACTATCAGCACCTCCACTAAAACTTATTCCTATAGGTCCTTTATATATATCAAAATCTATACCCAATACATTAATACTTTTTATTATATTCATATTTCTTTACTATTCTCCAACTCTTTTTTTAAATTATCTTCATAACCTTTTACTACAGTGTTCATTCTTTTTTCACCCATGATAGTAATATTACAATCTTTTATAAGTTTCATCATCTCATGAAATCTTTCATAACGGTGTTTTTGTCCACCTGTTTTTTTTATAGATTTAAATTCATCTTTTTGCAATTCAACTGGTGCTGATCTAATATGAGAAATGTTTGAATATCTATTAGAAATCTTTGTAATTAAATCTAAAGATTCTTGATGATGTTCTTCTGTCTCTGTTGGATAACCTGTTATAAAAAATAAAGCTACTTCAATATTTACTCTTTGTAAATTATCTAATGTTGCAAATATTTCTTCATTAGTAAAATGTTTACCCATATCTTTTCTAACAACTAAACTTCCAGATTCTATACCTATTTTTAATAAAGTACAACCAGACTCTGCTAATAAATCATAATCACTATCCAACATTTTACGAATTCTAAACATTCCAACCCAGTTAAATTTGAATAGTTTTAATTCATTACAAACACCCCTCATGTTTGATAAGCTACCATTAATTAAACTATCACAAAATTCAAATTTAGTTGTATTATATTTAGAAACTCCATTAGACATTTCTTCAACAACTCTTTTTGGGTCTCTAGTATTATATCCATTCCAAATATCATTAACATCACAAAAGGTACAATTTTGTGTACATCCTCTTGAAGAATAAGTATATAAAACATTACCTATGTATTTACTTAAATCAAAATCTGAGAAATCAGGAAAAGGATTATTAGATAAATTTATTTGTCTACAACTTTGATTATCGTTTACTCCAATAAAAGATTCACCATTTAGAATTTTTAATATAGCTTCTTCTCCATAACCTATAACATAATAATCAATTATTTTATTTTTAATTAATTCATTTCCTCCAATCCATATAGTACAAGGACCTCCAACTACAATTTTAATTTCAGGATTTTTTTGTTTGATTAATTTTGATAAATTTATTATAGAACCAAAATTATGAGCACTAAAGCAAGTAAAACCAACATATCTAGGATTATATTCTAATATTTTATTAGACCATTTTTCTAATAACTTTTTATATGATTCATTAAAAATTCCTTTCTTAAATATATAATCTAAATCAACCCATTCATTTATTTTACTATCGATAAATATTTGTTTAAAACAATGAAATAATTCTATATTAAAATCTAAAATTTTTGAAGTATAAGAATTTCTAGTTAAAATTTCTTTTAAAATTGGTGGTCCTATTAATGGACTATATACATCTGATTTTGGAACATTACAAAATATAAAATCATACATAATTAATCCCTTTCATTTTTTTTAAAATACCTTTATATTATGTTCTATTTGAAATTCTATAACATCCTCGATTGAGTTAACTAATGGTTGACCTTTAATATTAAGACTCGTATTTAAAAGCTTTAAATTTCCAACTATTAATAACATGTTGAATATTAAGTTCATCTGCAACTTTTTCACAAGTATGATCTATATCATAAGATTTAATAGAATCAACTTCAAAATTTTCAAATATCATATTAGCTAATACAGCATACCATCCGCACAATAAACCAACATTTCCTAAATTTAAATTATGTTTTTTTAATTCTTTAATAATCCAAAGTTTACTATACAACTGACCTTTAGATAAACAATCTAAATTAAATTCTGGATACTGTTTCATTAACTCTGAAATATTATTCAAAAATTCATATGAAGTTTTATGTTTACTTAATTCTTTTCTTATGCCTTCCCAAATATCACTCATAGTCAATTCCTTTATATTATATTCTGTATTATTTTCTTCCGTATGTAATAATTTCACAATTCTTAATTTCTGGAATTTCGCCCCATGGATCAACTATTATAGAATTCTCTGCAAAATTATAATCAAAGTGTTTTCCTCTATGTCCAAGAAGATATGTAAACGGTCCTTCTATCTCTTTTGGATCTTCATCATACCAACATCCATATCCGCTTTTTATAATATAATAACCAATGAGCAAACTGTATGAACCATCTATAAAATCAACACCTGGTTTGTAAGATTTGCCTAATATTACAATTGGATAATTATATGATATTAATTTCTTTGCAAGATTAAATGCTTGTTGTTCTCTTGATTGCATTATCCCTTTGAATAAATCATAACCAAGATCTAGTTCAGAAGCTAAAGAACTCAATGCAATATTATCTCTTGGATGACAAGGCCCACCATCACCCATTCCAGGTTTTAAATACATTTTACTTATTAATCTTTTTGTAGACCTTCCTAAAGCGTTCATAACAACATCGGCATTAATATTTCCATTTTTCTCAGCAACATCTAATACCATATTAGTAATAGAAAGTTTCATTGAAATAAATGTATTATAGAATATTTTAATTGATTCAGCTTCTTCCCATGTACCATGTTCATATCTATCACAGTTACATATAGTATTATAGAAAGTAATAAGTTTTGATACTTCACTTTCAAGACCTTCTTCACTTCCAATAATGATCATTTCTGGATTAACCATATCATCAGCTACAGTTCCCATAGCTATTAAATATGGATTATATATGAACTGACTAGGTTTAAGATATTTACTAAATTCTCTTCTAGTTGTTCCGGGTAATACAGTTGAAATTAAAACTATAGTAGAATTATAATCTATTTCTGATAATTCTTTTAATACATTTATTACATAACTATAATCAAAATCTTTTGTTGGTAAATGTGAGGAAGGAGTACTTCCATCATATCTTGGATCATGTGGGGTTTGAATTGCTATAAATGTAAAATCTTTTCCAATTACAGTTTCTTTAATATCCTGAGTTATATTAACACTTTCAGAATTTACAATAGCAATATCATATCCAGTAACATTATGTTTTGTAGCCATAACTTCAGCACAAGGCATTCCAAGTTTGCCAAGTCCAATAAAACCTATTTCCATTATTTATTTCCCTGTAATTGTAATTGTAATTGTAATTGAAATTCTTGAGATTTAGATCGAGACATATATGTTTTAAAATTATGTTTTAATATTGGCATCATTTCATGTAACATATCTTGTAATTCTTCATGTGTCATTTTAGTTAATTTTTTAATTTCATTAATTACCATATCCAACCTTTTATCTTGATTTAATTCTTTATCATAACTTTCGTCAAACCAGTCTGAAAAAGTTTTGTAGCCAAATTTTCTTAATTGCTCTAAAAACCCTACTTCAGAAATGACTATAAAAGGGTGATAAAAAATTATCGGCTTCCATATTTTTTCAGTTGGAAAAATAATTTTATCTTCAACTAATGATTCACTTACTAAACTTACATAAGTATTCATAAAATCTTCTAATACTAATGTTTCAGCTAGATTAACATATAAATCACTATCATCAAAAGTAATAGGAAGCGTATTTAAAAAATCATCAGGAAAATTATTTATAACATGATCTTCTAATAATTCTCGTTTCCAACCTAAAGATACTAACCCATGCTTAAAAAGATCTTGTTGTTGTAATTTATAAACTAACTGACATCTTTTGAATGTTGGTCTTCTATTATAATTTAAAAAAATTTTTGGTCTTTTTGTTTTTTTCTGTATCCTACGTTTTATATAAATATGATGACTACTAATTTTATTATTATTATATACACGTCTCATCCAATGTTCAAATACACTGAATGGTATATAATTAATATTTTTATATTTTTTCAGTGAATAGTCTCCGCTTGAAAAAACAATACTATCCATCGGTATATTAAATTTTTTACTCCATGATCTAAATATTTTATAAATATTTTTAATGAATGGTGTTTCCAAACAAAATAAAACTAAAATTTTAGATTTTTTATTTTTTATATCACTTATTACTTTTTCTGGCAGATGTAAATTGGAAGCTTGTTCCACATTATTAAAAAAACCTATATTCATAATATCAATAGGAAAGTAATATTTATCATCATCATTTATTTTATCTAATTGTTTTATTTTAATATCAAAAAACCAAGTTAAAAAAGAATAATTCTCATATTTTTCAACTAAGGTTTCGTCTATTTTTATATTCACTTTCTTCAAATATTTATCTAATTTTTCTTCATTGAAAATAACTGATTCATGTATTTTTAGATTTTTAAACCAACATCCGGAAAACCCTAAATTAATTGGTGGTCTATTATTAACAAATTTAAATCCGTTATTTTGTATCTTATTTTTTAATATTTTTTCATATCCAAATATAATTGACATATTTAATAAACCTTTATATTATGTTCTATTTGAAAAGCTTTAGCATCCCTTTCATTGTTGACTAATGGTTCACCTTTAATATTAAGACTTGTGTTTAATAACATTGGGCAACCTGTAGCTTTATAAAATTCATTTATTAAATTCCAATACCCAGGTTTTTCTTTTTTATTTACAGTTTCAACTCTTGAGGTTCCATCAACATGAACTATTGCTGGGTATTGTTCTGGGAATTTACATTTAGCAACAAATTGCATATAAGGTGTTTTCTCAACAGGCATTTCAAAAAAATCTTCAGCATATTCTTCTAGTATAGATGGAGAGAATGGTCTAAATTTTTGACGATGTTTTATATCATTAACTCTATCTTTAATATCTTTCCCACGAGGATCTGCCAATAAAGATCTATTACCAAATGCTCTTGGTCCAAACTCAGCTCTACCATTAGCAACCCCAACTATATTACCATTTAACAATTCTTTTAAAACAGGTTCAACTGGATAGTCACCTTCTATATTAGTACCGAGATATGGACTCTTCCAATTTAATCTACCATTAATAGCTGCTGCCGCGCCAAGAGCAGAACCAGAATCACCGGGATTTGGCATAATCCAAATGTTATCAAAATATTTAGGAAGATGTCTATTAGCTAAACAATTTAAAGCAACACCGCCAGTATAAACTAAATTATTCATTTTAGTATTATGTTCAGCATAAAACATGATATCTTCTATAATTTCTTCTGTAACCGCTTGAACTGAAGAAGCTATATCCATTACACTACCAACAGGTAATTCAGATGGATCAATGCCTTGATGAAAATTCTTTTTTAAATTTAATACATAATCTCTATCAAAATATTCAGTTTCAAATTTATTTTTAAAAATTGGTTTACCCCAACCAGCCATACCCATTAAAATGTATTCATCTTCTAGTGGTTTTAAACCAATAGCTTGTGTCATTGCTGAATAAAATAATCCAAGAGAATTAGGATATGATTTTGATTCAACCATTTTTATTTTATCGCCACGGGCTTCCCATATAGAAAGTGTTTTCCATTCTCCGATAGCATCAATACATACTATACATGCTTCATCAAATGGCGATGTAAAATACCCACCTGCTGCATGAGAATAATGATGATCCACATATTTAATTTTTTTAACAGGTAAGTTGAAGTGTGCAATATAATTACTAAATAGATTTTTAGTTTGAAAAACTTCATTGTATTGTCCAGCATATAACTGTCTTGCTTTTTTCAAATAAGGTTTTTCATAATATGCAATAACATCAGGTATTCCATAACTCAATGCTTCATCTAATATTTCTTGATTTAAATATGGATCATTTTTATCTCTTGAATATCTTTCAGAGTGAGCAGCAAATAGAATTTCTTTATCATCAATAACAGCTACTGCTGCATCGTGACTCAATGCACTTATTCCCAATACTTTCATAACAATATCCTATTTGTAGATGAATTTAGAATTTTTCAATTTCTTTTTCATTTCTTTTTTATTCTTTCTTTTAGCTTTCCACTCTTGACATTTATATAAAGGAAAACAAATTATTTCTTTTATTAATTTTAAAATTTTCATGGCATTATTCCTTCTGTTTTTATATAATTAGATATATATTCTCCTACTAGTTTTTGTACCTTTACTGTGGAATGTCTAAATTTAGAATAAGTTTCTGTATGTGCTATAATACCTTCATTCACGAATTTCATTACCATACCTTCATTATTTAGATCATCAAATCCCAACCATTTAACCCATTTTGTATCTACTGGGTTTAATCCACGGTTTATCATTTCTGTTTTAAAAAAGGAAAAGAATATAGTTTTCTTTTTTAATAAAGTTCTTTGAGTTGCTATATAATTTAAAAACTCTATTTTTTCTTTTAAATATCTATCTTCATCAAAACAATTTTCATAATAATTAAGAATTATTTTACCTCTCCATTTTTCAATATCATTTAATTTAAGCATTGCCTTTAAATGACCAAGGTTTACTGATAAGACATTTTTAAAAGTATCTTTTATAGAAATAAAATATCTAGGTTCATCTGTAAGTTGCCATATAAGTAATTCAGAATCCAACATATCCTTTTTTATATCTTTTCTATCTAAAACCATACTATGATTTTCTTCTTTTAATGAATCACCACATAAATAAAGATAATGGAAAAAATCTATTCCAGTCCCACCTTTACTATGATCAATTATGTTTATACCATTTAAATTTTTTCTTAATGTAGCGGTCCAACTTAACTTTCTGCATTCAATATTATACTTTTCCATATCACCATCATACATATTATATATTTTCAACATGTGATCAGAATAGTCTTGTAAAATAATTGGTCTACACATATATTCCATAGAATCATATTTTAAGAAATCCCAATAGTTTTCAAACAGGGTAGAATCAGGTAATTCAGCTCCTTCAGTATGACTGCAGCCCAAAATACAGATTTGTCTCATACTATTATCTCTCCTTAAAGTATATTTTATTTTTTTCAATACCTTGTTTTATAAAATCTAAATCAAGATGTTTTCGATGATCAAAATCAACTGGTCTTGGGGTAACAACTGTTTTATCAGATAAGAAGGTTATTAAACTATTTTTAATATTCAAAACTTCATTAAATATTTTACTATTTGCTGGAAGTCTATTAATATTATTCTCAATAAGATTTATAGTTTCTTCTAAATATATTCTTGGCATATAGTGAGCAGCCTTAAATTCTGGATAATATAAATAGTTAAGATTCAAAGGTTCTGGGTTTGAAAATTCTACAGTTTCTGTGAGTCTTTCATATAATTGAATTATATCCATAATATTTTCTGCATGTATAGTCATTACAATACAAATATTAGAAGTTTGTGGATTAAATCTTTTATTAACTAATTCTTCTTGAAAGTATTTTAAATTCGATACTACGGTATCCCACTTGGCACCTTTTCTTAATTTTTCAAATCTGTCGTCATAAGAGTCAATACTGTAAGACATCGAAATGCCTTTAAACTTATCCCACACTTTAATTTGTTCTTCAGATGGTCGGATGGTTCCGTTTGAATTATAAAGCAATTGGGTATTTTCAGGATTTTTTAAATTATTCAACCATTCAAAATGAGTATTGTTTAATAAAGGTTCTCCTCCTGCTATATCAATTCTATAGTATCCAGTTTTTGAATCCATTTTTTTATATTCATTTATATCGGATGCCCATGCAATTTCTTGTTGTAATATATCATAATAATTTTGATCTATTTCACCAATTTTTAAAAGATGTGAAGCAATAGATGTTGAACAAGATGGGGTGCAAATACTACATTGCAAATTACAAATCCTTCCAGTTTTTAATTGCAAATATTCTAAACCAGGTTCAAAGTCACCTTTCTTTATTACATTATAACCTTGAATATCTTGAAGTCTTTTACTTGACCTTCCTTCGCTCTCAGCAAATTTACATTGATGACATCCTTCTGGCCATATTCCATCATGTAACATTTGTCTCCACTCTTTATGTTTATTAAGGAGAACTTCTTCTATATGATCAACATCTTCTATTCTTAGATTCTTATCTTCTTTATCAATATGAATACAACATGGTGTTAAAAACCCATCAGCATCGACATGTATTGATTTCCACATTGAGGGACAAAACAATTTTGGGTAATCCATTTTCTACTCCTCTATATTAATTGACATATACCATTCATAAGCTTCTGTATCAATAATTTTTAATAGTTCATGATATGGGCGCTTTGTTATTAAAAATTTATCTCTATAAATAGTACCTTTTTTAATTTCTTTTATCATATCCATATTGTTATAGAAATCGGCTTTCAATTCTCTATCATTTATATATGCTTTTAAAATCTCTATACTTTTGATAGCACCATTTAATTGTGTTGCTCTAAATCTTTCTATAGCATGATTAATAATTCTATCAAAAATATGCTTTGGAAATAATTTTACATCTAGAAAACAAGCAGCGGTTTCAGGATAATATTCCGGAGAACAAAAATATTGGTGGTTATATACATGTGGATCATAAGGTTCAAAAAAATCAAACCATCTATCAATGTCCATTATCACAGGAGATGATAAAACAGAGGCAACTCCCATCTTATTTCTTTTATGAAGAGTTTTGTGATAATACTTCCAATTGTTTTTAATTGTTTCCCACTTAACTCCATCTCTAGTATATTCAATAGTTTCATTAGTACCATCTAAACTAGCTTGTATGCTTGGTTTAGATAAAGCTATTAAATGGGGAATAGATTGACTTTTCCAATGTAGTTGTGTTAAGTTTGTATTATAATGAATATGAATATTATTTATATAGTTTTCATATTCAGGGTTTTTTCTTAACTTTGAAATTTCATCCATTACCTTCCAGTGAACTAAAGATATCATTGGCTCACCACCAGCCCAATAAATAGTATCGCATGTTTTATTTCTAATAGACTCAACTATTTCGTCGCCCATTATATGCTCAAATTCTATATCTCTTGACGATTCTTCTTTTTCTCCACCCCACATTTTATTAAATAGGATTTTATGTTTAGAACTATATACACCACCACAACTAACACATTGTAAATTACATTGTAAAGTTCTGTAATCAAAATAATTTGGTTGACCTGAATAAAATCCAGTAGAGTCAGTTTTTTCTATATACTTTAAAGTGTCTTTCATTTGAGTATGAGACAAAATTTCTTCTCTTAAAGAAGTTATTCCATTTCTTTGAGCGTCATAACATTTATGACATATAGATACTTCCTCACCATTAATCATTTGTTTTCTAATACTTTTCATTCTATAAGAATTCCAAAATTGTTCTGTGGGCACCTTTTGAAATTCTTCAAGGTCATCAGATATGCAACATAATTTTCTTTCGTATGAGCAGCCTAAATAACTATGAATCCATGGGTAAGGGCAAAATGTATCGCTTATTGTTTGTTGAGAGTTTGTTGTCATATTTGATTTTCCTATTTAATATTTATATTCATGATTAAATATTTTTTTCCAATCACCCATATTTCTGCTATCAGAAACAGTATCTAAAAATTCAATTCCTTCTTTCCATAGAATATCATTTTCAGATTCATGATTTAAATATGATAACATTGTTTGACTTAGAATTAAATCCTTGTGTTTAGACTTAGAATAAATATTTTTCAACTCTTTTTTAAATTCTATAGAGGCACAATTTAAAGATAAAAAGTTTGGGAAAACAACAAAATTTTGATTGATAACTGCTCTTTTCTTTTTATTAATCATAGGTACAGCCCAATCATAAAACTCATTTAAAAATGGAGCATTTAACCATTGAATAGTACATGTTATATTAATATGATTTAACGCTGGATCTTCTAATAAATTCAGAACATTTTTATTAACAATATCCCAATTAGATGGGTGTCTTATAAATTTATCTTTTTCTCCTATAGCATCAACACTCATACCTAAGGTAACTCTTTTAAAGTGTTTCCAATATTCACTAAATTTTTTATCGTAAGTTGTGCAGTTTGTATTATAACTAACATGAATATTTTTAGCAACACCTTCTTCTATTAGTCTTTCTAAAAATTTCCAATGTAGATCTATTATAAATGGTTCTCCACCATTGATATAAAGATACTTGATAGAGTCCTTATATTTCATTAATTGATCTATAAAATCCTCATTAAACCAATTAAACATATCTGGTTTAATATCATTTTTAAATACGAATGGGAGTTTGTCTGACCATTTAGAATAATCTTTTGCAAGGGCAGAACTTGAATCTCCATTGCACATCATACATTTTAAATTACATAAATTACTAATTCTTAAATCTAGAAACTCAAGATTTGGTTTTTCTTTATGACGTCCCCATCTTTTATTTTCTATTTGTCTTCTAGACACTCCTCCATTATCTTCTATATCATAACACCCTTTACAAGCTAATGGTTTCTTATCATTTAACATATCTTCTCTTATTTTATTTACAGAACTATCTTCCCAAAGATTTTTTAATGGATCATTATTTAGATTCATCATTGATCCATTATTTTTATAAAAACCAGAGTTTGGAGAATCCATTTTACAAACACAACATATAGATACATTTCCATTCGGGTGAAAATTCATATGGTTGAATGGTAATATGCAATAAGTATCATTCATTAGACTCACCGTGAAGAAGAAACTTAGGAAATACATCAAATGATTTATTTCTTCTTTCATCATATTGTTTATAAAAACTTCTAAAATCTTTTGTGTTTACTTCTAGATCGTTGTCATACAAATGAGCATCTTCAACAACACTTACATATGAGATTAATCTTTCAATATCACTTTTTTCCCAAGGATCTAATTTTGAATCGAATTTATTTTTCTCATACCATTCAGTTATTCTTTTAGAAGCTTCTTCTCTAACACCATGATCTAATACTGTTAAACTTTGAAACGCTGGGAATCTTAAAAAATTAATACTTATACCAACACTTTTATCAGATAGATATTTCCATTCCATTAATTGATCTAATAGTTCAGTTATTCTAAAAAGACATAATGCATTAACTGTAAACATACAAGTTATTCTTCTAATATCTGATTCAAGTAATATTCTTTCAACATTATTTTTCCATTTATTATAATCTAAACCATCTCTTATATATTCAGCATGTTCATCAACAGTTTCCATACTAGTGAATATAGTAACGCTTTTCATATCAAAAGATTTTTTAATTAATTTATTTAAAAGTTTCTCTCCAAATCCAAGATTGCTATTTATACCAACTTCAAATTCTAATTTTTCTTCTATGTATAAATCAATTAACTTCCAAGTCTCCATACTCAATAAAGGTTCACCGCCTGTTATTCTGAGAACTCTTAATCCTTTACTTAACTCTGGCCACCATTTCCAAAAAGCTTCTATGAATGGATTAGTAGTATTTTCCCAAGCATTATTAGGACTACCATCATGTTTAAAAGCACCTCCACCAGCAGTTTTTAATTTATAGAATCCATTCTCTTTAATATCTTTAGCCCATGTAGTACTAAAGTTAGCATTACAATAACTACATGCAAAATTACATAATCTATCAAAGGTAATTTCTAATGTTGGAGGGATTACTTTTGTTCTAGCAGATTGTTTAAACCATTCATCCATTTCTTCTATTGTAAATTGAATAGATTTAAAAAGTCTATCAGATAAATACTCTTCACCCATAGATTCTATCTTCCAACAATAATCACATTCTTTAGGTTTTTCACCTTGCTTCATCATATTTCTCATTCTAATTTTATGATCAGTATTATGTAATTTAGATGGATCTTGTTTTATCTGGTCAATGTTGATTTTATGAACTGGAGGTAAATGACAGGAACTAGTTTCCCCAGTATTTAACCAAAGAGTACTATTTCCCCACTTAGCTCCACAAAAAGATTTTGATTTTATATCTAAAACATTATCTCTATAATTTATTAATTTTTTATCCGCCATAATAGTCTCCATTCATTAAATAGCTTAAAGTTGGAAAAGTTTCTACAAAACTTAAATTCCTTCTTTCATCACATTGATTAATATATAATCTCATATCATCATATACATATTTTTCTTCTTCAGAACCAGTCATATATTCAACCAATCTTTGAATTTGGTCAACTTCCTCTGTATAGAATGTTTCTTTTGGTTCTTTCTTTTCTGTCAGTTTATTTTTCTCAATATAATCTAACCATAAATCACTATAATACTTTTTATCTTTTTTATTCAGTAAAGATAATTGTAAAGTTTTTGGCCATCTTAAATAAGATAATAAAGTTCTAACTCTAAATTTATGAATATCAGTTTGATAAACTTTTCTCATTTCTTTTATTAATTTTAAGAAATCAATAAAGGTAGGGGCACTTGTTAAATTAATAGTTGTCATAAAATGTAATCTAGTTTCAACAGGAGTATTATCTAATACCTTATAACAATTTCTAATAAATTTATCATAATTTAAACCAACCCTGGTATATTCAGCATGTTCACCTACACTTTCAATTGAAGTATAAATATCTACAAATCTTATATTCGGAGTTACTTCTTTTATACATTTTATTAATCTATCAATTAATTTAGAAGGAACATTGAGATTTGTATTTATTGCTAATATTAAATTAGGATTTGGGTTATGTTTAATATAATCAAAAATTTCCCAAATATGTTTACTTAATAAAGGTTCACCGCCTGTTATTCTAAAAGTATGTAGTTTAGGATATAGATCTGGCCACCATTTCCAAAAAGCATCAATGTAAGGGTTTGGTTCATTTCCTGGTATTGGTAACTTCCCCACTTTTTTCAACCAAGTCAAATCATGTAAATTATATTTAGTTTGTTTAATTGGACCAAATTTTCTAATTTCTCTTTCCCATAAAGAAGAAGATTCTGGACTACAATAAAGACATTTAAAATTACATGTACTTTCAAAGGCAACTTCTAAATAAGTTGGGTCAATATATTTACCAGTCCCTGATTCAAGAACCTCATCTAAATATGGAAGTGCCCAAGTATAAGCTGATTTATATATTCTATCGCTTATGTGATCATGTTGTAAGTTTTCAATATTCCAACAATAATCACACTCAGCGGTTTGGTTACCATTTAACATATCTTGTCTTGCTTTTAATTTATGTTTAGTATTATGAATCCCTTTTGGATTATTTTCAATATCACTATCTTTAATTTTATGACGTGAAGGATGATGACAAGAATGTGTTTCGCCACTATATAATAAGATAGTTGATTGTAGCCATTTAGCTATACAAAAGGTAGGACTTACTTTATTAATTTCTTTACGTTTATCTTTTAAAAAATTGAAATAAGCATTAGGGTTATGTACACTATATCTACTTGTCATGTTTATACGCTCCATGGTTTAAAATTATATTCTTGTTCCATTAAATCAATTAAATTTTCAGCATGAGTTATAACTTTTAATTTTTTATCAAACTGAATATTGTAATGTTTTAAATAATCGCTTAACCCATCTGCAACTTCAAAAGGATCTCTAAAAAAATGAACTTCTTTTCCTAACATAATAAATTCAAATATTAGTCTACCAAGTTGTTCATAATATTCTAGATGTTTTCTTCTATAGTATATCATACCTTTATAGTTCCAAAGATCTAGTTCCTCATATTCTTTAAAAGTAATTACTTTATCCCCATATATATGATCTATTTCTTCTCTTACGTTTCTATCGTCGAATCTGAAATATAATTTATCTATATTTTTTGTGGGTATATCTTTTAATAAATCCCAATTAATCTTTTTAAAAAATGTTTTAAATGGAATATCTGGATATAATTCTTTAAATTTTTCTACGTTAGAGGGAGGGAAAAGAAATAGAATTTCTTTATATTGGTGCCACTTTATTAGACGATTTATATTTAAATTTTTATGAAAAAACTTTGCTTCTTTAACATTATTTAAATGATATGATAATTCATTATTATCCATCACAAGAAATTTATTACAAACTATTTTTATATTTTCTTCAAAAAGTTTAACTAAAGTTTTAAAGTCGGTAACAACTGTAGCTTCTGGATCTGGTTTGTAATCTTTTAATAATTTTAGTTCATCAAATGTATGAATTCTTTTTGATCCTCTAGTAACATTAAACAAATCTTTTAAATCAAAAGCATAAAATAATACTTTATAATTTTCTTGAGTTTGTAAATAGTGATTAAAATCTAATATATTTAAATAAGATCCTTGCAATCCAAGATGATGACTAAGAATAGTTATTTTTTTCATTACATAATCTCTTTAAAAAATTTAGATTGTTCTGAACTATATACTGGTATATTTAGATCAAATTCTTTTTTTATAATCTCACCAAGTTCATCAATTTCATTGATTAATTTTAATTTATTCCAAGAATAATCTGTTCTAAAACAATGCTCGTCATCTCCTTTAAATTTAGGCGCTATTTCATTGTTCCAAAATTCTGTATGATATTTAAAATCTTTAACTAATGTATAATCCCAGTTAGTTATATTAGTCATATAAAATCCTAAACGAGCTCCATATATACACCATAAACCATTCTCTACATCAGCTCCAATAGAACACCAAGTTTTTAATCTTTTTAAATTATCAGGATATATTTTTTTATAAAATAGTTCTTTAGGTATGATAACACCTTCTTCTAAACTCATCTTAACACCTTCTCTGAAACCAGCTCTATAAGCTTGGTATGGAGAAGCATTATTATATACATCTGAGTATACTTTATTTATTTGTACATAATTTGAGTTCCAGCAAAAGTCAACTTGATTTGTATCTTTATCAGCACATTCATGGGTTTTCATATCCATGACTAATTGTACTGGCCACGCTTTTATTCCTCCGTTTCCATATATCAAACCATTGACTATATTTCGTCCAGCCCAACTAAATGCTTTTTGACTATTCATTACTTGTTCTTCAAATTCTAAATTAAAAATTGCAGGATCAATAATATTATCACCATCAATTCCAATAAACCTTTCTGTTTCTGATAATGCTGCTGCTGCTTTATGACAAGCGTCTGAACCCCAAACCCCATGAGATCGTTTAGCCCACGGGCATTTATTAAGTAAGTCAGCCCAATTTTCATCAGCATTAGGTTCATCATAACTAATAAATATAACATCTAATTCAGATAATGATATTTTTTTCATAACAATTCCTTTTTTAAAATTTTCATTTCATTATTATAACATCGTAAAAAATAATCTTTATTCTTAATAAGGTTTATTTTTTCTTCTAAAGTATATTGTTGATATAATCTAGTAGGTAATTTTATATAATTATTTACTTGTTTATCTAAACCCAATTTATTTAATATTTTTTCATCATTAAATAATTCATTATGTTGAATAGTAATATATTCTTTTTCATCAAATATGTTTTTAATTTTATTATAATATT
>ERZ889078.421-NODE-421-length-38422-cov-38.095264_pt1 | contig 38422 bp, 39 predicted proteins | sample MGYA00521266_ERZ889078 | MGnify/ENA primary metagenome ERZ889078 (study PRJEB32303, sample SAMEA104408618) | aquatic metagenome | biome: Brackish water; feature: Pelagic; material: water | place: Baltic Sea | collected 2014-06-16T06:34:00 | depth 76,534 m ... | reverse complement strand
CCGTTGGTGCAAAACCTGAAATCTATATTTTCAATGGCCATGCGGATGGAAAAACTGCGCAAATCAGAGCAAGCTATCTTACACCCTTACTTAATTCAGCCGAACAGTATCAGCGGCATGTAAACGCCCTTGATGGCCACCCTTTCGGTGTCCAGCTAGACAGCGGTATGAATCGATTAGGGATGGAGCCAGCCGATTTTCTTGCCATCCGGGATCGTGTTTTGGACGCTAAACCAGCGCTAATTATTTCGCACTTGGCTTGTGCTGATGAACCCGATCACCCTCAAAACCGGGCGCAATTGGCAACGTTTCACGCGATGACGGATGGTTTGCCGGTCCGGCGCTCCTTGGCTGCAACCGGGGGCCTGTTGTTGGGGCCAGAATACCATTTTGACTTGGTGCGCCCCGGTATTGGCCTTTATGGCGGGCTGCCGTTTACAAAATCGCAACCTGTTGTTCATCTTTCGCTGCCGGTGGTTCAGGTCCGTCAAATCGGTATCGGCGAAACCGTTGGCTATGGGGCGGCCTTTAGGGCGGCACGCCCAACAAAAATCGCCACAGTGGCCGCTGGGTATGCCGATGGCCTTATCCGCGCCCTCAGCGGCAAGGCGACATTATGGGCGGGCGACACACCCTGCCCTTTGATCGGGTCGGTTTCGATGGATCTTTTGACGGTCGATGTCACAGACTTGGCTAAGGTCCCTGATCAGCTTGATATCTTGTGTGAGCATCAAAGCGCTGATCAATTGGCTGCTGTCGCAGGCACAATTGGATACGAGATACTGACCAGCCTTGGCGCGCGCTACAATCGCGTTTACAAGGGCGGACACATAACCAAGGTCTGAATATGTCGCCTTTGTCTATCGTTGAACCCCGGCTTGCGCCTATTGGCCGCTCGACCCTTGCATTTCTGGCCGCAATCGGGCGAATCGCTATCTATGCGGCTCTGACAATCAGCCATATTTTCAGGCCACCATTCTATGGCCGCGAATTGGCACAACAGATTTTAACCATCGGATATTTCAGTTTACCCGTGGTTGGGTTGACGGCGGTTTTTACCGGCGCGGCCCTTGCCCTGCAAATTTATGAAGGTGGTGCGCGATTTAATGCAGAAAGCGTGGTGCCATCGATTGTTGCGATCGGCATGGTGCGGGAACTTGGGCCGGTTTTGGGCGGATTAATGGTCGCGGGCCGGGTTGCGTCTTCGGTCGCGGCTGAACTTGGCACGATGAAAGTCACCGAACAGATCGACGCGCTGGTGACCCTTTCCACCAATCCGATGAAATATCTGACGGTGCCGCGTGTGCTTGCCGCCACATTGGCAATGCCAATCTTGGTGGCCGTGGGCGATTCTATCGGCATTTTTGGTGGATATTTGGTCGGCACTTCACGGTTGGGCCTGAATTCCGGCGCTTATATCAAGAACACGGTCGATTTTCTTGAGTTTTGGGATATCTCGTCAGGCTTGGTCAAAGCCTCGGTGTTTGGCTTTATCGTGGCCTTGATGGGGTGTTATCACGGGATGAATTCAGGCCGCGGCGCACAGGGTGTTGGCCGTGCCACCACCAATGCGGTGGTGTCGGCTTCGGTCATGATCCTGACCGTTAACTATCTGTTAACAGAATTGTTTTTCTCATCATGACCACACCAATGATCGAATTTCGCAACGTCCACAAAAGCTTTGGTGCGAACCAAGTGTTGCGCGGCATTAACCTGACCGTCAACAAGGGCGAAAGCATGGTGATCATCGGTGGATCTGGCACCGGTAAATCTGTTCTTATCAAAACCGTACTGGGCTTACTTAACGTAGATAAGGGCGAAATTCTGGTTGACGGCAAGGATGCGGCCAAAGGTGATCGCGACGCGTTTCTGGCCCGTTTTGGCATGTTGTTTCAAGGCGGCGCTTTGTTTGATTCAATGCCCGTATGGCAAAACGTCGCCTTTCGTCTGATGCGCGGCAGCCTGAAGCGGCCCAAAGAAGAGGCCCGCGCCATCGCGATTGAAAAAATGCGCCGTGTGGGTCTGAAAGAGCGCGTGGCCGATCTGTTTCCGGCTGAATTGTCGGGCGGCATGCAAAAACGTGTGGGCCTTGCGCGCGCTATCGCGGCTGAGCCTGAGATCATCTTTTTTGACGAACCAACCACCGGACTTGATCCGATTATGGCGGGCGTTATCAACGAGTTGATCCGCGAGATTGTGGTGGAAATGGGCGCGACCGCGATGACGATCACCCATGATATGTCAAGCGTACGTGCAATTGCCGACCAGGTGGCGATGATCCACGAAGGCGTTATCCAATGGACCGGGCCGATTAACCGGTTGGACACTTCGGGCGATCCGTATCTGGATCAATTTATCAACGCGCGACCTGTTGGGCCGATTGAGGCGGTGCGGTGAGATGCAGTTCTGAACCTATGCGCGCAGAGGTCCCGGATCAGGTCCGGGACTGCGGAGCGGTGCGATGAACTTAATCCTCAAACTCGCCAACCTGTCCCTGCTGATCCTGTTCCCCATCGCCTGGTTCGCGCCCTTGATGAAGTCGGGGCTGTTGCCCTTCCTCAGCCTGTCGGAAAACTCGATCATCTCTTCGCTGCAGGGCATCTGGGCGCATGATATATATCTTGCTTTGTTGATGACCTTCTTTGCGATATTTGCACCCTACATCAAGATCATCGGGCTTGCGCTGATCCACTTTGATTTAATGTCAGAAAAGGTCTCTAATACTCTGACATTTATTGGTAAACTGGCAATGGCAGATATTTTTGTTATCGCCATTTATCTGGTGATTTTCACTGGGATCGAGGTGGCGGGTGTACGAGGCCGCATTGAAACTGCCTGGGGGCTGTATCTGTTTACCGGATGTGTTATCGCCTCGCTTCTGATCTCGATCCTGTCTAAACGGCGCGCGCAATGAGCAAATCCAGTTTTACCTGCAATGCCTGCGGTGCGGCCCACAAAAAATGGGCTGGACGGTGTGAAGCTTGCGGAGAATGGAACTCGATTGTTGAAGAGGCGGCTTTGGCGTCCGGGCCGGCCAAAAAGTCGCTTGGGGCTGCAAAAGGCCGACGGATTGAACTTAGTGACCTGACAACCAAGGACAAACCGCTGGTGCGCGCGGTCAGTGGCATGGACGAATTTGACCGGGTATTGGGCGGTGGCCTTGTGCCTGCCAGCGCGATTCTTGTGGCGGGTGATCCCGGTATCGGCAAGTCAACTTTACTGTTGCAAGCTGCTGCAGCTTTTGCCCGCAAGGGTCTGAAATCCATGTACGTTTCTGGTGAAGAAGCCGCCAGCCAAATCCGCATGCGCGCGGACAGACTGGGGTTGACCGATGCGCCGGTTATGTTGGCAGCCGAAACCAACTTACGCGATATCATCACAACCCTGGACGCCGAAAGACCGGATTTTGCGATCATCGACTCGATCCAGACCATGTGGGCCGATCATGTGGACAGCGCCCCCGGTTCGGTCAGTCAGGTGCGTGCTGCGGCACATGAATTGACCACATTTGCCAAGCGACGGGGGATTTCGGTTGTTCTTGTCGGGCATGTCACCAAGGACGGCCAGATCGCCGGGCCGCGGGTGGTTGAGCATATGGTTGATACCGTAATGTATTTTGAAGGTGAACGCGGGCATCAGTTTCGCATTCTGCGGGCAGTAAAAAACCGCTTTGGGCCCGCTGATGAAATCGGTGTGTTTGAAATGACCGGTGCCGGATTGGCCGAAGTACCGAACCCCTCGGCCTTGTTCTTATCCGAACGGGATCAGCCTGCATCGGGTTCCGTGGTTTTCGCTGGTATCGAGGGCACTCGACCGGTTCTGGTGGAAATTCAAGCGCTTGTGGCCCAAAGCTCGCTTGCCACACCGCGGCGAAATGTCGTTGGCTGGGACAGTGGCCGTTTGGCGATGATCTTGGCGGTACTGGAAGCGCGCTGTGGAATTTCATTCGGCGGCATGGATGTATACCTGAATATTGCAGGCGGGATGCGGATTTCTGAACCAGCCGCAGATTTAGCGGTTGCCGCGGCCCTGATCAGTGCGCGCCAAGATCATCCCCTGCCAACGGACACGGTGATTTTCGGTGAAATCAGTCTTTCCGGAGCTTTGCGGCCGATAACACAGGCAGAAGCTCGCCTTAAAGAGGCGGCAAAACTGGGGTTTTGCGCCGCAATTGCACCATCAAGTGTCAAACAAGCCTCAACCCCCGAATTTTCCCTAAAAAAACTTTCGGACCTTGCAGAGTTTATTGTAGAAGTCTTTGGGGATATTACGGCCTAGGCAAGGGATCGAGCATAAATGGACGGTTTTACTTTGGTTGATGCTGCAATCGCTGGCATCGTTCTGATTTCGGCAATCCTTGCGTATTCGCGCGGATTTGTGCGTGAAGTTTTGTCGATTGCCGGATGGGTGGTTGCAACGATCGTCGCTTATACCTTTGCGCCGCAGGTCGAACCGCTGGTCAAAGAAATTCCGGTTGTTGGCGATATGCTGGCAGATAGTTGCGAATTATCAATTCTGGCGGCGTTTTTCGTGGTTTTCACCGCTGCATTGATTGTGGTTTCTGTGTTCACACCGTTGTTTTCAAATTTGGTCCAGAAATCTGCCTTGGGCGGGTTTGATCAAGGTCTTGGCTTTTTGTTCGGCATATTACGTGGTGCCGTTTTGGTTGCGATCGCCTTTGTGCTTTATGATAAATTTGTGCCGGCAGGCCAAGGTGTAGCAATGATCGACACGTCGCGGTCGGCCGGTATATTTGCGCAAAGCAAGGACGTGATTGAAAAACAGGTGCCAACCGAGGCGCCAGAGTGGATAACCAGCCGTTACAGCCAACTGACCGTCAGCTGCGCCCCAAACACCACTGGCAATTAGGCGAATTTAGCCGATGAAGGATAAAAAGTTAGGCGCAATGCCGATGCGCGCGTGACTCTGCACTCCGCACAATTTAAGAGGGGGCATCATTGGCAGCCCCGGATGTGAACGCTTCATGCGCGACTTGATGAAACCCTTCCTCGCCCATCCGTTTGATGATGATAAACTGAAAGAGGAATGTGGTGTATTTGGCGTGATCGGGGTGGCCGAGGCGGCAAATTTCGTCGCATTAGGCCTGCATGCCCTGCAACATCGCGGTCAGGAAGCAGGCGGCATCGTCAGCCACGATCCTGAAACCGGCTTTAATTCTGCCAGACGATTCGGTTACGTGCGGGATAATTTCACTAAGGCCAGTCTTATGGACACGCTGCCTGGCGAATTGGCCATCGGGCATGTTCGGTATTCAACCTCGGGCACCAAAAGCAACACCGCCATTCGCGATGTGCAGCCATTTTTCGGCGAATTTTCGATGGGTGGATGCGCCCTTGCACATAACGGCAACATTACCAACGCCATCGCCTTAAGGCGGGAACTGATCGAACGCGGGTCGATTTTTCAATCTTCAAGCGACAGTGAATGCATCATTCATCTGATGGCGCGGTCAATCCAGTCGAACATTCCAGAACGCATGAAAGACGCGCTTCGGCGGGTCGAAGGCGCGTTTTCAATCGTGGCAATGACCCGCAGCAAACTGATCGGTGTGCGCGACCCTTTGGGTGTTCGCCCCCTGATGCTGGGCAAATTGGGCGACGGTTGGGTGCTTAGTTCAGAAACCTGCGCTTTGGACATTATCGGAGCAGATTTCGTGCGTGAAATCGAACCCGGCGAAATGGTGGTTATCAGTGGAAATGGCGTCGAAAGTTTCAGCCCGTTTGATCCTCAGAACGCCCGGCCCTGCATTTTCGAACATGTCTATTTCTCGCGGCCTGACAGTATTTTGGGCGGGCGCTCGGTCTATGAAACCCGTCGTCAGATCGGCGTGGAACTGGCCAAAGAAGCCCCGGTCGATGCGGATCTGGTCTGCCCCGTTCCGGATAGCGGCACGCCGGCAGCGATCGGATACAGCCAGCAAAGCGGCATTCCTTATGCGATGGGGATCATCCGCAACCAATATATGGGACGCACGTTTATCGAACCGACCGAGCAGATCCGCAATATGGGGGTGCGGCTAAAGCTGAATGTAAACCGTGCCCTGATCCGCGGCAAACGGGTCATTCTGGTTGACGATTCCGTGGTTCGCGGCACCACCAGCATGAAAATAAAGGAGATGATCCTTGATGCCGGGGCGTCCGAGGTACATTTCCGTATCGCCTCGCCGCCAACCGCTTGGCCTTGTTTTTATGGCGTTGATACACCGGATAAGGACAAACTTCTGGCCAGCCATATGACCGAAGATCAGATGTGCGCGCATCTTGGCGTTGACAGCCTGCGGTTCATTTCGCTTGATGGCTTGTACCGCGCCGCCGGTGCACCCGACGGTCGAAACGCAACCCGACCGCAATATTGCGACGCCTGCTTTTCCGGCGAATACCCGGTGCGCCCGCGCGATATGCTGGACAAGGGGTTTCAGCTGAAGGCGGCGGAATGAGCCCAAAAATCGCGCTAATAACCGGAGCCTCGCGCGGCTTTGGTGCTGCCATGGCCGAGGGATTGGCGGCGGCTGGTTATCACGTTCTTGCTTTGGCGCGCACTGTCGGCGCACTTGAGGAACTGGATGACCGCATTCAGGCCACCGGCGGAAGTGCTACCTTGGTGCCGCTTGATATCAACGATCAAGCCGGGCTGGAACGCCTGTGCCTTTCGATTTATGAACGCTGGGGCGGGCTTGATTTGTGGCTGCATTCAGCGATTTTTGCGGGGCCTTTGTCGCCGGTTGGCCATATTCCTGACAAGGACTGGGACAAAACGCTTGCCACCAATATTCGCGCCACGCAGCAATTGATTTCGATGATTGACCCGCTGCTGAAAGCCAAAAAAGGAACCGCTATTTTGCCGGTTGATAATGTATCGGGGCAAAAGTTTCAGGCGGCTTATGGGGCGGCAAAATCCGCGCAAAAGGCCCTGTGGGACAGTTGGGCAGCCGAAAGCATGACGATAGGTCCCAGTGTGAAAACCTTCGCACCCAAACCCATGCCAACCGCCTTGCGTGCAAGGTTCTTTCCGGGCGAAGACCGATCAGCGTTGACGGCCCCAAAGGTCGAGGCCGCAAGGCTGTTGGCGCAAATTCTGACGCTGGCCCCGTGACCTAAGCCTTTGACCTGCGTTTACCCTGCCACTTGCCCTCAAGGTGTTTGGTGATTTTGGTCACCTTCTTTTCCTTCTTGTCCCGATAAGGGTTTTTGTCGCTTTGCGAGCGCAGAAAAATCCGGATCGGGGTGCCCGGCATGTCGAAACTCTCGCGCAGACCGTTGACAAGATAGCGACTGTAACTGGCTGGCAGCAGGTCGGGATGCGAGCACATCACAACGAAACTTGGCGGTCGGGTCTTGACCTGTGTCATGTAACGCATCCGGATACGCTTGCCGCCCGGTGCGGGCGGTGGATGGGCTTCCAGCATACCAATCAACCAGCGATTAAGACGCGCGGTCGAGACCCGCATATTCCAGGTTTCATAGGCCTGCAAAATGGCTGTGTTCAGACGATCAAGGCCCTTGCCTGTCAGGGACGAAATCATCACCATCGGTGCGCCGCGCAATTGCGGCAGTAAACGCAGGAACGCCTCGCGCAGTTCTTTCAGCTTTTCCTGCTTTTCGCCTTCCAGGTCCCACTTATTGACCGCAACGACCACCGCGCGCCCCTCGCGTTCGGCCAAATCTGCGATGCGCAAATCTTGTTGTTCAAACGAGCTGTCCACGTCCAGCAACACCACCACGACTTCGGCGAATTTCACCGCCCGCAAGCCGTCGGACACTGACAGTTTTTCCAACTTTTCCTGAACCCGCGCTTTTTTGCGCATACCAGCCGTATCAAAGATGCGCATTTTCGTGCCCATCCATTCGGTGTTGACCGAAATCGCGTCACGCGTAATGCCGGCTTCGGGGCCGGTCAGCAGCCGGTCTTCGCCAAGGATTTTGTTGATCAGCGTGGACTTACCCGCATTCGGGCGACCAACCACTGCGATTTGCATTGGCTTGCCGCTGGGAGGCAACGGCCCGTCATCCTCTTCCTCGACATCGTCTGATATGTCGACGTCAACTTCCGGCTCGTACGCCACCTGATCGAATTCTTCGGAAATTGGTTCAAGCGCGATCGCCAGATCAACCATTCCCAGCCCATGTTCGGCGGACAAGGAAATCGGCTCGCCCAAGCCCAGTTCGTAAGCCTCGAGATATCCGGCCTCGGCAGCGCGGCCTTCGGATTTATTGGCAGCCAGAATGACCCTTGGCGCCCGTTTGCGAAGAATTTCGGCAAAAAACCGGTCTGAAGGAGTGATCCCGACACGCGCATCAATCATGAACAGGCAGACGTCGGCCATATCGACCGCGCGTTCTGTCAACCGCCGCATCCGCCCTTGCAGGCTGTCGTCGGTAACTTCTTCAAGGCCTGCCGTGTCAATGACCGTAAACCGCATATTGCCCATGCGACCTTCGCCTTCGCGCAGGTCACGGGTAACGCCGGGCTGGTCATCGACCAAGGCCAGTTTCTTGCCGACTAGGCGGTTAAACAGCGTGGATTTGCCCACGTTCGGGCGGCCCACGATGGCGAGTGTGAAGGACATGAAAAGCCTCTGGGGTTGGAACCATGCCCCCTACACCCTATTCAAAGCATAGGAAAGGCCCGATCATTCAGCGCCTAGCGATAAGCGTGTAATTGTCCGTTTTGCGACAACACATATAGCACGCCGTTGACAATTGCCGGCTGCGATGCGGCACCTGACGGAACTGACACCTCGCTGAGCAGTTCGCCTGACGCCGGATCAAAGCTGCGCAAACTCCCGTCGCTTGAGGCAACAATCAGACGCCCACCTGCCAGAACCGGGCCGTAATGCGCATAGCTGCTGCGATGGGTTTTTTCTTTTTTGTAAAGCGGCAGATCAACCGCCCAAATCGTGTCACCGTTGCGCGCGTCAAGCCGCACCAATTGGCTGGCGTCCGATACCAGAAACACCGACCCACCTACGGGCCAGACCGGGCTGTATGAGCCTTCATTGGCGGTCCACAGGCGTTCGCCTGACTGACGGTCAACCGCCACAATCCGCCCGGATTGGTTGGCCGCATAAATCCGATTGCCAGCGATGACCGGATCACTGGAAATGTCGCTGATATTCGAACGCGCCTGGCCGCGCCGCGAGCCGGATACGGCGACGCTCCAGACCCTGAGGCCGTTGCCGGTGAGTGCCGCGACCATCTCGCCCGAGCTGAACGGCAATATGACTGTGCGCCCTGCTATGGCCGGGCTCGATCCGCCCATCAGGCCCGCATCCGCTGTTGTGCTTTGCTGCTGCCAATCGACCCTGCCGTTTTTGGTATTGATCGCCCAGGCGCGGTTGTCGCGTGACACCACATAGACCCGGCCTTTGGAAACCATCGGGGCCGCGGTAACCGGGGCACCCAGTTTTTGCTCCCACAAAACACTTCCGTCGGTGGCTCTGAGTGCGGTCAAAACTCCGAACCCGGTCGTGGCGTATATTACACCGCTTTCATAGGCCAAGCCGCCGCCAGACGCTTCATCGGATTTTTCGATACCTGGCGTCAGACTGCGCTGCCAAACCGGTTTGCCATCGGTCGAATGCGCCATAACCCGGCTTTCGGCATCCAGCGTAAAGATCATCCCACCGGAGACAATCGGATCCGAGGTGATGCGATGCTTGCGGTCATTGCCATTGCCGATATTAGCCGACCAGATATGCGTAAGGTTGGCTGCCAGCGCCAGATTGGGGGCTGCGTGATCGGCACCACTGTTGCGATGAGTCCAATTGGCAAGGTTCTTCGCGGCCGGCAGTTTTATCGGTATCGTGCGATTGATAACATCGGCACTTGGCGAGACCCCATTCAGTGACGGCACAGCCTGATCAAGCGGGGTGCGGATGTCAAATCGTTGGCCGTCAAGAATTTCTTCTTTCTTGGCACAAGAAATCAGCAATGCCGCAAGAATAGGCAATAAGATGAACCGGTTCAGCTGCACGTGACTTGCCCCCTCATTTCCTCTGCCTTCCACCATTCATCAGGCGGTTCAGCCGTTAGTTGGATCCACAGTTGGCGATTGTGGCACTGTGCCACCCAGTGCCACAATTAACTGTTGCGAGCGTTCAAGCAAGCCCTGTGATACTTCCGGTTCTTCGAGAATGGCCAAAAGCAGGCCTAAAGCTGCATCCGTTTCGCCGAATTCATACAGGGCCAGCGCCTTTTGTTCCATCGCCAACGCCCGAAACGGGTTTCCCGGCGTCGCCAGTTTGTCCAAAACCGCAAGGCGCGCGGTGCGATCCTGGCTGGCCCCACGCAGCATAACAGCCTTTAATTCAGCCAGCGATCTGTAGGTTTGCGGCGCATCCGGATTTGCGGCCAAGCCGTCCAGCAGGGCGAGTGCTCCATCGCGGTCACTGGCCTCGGTTTTAGCGGCGGCTTGCAGCAGATCAAGAAAGGCCTGCGTTTCAGACGTCGGTGCGGCAACCAACGCGATTGCGTCGCTCCGTTTGGCCACATCCTCGGCGGTTAGTGCAGTCATGATCGCGTCGCCAAAGCCCTGCGCCGCCTGTATTTCAGTATGCTTGCGCCATTCGTTGTATGACGCGGCACCGACAACCAGCACCACGATAACGCCAGCGATCCAGCCGTATTTGCGATAAAGTGCAAATAACTTGTCGCGGCGCACTTCGTCGCTGACTTCTTCAATAAAGCTGTCTGTCTCGCTCAAGGTGCGCCCTCCGGTCCTGCTTCAAAACTTGCAACCTCATAGCGCGAAGCGGGGCTGATTGCCAAGGCAAAAGCCACCTTTCGGTCGCTGTCGTTACGCGGCAACCTCGTCCTCGTCACCTGCTTGTTGGCGTTGCCACATATGCGCATATCGCCCATCACGTGCCAGCAACACCTCGTGCGTGCCTTGCTCCACGATATGCCCTTGTTCCAAAACAACAATAACATCACTATCGACGATTGTAGAAAGCCGATGTGCGATGGTTATGACCGTGCGGCCCTGCCCCATCAGTCGTAAACTGTCCTGAATATCTCGCTCGGTTTCCGTGTCCAAAGCCGAGGTCGCCTCGTCCAGCAACAAGATCGGCGGGTTTTTCAACAAGGTTCTGGCAATCCCGACCCGTTGTTTTTCACCGCCCGACAGCTTCAGCCCACGTTCGCCCACAGTTGTTTCATAACCATCCGGCAGACTGACGATGAAATCGTGAATTTTGGCGGCTCTTGCGGCATCAATCATTTCCTCGATGCTGGCGTCCGACCTGCCATAAAGAATGTTATATCCGATGGTATCGTTAAACAGCACAGTGTCTTGCGGCACGATACCGATTTTGTCATGCAACGAGGTTTGGCTGATCTCGCGCACGTCTTGCCCATCGATCAACAAGGCCCCTTTATTGACATCATAAAACCTGAACAACAGGCGTCCGATCGTCGATTTTCCCGAACCCGAAGGCCCGACAATCGCCACTGTTTGTCCGGCTTTAACCGTCAGATCAAACCCGTGCAGAATACCCCGTTCGGCCTCATAGCGGAAATCGACATTCTCAAACCTGACTTCACCACCCTCGACTTTCAGAGCAGGCGCGTTCTTAATATCCTTCACCTCGGGTGGCTGTTCCAGCAGATCGAACATCTGGGCCATATCAATCAAGGATTGCCGTATTTCGCGATAAACCGTGCCAAGAAAATTCAGCGGCATGGTAATCTGGATCATATAGGCGTTGACCATCACGAAATCGCCCACCGTCAAATCGCCTGCCTGCACGCCGATGGCGGCAAGAACCATAACACCGACCAAACCGGCGGTGATCAGAAACGACTGGCCAAAATTCAGAAATGCCAGCGAATACGCAGTTTTCAGCGCCGCAGCCTCGTATTGCCGCATGGCATTATCGTAACGCCCGGCTTCGCGCGCTTCGGCATTGAAATATTTGACGGTTTCAAAATTCAGCAGGCTGTCGATGGCCTTTTGATTGGCGTCGGTATCCTGGTCGTTCATTTCTTTGCGGATTTTCACCCGCCATTCGGTAACTTTGAACGTGAACCAGATATAGATCGCAATGGTCACAGCAACGATCGCCAAGTACCAAACATCAAAGACAAAAAACAGAATTCCGGCGATCATCAAAAGTTCAAGAACCAGTGGCCCAATCGAGAACAGCAAGAAGCGGAGCAAGAAATCCACGCCCTTAACGCCACGTTCGATGATCCGGCTAAGCCCACCGGTCTTGCGCGTGATGTGATATCGCAATGACAGCGCGTGCATATGCTGAAAGGTTTCAAGCGCCAACCGCCTGAGAGCACGCTGGCCAACCGGAGCGAACACCGCGTCGCGCAATTGCGCAAATCCGATCGTCATCAATCGCGCCACGCCGTAAGCAACCGTCAGGCCTACAGCACCGGCGATTAACATAAAAACACCAGTTTCAGGTCCGGCCCCAGGCGCCATAGTGTCAACTGCGCCCTTATAGAAAAACGGCGTTAAAACCGAAATAATTTTAGACAACAGCAGCATGAACAGAGCGGCAGTGACCCGCCACTTTACCCAAGCTTGATCTTTTGGCCACAAATAGGGGGAAACCTTGCGGATCGTCCGCCAACCACTTTGCGTATTGTCTCTATCTGCGTCGGTTTGGTCGGTCATGCATCCCCCTTGAATTCGAATACATAGGGGGCCGGTTTGCGACTGACCAGAGCCGAATGAAGATTTATTCGCAACTGAAATACTTGTGGCAGGCGATCCCCAAGCCCAACCATTGACCGTTATTTAGTCAGGAATAGTGAAAATTTGGCCGGGGAAAATCAGGTTCGGATCTTTGATAGCCTTGCGATTGGCCTTAAAAATTTGCACGTATAACCGCCCGTCGCCATAGTTGGCCTTGGCCAAGGCCCACAAAGTCGCGCCCGGTTGAATTGTGACCTTTTCGATGGCCTTCGGTTGAACCACAGGTTCGGTTGTTGAGGCAGGTGTCGCGCTGGCAACCGTTGCGATGGCGCTGGCATCTTCCTTTTTGAACGGCGTTTCAACCCGCGAGGTCACACGACCCAGCCCATCAAGTTCATCAACCCGCAACCTATAGGTGCCGGGGCTAACTTCGGGCAGCGACAGTTTCCAGAACCCATCAGCACCAACCGCTTGGGTTTTCACCGGAAGATCATCAACATAAATCCGAATATGCCGTTCAGCCTTACCGCGCCCACTGAGTTCCACTTCGCCATCTGCATCATAGGCGATCAAATCAAGGGACACGTTATCCATAACGTCTGGTGCTTCGGGCGTTGGTGCCTGAACCAGTTTCACCCCATCTTTTGTGGCGATAACAACGACCGGACGCTGATCCACCACTGGCGTGGTTTGCGGCTCAGCCTTGGCTTCAGCGGCTTCAACACTCGTCGCTCCTTCCGATGTTGCCTGCTCAGTTGTTTCCTGTGATTGGGCTTTAGCTTGGGCGGAACTTGCTGCCGGCAATTCCTGCGCAACCGATGCTTCAGCGGCAGCCTTAGTCGGGGAATTTACAGCAAGGGCTTCGTCCGTTGTTGGTGTAGCCACGGGAGCTTGTACGACTTTTCCTGTGATCACCGCGGGCTCGGGTGCCGGCAAAACGGCAGGTTCCACAGCAGGATTTGTTTTAGCCGCCGCAACCGCTTCCGGTGCCATCACAAACACCCGATCTTCCGACGCGATTTCTTGTCCGGTGACATCGCGCGCGACCAAAGTCAGGGTCTGCGGTTCGGATGACGGGGCCAGATCAAGCAGCGCTACAAACCCGCCCTGCCCGTCTGCCTTGACCGTTGCGATCACTTTCCCGTCCAGCACAATGTCAACCTCGGCCGCTGGGGCAGATTTGCCGGCGACAACGGTGGACCCGGCTTTATCCACCCGAACCAGATCAAATGTTGGCGCTTTTATCGGCGCAACAGCAGGTGTTGCTGTCACAATCACCGTATCCGGTGCAGATGCTCCGGCGTCAGTCGAGGCCGCATCCGGCTGAATTGAGGCGACAACCGATTTTTTGGCCGCCGACGCATCCCCACCTTCAACGTTTGCGGCAGCAGTTTCGCTGGGTTTATCAGTTGCTTCGCTGGTCGCCGCAGGGATCTTAACACTTGTTGCCGGGTCGCCGGTTAGTGGTTTGGAAACCTCTGTTTTCACAGGATCTGGTGGACTGGTATCGGTGCGCGAAATGACAATTCCCGCCAAGACAGCCACAACTAATATGGCCGCACCACCGACCACCAAGCCGATGTTTTGCGAGATAGCACTGCCTGTCGCCATTCAATCCACCATAATTTATGCGCCAACATGATCGCGCCTTGCCACAGAGATAGCAACTCCGTAAACACATTTCCATTCCAATTAGACAGTAAGCACCATTGATGTCCGATCATTTCTTCTCAGTCTGTGTGTTCTGCGGTTCAAGGTTCGGCGACGACCCGGCATTTGCCGGCGCTGCACGCGAACTTGGTACAGTTTTGGCCGCTAAAGGCTGGCGACTGGTTTATGGCGCCGGCGATGTTGGCCTGATGGGCGAAACCGCGCGCGCCACGCAAGCCGCCGGCGGCAGGACCTTTGGCGTGATTCCGGTTCATTTGCTATCGCGTGAAGTCGGAAAACGCGATCTGACGCAATTTGTGATCACAGAAAACATGCACGAGCGTAAGAAAGTCATGTTCATGAACGCCAACGCGATTGTCACGCTTCCGGGTGGCGCGGGGTCTCTTGACGAGTTGTTCGAAGTCATGACATGGCGGCAGTTGGGCCTGCACACCAAACCAATTTATCTTTTGAACATAAATGGTTATTGGGATAAGCTAATAGATCTGGTCGATCATATGATTGACCGGGGCTTTGCCGATGCCAGCTTTCGCAGCTATATGAAAGTTGTGAATTCGATTACAGACCTAACTGATTTATTGCGCAACGACGCGGCGCAATAAGTCCAAGCCGTCAGCGAATAAAACGGCACGCAGATCACAGCACCAACACCGCCCCGTAGGGGCTTAAAAGGAATAACCGCCCCTTTTGGGGGCGGTTGCAATTTGCTTGGTTTACGAAACGATCGACTTTACGATAACCGAGACGCCACATTCTCCCAATTCACTAGGTTCTCAAGAAAGTTTGAGATATAGGCCGGGCGTCTGTTGCGGAAATCAATGTAATAGGAATGCTCCCAAACATCGCACCCCAAAAGCGCAGTTTGACCAAAGCACAGCGGATTAACCCCGTTTTCAGTCTTGGTTATTTTCAGCGCGCCATCCTTGTCAACGACCAGCCAACACCAGCCTGACCCAAACTGACCAGCACCCGCTGCGCCAAAATCGGCCTTAAACTGCGCAACCGAGCCAAATGCATCAACGATACGGCTTTCCAAAGCGCCGGGCATTGTGCGCCCTTTGGGGCCCATCATTTCCCAGAATTGGTTGTGGTTCCACAACTGGCTGATATTGTTGAAAATCCCGTTCTGCGCAACAGACGTCGCATTATACGTGCCGGTGATGATCTGTTCCATCGATTTACCGGCCCATTCAGTGCCGTCAATCAGCTTGTTGCCGTTATCGACATAGGCTTTGTGATGCAGATCGTGGTGGAATTCCAGGGTTTCCTTTGACATGCCGCCAGCGGCCAACGCGTCATGTGCATAAGGAAGATCGGGAAGTGAAAAAGCCATGTTGTGCCCTCATTAATTTGTTCAAAGGCCAGAACCGGCCATCGGGTGCAGTATATACCCGACCCAAACCCTAAGGAAAGGCTGAACCCGCCAGCCCTAGGATTTTATACTGAATTGTCCATAGATGACGGCGCAGAACACCAACGACCCGCCAATGACTGTGGCGATTGCTGGCAACTCGGCCAAGACCAGCCACGCCAAAAGCGGAGCAAGTGGTGTTTCCAAAACACTTAACAGCGCAGTTTGTCCTGCCGATATCCGCTTTGCCCCTTCGGCCAGCGTGATCGAGGCGATCGTGAATACCAGTCCGAACACTGCGAGGATGGGCAGTTCATCCGGGTCGATGCCAAACGGTTGACCCAGAATCATGGCTGGTGCGAGCAATATGACCGACGACAGCATCGCGGGTCCGGCGGCTGGTGTCGCAGGAAAAACCCGGTACAGCACAATCACGCTGGCCATTCCAAAGGTCATTACCAGCGCCAGCATATCGCCGGTGAAATTCAGCTGCCCCAAGCTGCCAAAAACGATGATAGCGACGCCGATAAACGCCAATCCAATCCCGACAATTGCCGCGCGGCTTAACCTTTCGCCAACAAAGGCAAACGCAAGAATTGCCGCGATCATCGGCGTCGCCGCATAGATCAGCGTCACATTAGCAATAGTTGTCAGCTTAAAGGCCGGTACAAAAGCCGAAGTCGCAACCGCCCCCACAAACGCGACCAGCAAACCGCCTTTGCCCATATTGAAGATTTCGCGCTTTATCCGACCACGCGCCAACACATAGATAAACGAAAATGCCACCGCAAAGACGCCGCGCCAGAAAATCACTTCCCACGACCCTGCGGAAACTGATTTGATAAAAAGACCAACTGTTGAAAACACCAAGGCCGAGATTGTCACCAAGAGAATGCCCAATATACGCTCTGACATATGTCGCGTCCTTTTCAGTTTCAGCTTGTCCAGTGGTATTGGCTGACCGCACTATGTCCGCAGCGATTGCCAAGTCCGATATGCAACGCTGCGCCTGACCGTTTCAAGGCGAGATATCTTTGGTGTACAAATATGGAGGCTCCATGCCTGATTACATTAATCCATCCCGTGAAAGCTTTGCGGCGTTTCGCAGTGCAACCCGGTCGGGGCCGATCCATATGCTTAATCTCGTTAAGCTGCGGGATCAGGCCACTTATGACGATGGAACCAAGGCCACGGGTGCTGTGGCCTACAAGACGTATGGCGAATTATCCGGCCCGATTTTCCGTGCGTTGGGTGGGCGGATTATCTGGAGTGGCAAGCCCGAGGTGATGCTGATCGGCCCTGACACGGGCGAAGAATGGGATATCGCCTTTATCGCCGAATACCCGGATATGGATGCGTTCATCACGATGATGCGCGATCCCGCCTATCAGGCCATCACCCATCACCGTACTGCCGCCGTACAAAACTCGCGGCTGGTGCGCATGGAGCCGCTTTCACCCGGGGCAGGATTCGGCGCGTAAAATCCGGTCTGGAAAACGGCGGAGCATGGTGCGCGAATTCCTTTAAACAATTCGCAATGGAAGGGGTGCCGCCCATCAGGCGCGGCTTTAGACAGGCAACAATCCAGCGGCGATCCTGCGACCTTCGGAGAGTAAAACGTTGTAGGTACGACATGCCGCCGGGGATGACATAACTTCAACCCCCAAGCCTGCTTCGTCAAAAATCCGGCGGTGTTCAGCGGAAAGTGCCGAAATTTCAGCCCCCATGCCCAGAAACACTACGTCTATCTGCGCGGCGGACTGCAAAAACCGATCCCAGTCCCCTAGCCCCCGCCAAGGTTCCGCGCGTCCGGGCAACAACAGGATCCCGCCTTGATGCACCTGCCCGTTTATCCGAAAAAATCCGGGGCCGTAGCCATCAATCGGGGTCGGTCCGTCAAAAATCATTTCGGTCAGGTGCATCCGTTTACCTTAATATCGGCAAATTGCTGACCGCGGAAAAGCCGATCAAACAATAGGCAATTATGCGAAACAGCTTTTCTTTATCGGGGCGAAACAGCTTAGCGCCAATAATGTTAAACACAGCGTAAGGAATAATCAACGCCACGCCGATCACCACAGGTGTCGCCGCAATATAACCGGCCATGGCCATGTAAAGCAAAGTCAGAATGTCGACCAAAAACAAATATATCAGGATGTTTGCACGAATGGCGGTAATCGCATGCGGGCTCGACATATAAAGCATGATAACCGGCGGCCCGGGCAGCCCACTGACGCCAGCAAGAAATCCACCCATAGCGCCAACCGTGTACGTCATTGCACGGTTTAACACGCCTCGATACCGCCAGCCTGTGATCAAGAACAACAGCAAAACCAGCGCGATTATAGCGACAGACCAGCGAAAGACATCCGGATTGACCTTCACCAACAGATAGAGACCCAATGGCAATGCGACCAGCGCGCCGATCGTCAGACGCCGCAAATCAGCCGGATGGCAGTCCTTAATCGCACCGCGCAGAATCGGGGTTGTGCCCGGAATGTCAAAAATCAGCATGGTGACAATTGCCCAAACCGGCGGCAAAACGCTACTGGCGAACGGCATGTAAATCAGGGCCGTCCCAAAGCCCGAAAATCCGCGCACCAAACCTGCGACAGCGACTCCCAATAGCAGGTAATATAGTCCGTCAATTGCCAGAACCTGATCAAAGGTTTCGGCGAGTACCACGACTAAGCGTCGATATTGGCGTATTGCGTGCCTGCCGAACCATCAGATTTAGTCCAGTCACGCTTGACCCCAAGGTAAAGCAGAACTTTTGACGCAACAAAAACCGAGGAATACGTGCCGACGATAATACCCCATGTCATCGCAAACACAAAGCCACGGATCACGTCGCCCCCCAGCACTATCAGCGCGATAAGAGCCACCAGAGTGGTAAACGATGTCATAAATGTCCGGCTGAGTGTATCGTTGATCGACAAATTCAAAACATCAACAAGCGGCGTTTTCTTGAACTTGCGCAGGTTTTCCCTCACCCGGTCAAACACCACAACCGTATCATTCAGCGAATATCCAACGATCGTCAGAATCGCCGCAATGATCGTCAAATCGAATTCGATCTGAAACAGCGCAAAAACGCCAATAGTAAGAATAACATCGTGGACTAATGCCACCACCGCGCCAACCGAAAACTGCCATTCAAACCTTAGCCAGATATAGGCCAGCACAGCAAGAATAGACAAAAGCACTGCCAAAATCGCGATCTGGATCAATTCGCCCGAAACCTTTGGTCCGACACTTTCGATTGAGGGAAACGTCATTTCAGGATCAATGGCGCGCAAAGCATCTTTCATCAAACCAATGGTTTCAACTGTTATCGCCTCGTCGTCCTGCTGCTGTTCGATCTTGATTTGGGTGACGTGACTTTCAGTCCCCGCCAGAACATCCGCCGGATCAACCACTTGTGTGATCGATACCTGGCCAAGATTGAGCGGCGTCAGAGCATCGCGGTACTCGGCGATCACAACGGCTTTTTGCGCGCTGGTTCGCAACATTGTGCCACCGCGAAAATCGATGCCAAAGTTCAGACCCATAACAAAGAACAGGATAATCGCCGCGATCACGGCAATTACCGACGCGCCAAAGGTAATGTTCGACGAGCTGAAAAAGTCGACCTTGGTGTTGTCTGGGACGATCTTAAGGCGCATGGTTTTCCCTTTTCAAACTTCAATAGTGCGCGGACGGCGCCAGTGAAACCAGGTCGAAATCATCAAACGCGTAACCCAGATTGCGGTGAAAACCGAGGTCACGATCCCCAGCCCAAGCGTGATTGAAAAACCACGCACCGGGCCCGAACCCATCACAAACAGGATCACTGCCGCGATCAGCGTGGTCACGTTCGCATCAACGATTGCCGAAATCGCCTTCTCATAGCCAAGTTCGATGGCGCGAGCCGGCCCTTTGGAGGTTTTCAGTTCTTCACGGATACGCTCAAAAATCAAAACGTTCGCATCCACCGCCATACCAATGGTCAAAACGATCCCGGCGATACCCGGCAGAGTTAAAGTAGCCCCGATAACGCTGAGCAATGCGAACAACATAGCGACGTTGATAATCAAAGCGATATTGGCGAAGACACCGAACAAGCCGTAACTCAAAATCATAAAGATCAGCACGGCGCTGAACGCCACGATGGTCGCAACTTTGCCAGCATCAATACTATCTTGCCCAAGTTCCGGACCGATTGTGCGTTCTTCCAGAAAATCCATGCCAGCAGGCAGCGCGCCCGCCCGCAGCAAGACAGCCAGTTCTGTTGAACCTTCAACGGTAAAGTTCCCGGTGATAATGCCGGATCCGCCCGCAATATGCGACTGGATCACCGGCGCAGAAATCACTTTGTTATCAAGCACAATCGCAAACGGCGAGCCGATGTTGTCGGCTGTATATTGCCCGAACTTGCGCCCGCCAGTGGGATTAAACCGGAAACTTACTGCGGGCTGGCCGTTCTGATCAAACGACGGTTGCGCATCAACCAGATCTTCGCCCGTCACAACCGGGCTGCGTTCCAGAATGTAATAGCGGTCAGCTGCGTGCAAATCGGGCACTAAGATGTTTCGCGCACCCGGAGCGGCGTTTTTATCGCTGGTCTCGCGCAAAACCGCGTGAAAGGTCAGTTTTGCGGTGGTGCCGATCAGCCCCTTCAATTCGTCAGCCGACCCAAGGCCTGGAACCTGAATAAGAATGCGTTTGTCACCCTGACGCTGGATTGTCGGTTCGCGTGTGCCAACCTCGTCAACCCGACGGCGAATGATTTCAAGGCTTTGGCGCATCGTCCGGTCGTCAGTGGCGATCTTTTCAGCCGCAGACATTGTCACAATGATTTGACCATTTTCACCGCGAACTTCGATATCGGTTGAACCAACACCTGTCAGGCTGACAACCGGGCGGGCCAATTCGCGCACAGCGGCCACGGCGGCCTCGATCTGGTCAGGCTTGGAAATCCTGATCCGCAACTCGTCTGGCGCGCCATCCTGACGCAGAACCGTCCCAACCACGTCTCGTTGTTTGCGCAAACCATCCCGGATATCAGGCCACATGCCATCAAGCCGGGCGGCGTAGACTTCTTCAACCTTCACTTCGGCCAAAAGATGCGCACCGCCACGAAGATCAAGCCCCAGATTGACCAGATCGTTTGGCATCCACGCAGGCCAACCGTCCACAGCGGCCTGCATTTCGGGCGTTACGACTTCGCCTTTCGCCACACTTTCCAGCGCGTCATTATGATTCTCGACCCGCGTGTAAAACCCGTTCGGCAACGCAAGCAGAATACCCAGAGCGCAAAGTCCCCATACCAGGGATTTTTTCCATATGGAAAATTGAAGCATGACAGAAAAATCCAGCAGAGGTTAAGCGGTCGGCTCGGTTTTATTGATGACGGCCACAATGGTTGATTGCACGACACGGACTTTAACGCCGGTCGCAATTTCAACTTCGACTTCGTTATCGTCTTTGACCTTGACGATTTTACCGATCAATCCGCCCTGCGTGACAACCTGATCACCACGCCGAACAGCAGCAACCATGGCTTTGTGTTCCTTGGCTTTCTTTTGTTGTGGCCGGATCAGTAGAAAATACATGATGGCAAAAATCAGAACGAGGGGCAGAAACTGGCCAATACCGGCCAAACTGCCGCCAACGCTTTGCGCATAGGCCGGGGTCACGAACATCAAGAATTCCTCAAGGTTTGGCGAAACGATATCCCGCCTGTTTCAAAGTCGCGGCACACTAACCGCGAGGTGTCGGGTTTGCAAGGCGCGAAGGGGTGCCATTGTTGCCGCAGAAATGTGCATTGGCCGGTTGATTGTTAAGGGGCAAATCCGTCTTTATCCTGCCTTGGGTTTATTGCATAACCGCATTCACGAATCCTGACCGTTGACCAAAGGCTTTTCCAATGCACGACATTCGCCAAATCCGTGAAAACCCGTTTGGGTTTGACGCTGCCCTCGCTCGCCGGGGTATCAGTGCGAAGTCGCCGGAAATTCTGGCGATTGACGAAAGCCGCCGCGCAAAGATCCTCGCGGCTGAAACTGCGCAAGCTGAACGAAACGCGGCCTCCAAAGACGTGGGTGCCGCAAAGGCCAAAGGTGACGACGCCGAGTTTGAACGCCTGCGCGCGCTGGTTGCCGAGAAAAAGGATCAGATCGCGCGATTGGAAGAAGAGGCCAAGGCTGAAGATCAGCGCCTTAACGATTTGTTAATGGGGTTGGATAATCTGCCTTATGATGACGTGCCAGACGGGACAGACGAAACCGGCAACGTGGAAATTCACCGCTGGGGGAAACCGCGATCATTTACGTTTGAACCGCGCGAGCATTTTGAAATTCCGGCAGCCAAAGGCGGCATGGATTTTGCCGCCGCCGCGAAACTGTCGGGCTCGCGCTTTGTGGTTCTGTCAGGGGCTGTGGTACGTGTGCACCGCGCGCTGGCACAATTCATGCTGGATACCCACGTCACCCAAAACGGCCTGTCCGAGATGTGGACGCCGGTTCTGGTGAAGTCCGAGGCGATGTACGGCACCAATCAATTGCCAAAGTTCGCCGAAGACAGCTATCAGACCACAAATGGCTGGTGGTTGATCCCGACCTCCGAAGTAACGCTGACCAATTTGGTGGCTGGTGAAATTCTGGATGACAGTGAATTGCCGCGCCGAATGACCGCCCACAGCCAGTGTTTCCGCTCCGAGGCAGGTTCTGCCGGAAAAGACACGTCAGGCATGTTGCGCCAGCACCAGTTTGAAAAAGTCGAAATGGTGTCGATCACCCGGCCCGATGAAAGTCGCGCTGAACTTGACCGGATGACGCGCTGTGCCGAAAAACTGCTCGAGGCGTTGCTGCTGCCGTACCGGACAATTGTTCTGTGTACCGGTGATATGGGGTTCGGTGCGCGCCGCACGCATGACATTGAAGTCTGGCTGCCCGGGCAAAACACCTATCGCGAGATTTCCAGTTGTTCGGTTTGCGGTGACTTTCAGGCCCGCCGGATGAACGCGCGCTATCGTCCAACCGATGGCGGCAAGCCTGAATTCGTGCACACACTGAACGGGTCAGGTCTTGCCGTCGGGCGCTGTCTTATTGCGGTTCTGGAAAATGGCCAGCAGGCGGATGGATCAGTGTGGATACCACCAGCGCTGCATCCTTATCTGGGCGGTAAAACCACAATTTCGCCGGATGGTGTGTTGGTTTAATAGAACTCGATCAGTGCATTTGATTGAAAGCCTTACCATCAGTCAATCCGGTATCGCCCAAACCGCAACGACACCAAACCAAGCTTACGGCGCCCGTGAAAAAGGCGATGGAGCACGTGCTCTGACATTGTACCAATTCTCGGAAAACGCGACCGTTGTGGCACCTAACCAATGCCGTCATTAACAACCGTGGAAATGCAAAAGTTAAGGGCCAGCGGGCTTTGCTGGCCTCGATCTTTTTATCAAGCTTTCACAAAAGCGGTGGTCGCCTGATGCGTTGATACAACGCGTAGGACAACATCAGCCGTTGATATCTTACAGCCCTTCCATCGCCCCAAGCAATCCTGTAGCAACTTGATTGATTGAGTTTTGCCGGGGCAGCTATGCGCATTCTTATTACCAATGACGACGGCATAAACGCGCCCGGTCTTGAAGTTTTGCACGAGATTGCGACCGCAGTGGCTGGCCCGGACGGTGAGGTCTGGACAGTGGCACCTGCGTTCGAGCAGTCGGGTGTCGGTCACTGCATTTCATATACAAAGCCGATGATGATGGCAGAACTTGGCCCCCGTAAATTTGCTGCCGAAGGTTCGCCCGCCGATTGCGTTCTGGCGGGGCTTTACGATGTAATGGACGGGCAGCCGCCTGACCTCATTCTGTCGGGCATCAATCGCGGCAACAATTCAGCCGAGAACACTCTTTATTCCGGAACGATCGGTGCGGCAATCGAGGCGGCGTTGCATGGCATGCGCGCCATTGCGCTTTCGCAATATTTTGGCCCCGAAAATCGCCATCTGGATGACCCTTTTGAGGCAGCGCGCGCGCATGGCCTTGGCGTTGTGCGCGCTTTGTTGGCAGGGGATCTTTGGCAGGACGCCGATTACGGCATATTTTACAACGTGAATTTCCCGCCGGTCCCTGCCGCTGCAGTTAAGGGGTCAAAATCCGTATCGCAAGGATTTCGCCGCGATACACGCTTTGGGGTTGAACCACATTACTCGCCTTCAGGGCGCAAGTTTCTTTGGATCAAGGGCGGCCCGCAAGATGTGCCGACAGAACCCGAAACCGACGCTTGGGCCAATCTTGACGGCTATACATCGGTTACGCCAATGCGCGCTGATCTGACAGCACATGATGCTTTGGCCCGCACAGCCCGGTTCTTTGAATGACGTATAATGCCGAAACCAAGATGCAGTTCCTTTATACCCTGCGGTCACGCGGGGTTACGGACAATCGGGTTTTGGAGGCAATGGAAAGGGTTGATCGGGGTTTGTTTGTGCAGGGTTTGTTTGCCGAACGCGCCTACGAGGATCGCCCTCTGCCAATTCCCTGCGGTCAAACGATCAGCCAGCCGTCGATTGTCGGATTGATGACACAGGCGCTTGACGTCCAGCCACGCGACAAGGTTTTGGAGATTGGCACCGGATCGGGTTATCAGGCGGCTATTTTGGGATTTCTGGCGAGGCGGGTTTATACAATTGAACGCCACCGGCAACTGGCACGAACCGCCCGCGAAGTGATTGACCGGATCGGATTGGTGAATGTAACGGCAATGGCTGGTGACGGGTCGCTGGGCCTGCCGGATCAAGCCCCGTTTGACCGCATCTTGCTGACGGCAGCGCCTGAAGATCCGCCAGCAAACTTGTTGGACCAATTGCGGATGGGCGGGATCATGGTTCTGCCGGTTGGTCAGTCAGGTGCGGTGCAAAGCCTCATTAAGGTGCAAAAAACCACCGAAGGGTTGGAATATACCGAACTTTGTGATGTTAGGTTTGTTCCATTGGTTGAAGGATTGGCGCAGGAAGAGTAGCCTTTGTGTATGAAAATTGCCCCATAGAAGGACAAACCGATGCGCAGCAGCAGTTTTAACCCAAAAGGCGCGGGCGTTACCGCCGGAATTTTGGCCCTATTCTTACTGGCCGGATGTGACGCCGGCATTGATTTAGGCAACTTCAACCTGCGAGGCGACAGTCAGCCGTTGCAGACTGTGGCGCGTCCAACGCCTGATGCAAGGGGTGTTATTTCTTATCCGAATTACCAAGTCGTGGTCGCCCGTAAAGGCGAGACAGTTGCCACTATCGCTACCAGGATTGGTCTTAGTGGCGCTGAATTAGCGCAGCACAATGGCTTGCCACAGGATTACGCGCCGCGTGAAGGCGAGCTTTTGGCACTTCCGCGCCGTGTTTCCGAAGGGTCTGGCACGTTTGATATCGCAAGTATCGCCTCGACGGCCATCGACAAAGCCGAAAACTCAAAGCCGAAAACCACCAGCAAGCCGGCCACCGGTGTAGAACCGATTCGCCACCGGGTCGAACGGGGAGAGACCGCATATTCGATTGCCCGCCTATACGATGTTTCCGTGACAGCCCTGGCGTCCTGGAATGGATTAGGCCCAGACCTTGCCGTGCGGGAAGGGCAACATTTATTGATCCCCGTGGTTGACGAAGTGAAACCCACCACGGATGACAGCAAACCCGGTAAAGGCTCGACCACTCCGATCCCTCCAAGTGCTTCAAAGCCCTTGCCTGATACTGTGAAAACCGAGAAATTGCCTGCATCGCCCAAACTGGGGGAATTAAAGACGATCGAACCGGTCGATCGCAAATTCCTTGTCCCCGTAGTCGGCAAAATAATCGCCGATTTTTCCGGCAAGTCCGGTGGCAACGAGGGTATTGATATTGGCGTCATTGCAGGCACAACGGTCAAAGCAGCCGAGGACGGCGAAGTTGCGCTGGTCTCAAAATCAGTTGGCAGCAAATTTATCGTGCTGTTGCGCCATGCCGACAATATCTACACGGTCTATTCAAATGTGGCCGAGGTGAAATTGACCAAGGGCGATAAAGTCACACGCGGCCAGCCTTTGGGTGTTGTCGCCGACGGTACGCCGCCCTATCTGCATTTTGAAGTAAGGAAAGGCACGCAAAGTGTTGATCCCAAGCCGTTTCTTTGAAACCCTGCGGAGGAAGCCTTGGTAAACCGAATTGTTCTGGTATCGCATTCTGCTCCAATAAAAGATGACCGCGCTTCTGATCAGCTTGCGCTATTAGGGTATGATCTCGACTGGCGCACGCCGTGCCTAGGTGATGCGCTTGATCCCCTTGGCGATGATGTTGCGGGAACCGTGGTTTATGGCGGCGGTTATGCCGTCTCGGAAATCCCGGATCGCGATTTTTTGCAGGAAGAAATCAAATGGCTTAAGGCCTGCATGGCAGCCAACCTGCCAGTTCTTGGCATCTGTCAAGGTGCCCAAATGATAGCGCATATCTTGGGCGCCGAAGTTGGTCCGCACCCGCAGGGTTTGCACGAGTTCGGCTATTACCCGGTCAATCCGACAGCCGACGGTGTAGGGTTTCTGCCCGACACGCTCCATATGGCGCAGTCGCATTACCATGGATTCGAGTTGCCAAAGGGGGCTGTGCAACTTGCCGGCAGCGCAGTCTATCCCAATCAGGCGTTTTCATTTGGACCTAACGTATACGGTCTGCAATTTCACGCCGAAGTGACCAGACCTGCGTTCCGTCGCTGGCAGGACAGAAACCCGGATATCTATGCCCAACCGGGCGTTCAGGATCGCGACACACAAGATACGCTTGGCGAACAGCATGACGCAGCAATGGATCAGTGGTTTCGCGATTTTCTGGTCCGGTTGTTTGGCCCGGCAACTTAGTCGTCAATCGCGACCATGCCAGATTTAAACCGACGCATGTTTTCCTGATAGTGCTCGGCGGCCCAAGTCAGTTGCGCAATCGCCGCTGCATCCAGTTCACGAACGACTTTCGCGGGGGCACCAACCACAAGTGTTCCGTCCGGGATGACCTTGCCCTCGGTCACCAAAGCCCCTGCCCCGATCAGACAGTTTTTACCAATAACCGCGCCGTTCAACACGGTCGCCCCCATACCGATCAGACTGTTATCGCCGATGGTGCAGCCATGCAGCATGGCTTTGTGGCCGATCGTGCAGTTTGTGCCAATAGTCAGCGGAAAACCAATATCGGTGTGCATCGCGACATGTTCCTGAACGTTGGACCCCTTGCCGATAGTTATCCGCTCGTTATCGCCACGGATCGACACGCCAAACCAGACGCTGCTGCCTTCGCATAATTCAACATCCCCAATCACTTGCGCACCGGGCGCCACCCAAAAGTCACCGTTCTTAGGGGTGATCGGCGCCATTCCGTCAAGTTTATAAAGCGTCATTTCAGGTGATCCTCGAATTCCGTGTTAAGGGTGCGGACATGATCCATAAGCCCCGGTTGCCGAATGCGCTTTAACCGTTCGGCGGTCAGAATTGTCTTAAGCCGGCTTTCACATTCATCCAGATCGTCGTTGACCAGAACATAGTCATATTCAGCCCAATGGCTGATCTCATCGCGCGATTTGGTCATCCGCCCGGCGATCACGTCGTCAGTGTCCTGACCGCGCGTGTTCAATCGCCGCTCCAACTCAGTGATCGACGGCGGCAGGATAAATACCGAAACCACGGCGTCTTTGAGGGCGGAATTGGTGATTTGCTGCCCGCCCTGCCAATCGATATCAAACAGCACGTCCCGGCCATCAGCAATCGCCGCCTCGACCGGGGCTTTGGGTGAGCCGTAGAAGTTGCCGAAAACCTCGGCGTGTTCCAACATTTCGCCGTCTTTGACCATTTTCAGGAATTCATCGCGGGATTTGAAGAAATATTCGCGGCCGTCCAGTTCACCGGTTCGCGGCGTGCGCGTGGTGGCTGACACTGAAAAACTGAGGCGGCAATCCCATGCCATCAACCGCTTGGCCAATGTGGATTTCCCGGCGCCTGAGGGCGAGGATAAAATAACAAGTAAACCGCGCCGCTGTGTCATTTCATTCCACGTTCTGGACCTGTTCGCGCATCTGGTCGATAACCGTCTTTAGGTCAAGACCAATCCGGGTAAGCTCGGTTGAACCGGACTTGGAACACAATGTGTTGGCCTCGCGGTTGAATTCCTGCATCAGGAAATCGAATTTTCGCCCAATCGGCGCTTTTGCTGCCAAAAGGTCCAGGGCCGCCGAAATATGCGCCCCCAAGCGGTCAATTTCCTCGGCCACATCGGCCTTAACGGCAAGCATCGCCAATTCCTGTGCCACCCGCGCGCTGTCAGCGCCTTCAGAATTATCCAGCACGCGTTTAAGGTTTACTTGCAGGTTCTCGGCCACTTGCGCCTGACGTTCCACTGCGGCAAGTGCCGCCTCGGCCACCAATGTCTTAATGCGGGCAAGTTGTTCGTTCAAAATTTGACCAAGTGCACGCCCTTCGTCGGCTCGTGCACTGGAAAAGGCCGCAATCAGTGTGGGAATTTGCGCTTTCAGATCGGCAATCAGCGCTGTTTGATCGGTTTCCGCCTGATCGCTCTGATCAAGAACACCGCGCAAGGCCAATACGTCTGCGGCCGAACTGGCAGTCAGATGAAGGTCAATCGTTTCAGCACGTTGCTCAACAATCTTAAGGGCAGCCAGCACCTTGTCCAACTGATCGCTCACCAAACCAGCGGCGGCGTTGGCAGCGTTACTTTGCAGCCTTAGCCCTAAAGACACGTTGCCACGCGTCAGTTTTTCGCTGAAAGCTTTGCGAACCGTGATCTCAAGATCATCCAGTCCTTCGGGCAGACGCAGACGCAGATCAAGGCCGCGCGCGTTAACCGACCGCACTTCCCATGCCCAGCTAACCCCATGTCCCGCACCTTTAAGTGCGGCAAATCCCGTCATTGAATTAACCATTTAACAGTTTTTACCTCACTTTTCATCACATTTTATGCAATGTTAAGACTTAGGTAAGCATTGCGAAGATAGGGTTAACAAATCCGGTCCTGTTTCACAACAAAGCTTATCTCAATCTAAAGGGTGGGCGGATCCTGTGAAATGTAAAGGCCACGAGAATGAGACAACAATGTGAAAAGGGCGGCAATGTTTTTCAATTGCTGCAGTATAGAAAGCCGATGAAAAACCCCGTTCTTGTCGAAATACTGGAATACTGGGAGCGCCTGCGCGACGGACGCAACGCGCCATTGCGTTCAGAAGTTGACCCGCGCCAGATTGAAAACGCGTTGGAACACGCGTTTATTCTTGAACGCGTTCAAGCAGATCACGTCCGGTTTCGGATCGCTGGCATTCAAATATGCACCATTATGGGCATGGAAGTGCGTGGTATGCCCGCTACGTCGATAATAGCACCTGAAGGCCGTGGGGAATTTGAAAACATCCTTGCGTCCGTCTTTGACGCACCGGAAATCGTCGAATTGCATCTGGAGGCCGCGCGCCCCGGGGTAACGTCGTTGTCCGCGCAGATGCTGTTGCTGCCGTTGAAAGGTGATCAGGGCGAGATGTCGCGCATCCTTGGTTGCCTTGTGACCGAAGGCCTGAGGGGAGCGCCTCCGTGCCGATTTAAGTTGGCGACCAAGAAAGTCACCCGGATTGTCACAACCGATTTCACTGGCGTGCGGGAGACAGTGGCGGGTTTTTCTGAAAGCCCGGACGTTTATTCAAGCCAGTCCAGTTTGCAAGCCAGCCAAGGGCAAACATCTGATAGGGGAAACTATTTACGTCTGGTAAAATCTGCTGACTAAAGCAAAACCCCGGTCAACGCGACCGGGGTTTCAAACCTGATGATGCACCCGGTCAAACCGCAGCGCGCCTTTCCTGCACCCGCTGCGACAATTCTTCGGATACAAGAAACGCCAATTCCAGCGACTGGCTGGCGTTGAGGCGCGGATCGCACGCTGTGTGATAGCGATCGGAAAGATCCTCATCCGTCACGGCCCGTACGCCACCCGTACATTCCGTCACGTCCTTGCCGGTCATTTCAAAATGCACACCACCCGGGATCGTACCCTCGGCATTGTGGATCTGGAAGAACTCGCGCACTTCACGCAACACGCTTTCAAATGGCCGGGTTTTATAGCCAGACGGCGACTTGATCGTGTTGCCGTGCATCGGATCACAGGTCCAGACAACCTTATAGCCCTCTTCTTCTACGGCGCGGATCAGCCTTGGCATGTTATCGCCAACTTTGCCGGCCCCAAAGCGGTTGATCAGCGTCAATCGCCCGGGTTCGTTTTCCGGATTCAAAGTCTCGATCAGAACTTTCAGATCATCGGTCGTAATCGACGGGCCGCATTTTAACCCGATCGGGTTTTGCACGCCTTTGCAGAATTCAACATGTGCGCCGTCGGGCTGCCGGGTACGATCGCCGATCCAGATCATATGGCCGGAACCGGCAACTGGCAAACCGGTTGTGCTGTCAATCCGGCACAAAGCCTCTTCGTATTCCAGCAACAAGGCTTCGTGGCTGGTATAAAAGTCAACGGTGCTAAGGCGGTGTGACGTGTCGCTGTTGATGCCGGCCGCTGTCATAAAATCAAGAGAGTCAGAAATCCGGTTGGCCAGATCACGGTATTTCTCGGCCTTATCACCTTCGGAAAAGCCCAAAGTCCAGGAATGCACCCGGTGTATATCTGCATAGCCGCCTTGGCTGAATGCACGCAGCAGGTTTAACGAGGCTGCTGATTGGGTATAGGCCTGCAACATCCGGCTTGCGTCCGGAATGCGCGACGCAGCTGTAAATTCGATATCGTTGATAATATCGCCGCGATAACTGGGTAACTCGACCCCATCAATAACTTCGGTATCCGCCGACCGCGGCTTGGCAAATTGACCGGCCATCCGACCGACTTTGACGACCGGCACTTTGGCGGCATAAGTCAGTACGACCGCCATTTGCAGCATCACGCGAAAAGTGTCGCGGATGGAATCAGCCGAAAATTCGCTAAAGCTTTCGGCGCAGTCGCCGCCCTGCAACAAAAACGCCTGCCCTTCGGAAACCTGCCCAAGTGCCGCTTTCAACCGCCGCGCCTCGCCAGCAAAAACCAATGGCGGATATTTGGCCAATTGCATTTCGACTGCTGCCAGAGCGGCTTTATCAGTATATGTGGGCATCTGGATGCGCGGCTTACTGCGCCAGTCAGATTTAGTCCAAACCCGTGTCATAAGTTTTCTCCGGTCGTCTTTAGTTTAAGGGCGTGTTTATAATAACCGCATTTCAGCTTGACCAGCAAATAAACCTTACAGTGATCAGGCGCTGGAAATATCACAAGTGGCCCCCTTTACCTTTTAACATGCTTCTGTGAGTGTCGCGAAAGAACGAATCTCATGTCGGATTTCGTCCAAATTTAAAGTTCAGGTACAAATGGCCGACAAATCCGAAGTTCGCACCCGGCATTTCGTGTTTCTTCTGTTGAAGAACTTTTCAATGGCGTCTTTCGCGTCGGCGATCGAGCCATTGCGCATCGCCAATCGTGTCGGTGGCAGCCAGATTTATCGCTGGAGCTTAGCCAGCGAGAACGGCCAAACCGCCCTGGCCTCAAACGGTGTTGAAATGAAAGTCAGCATGGGGCTTGATCTGGTTAATCGCGACGACACAGTTATGGTCTGCGGCGGAATTCACATTAAAGATGCCACCACAAAGCCGGTATTGAACTGGCTGCGTCGGGAGGCGCGCAAAGGTGCCGGGATCGGCGGCTTATGTACGGCCGCTTATACAGTCGCGAAGGCCGGGCTGCTGGATGGCAAGAAATGTACGATACATTGGGAAAACCACGACAGTTTTGAAGAAGAATTTACCGAAGTGCAGCTGACAAAGTCGATTTATGTGGTCGACGGCAACCGTTATTCCTCGGCTGGTGGCATGTCGTCGCTTGACTTGATGCTGAATGTTATTGCATCCGATCATGGGCAGGAATTGGCCAACACGGTTGCCGATCAGCTGATCTACACCTCGATCCGTACCGACCGCGACGAACAACGCCTGTCGATTCCTACAAGGATTGGCGTGCGGCATCCGAAATTGTCGACAGTCATCCAGATGATGGAGGCAAATATCGAAGAACCGGTATCGCCTTCTATTCTGGCGCGCGATGTTGGCATGTCTACGCGCCAGCTTGAACGTTTGTTTCGCCGTTACCTTAACCGGTCGCCAAAACGCTATTATATGGAATTGAGGCTGCAAAAAGCCCGCAATCTGCTGATGCAGACCGACATGAGTGTGATCAACGTCGCCCTTGCCTGTGGTTTTGCCAGCCCGTCGCATTTCTCGAAATGTTACCGTTCTCACTATGATACAACGCCTTACCGCGAGCGCGGATCGCAGGCGTCGCTCAACTAATCTGTATCGCAACGTCAAAAACACTAAATCCGGCCCGCAGGGCCTCATTGGCGTGGCCCGAAGGGCCTCCGTTAGGTCACGCCTCGTCTGAAATTGCGGCATGCCGCAATGTAGTGCAAAATGTCGTCCAAAAATCTAGGCTTTTCTTTTTAAACCCTTACTACTAAGCTGTTCTCTCATTTAACACTCGGGAGAAAAAAATGAAAAAATTCTTGCTTGCTACTGCGGCAACAGCACTATTCACCACCGGCGCATTCGCTGCAGAGGTGAAAATCGGCATCATTCTGGGCTTTACCGGACCGATTGAATCGATAACCCCTGCAATGGCTGATGGCGCTGAACTCGCCATGGCTGAAGTGACTAAATCCGGCAAACTTCTTGGCGGCCTGACCGTCGTTCCCGTACGCGGTGATGACCTTTGCATCGACAGTGCTGCGGCAATAGCTGTGATGGAACGTCTGGTCACATCCGACAAAGTAGCAGCCATAGTTGGCGGCGACTGTTCGGGCGTCACAGGTGCGATGCTGCAGAACGTTGCGCGTCCAAACGGCATCGTAATGATCTCGCCCTCAGCGACGTCACCTGCACTGTCTGATGCCGAAGACGACGGCCTGTTCTTTCGCACAGCCCCGTCGGATGCACGCCAAGGGCAGGTTGTTTCTGACATCCTGAACAGCCGCGGTTTCAAATCCGTAGCAATCACTTACACCAACAACGACTACGGCAAGGGTTTGGCTGACGCGATTCAGGCATCGTTTGAAAAAGATGGCGGCAAAGTCACCATCAATACAGCCCACGAGGATGGCAAAGCCGATTATTCCGCAGAAGTTGGCGCGCTTGCGTCGGCCGGTGGCGAAGTATTGGTTGTTGCAGGCTACCTTGATCAAGGAGGCAAAGGCATCATCCAGGCGTCGGTTGACAGTGGTGCTTTCTCGGTATTTGAATTGCCCGACGGTATGATCGGTGATCCATTGCTTGCCAGCCTTGGCCATGCGATTGACGGATCATTCGGTCAGCATCCAGGCACAGACAGCCCGGGTGCCTCGTCATATGTTGAAATGGCAAAAGTAGCTGGATTTGATGGCACAAGCGCGTTCTCGCCAGAAAGCTATGACGCTGCTGCGTTGATCATGCTGGCGATGGCAGCGGCCAAGTCGACCGATTCCCAAGTTTTCAAAAGCAAGGTCATGGATGTTGCTAACGCACCGGGTGAAAAAATCTATCCCGGCGAATTGGGCAAGGCTCTGGATATCATCAACGCTGGCGGCGACATTGACTATGTCGGTGCCTCGGCTGTTGAATTAATCGGACCCGGCGAATCTGCTGGCAACTACCGTGAAGTCGATGTGATTGACGGCAAATTTGTCACCAAGCAGTATCGTTGATTTTACCGCGATTTGACTAAGAAACAGCCCGGCGCAATCCGGGCTGTTTTACAAAGGGGGGATAAAAATGATCGTCGTTGAAGACGTACACAAGCACTTTGGCGGTTTTCACGCCGTCGATGGGGCGAGTTTGACGATAAAGGCCGGGTCTATCACCGGACTAATCGGACCAAATGGCGCCGGAAAAACCACCTTATTCAATGTGATCGCCGGGGTTCTTAAACCAACGTCTGGCCGGGTCACGATGATGGGCGAGGATATCACCGGCCTGCCTCCACATGAATTATTTCACAAAGGTCTGTTGCGGACCTTTCAGATCGCGCATGAGTTTTCATCAATGACCGTGCGGGAGAACCTTATGATGGTGCCCGGCCAACAGTTGGGCGAAGTTCTGTGGAACACGTGGTTTCGCCGTGGCGTTGTTGCTGCCGAAGAACGCGCACTGGCTGAAAAGGCTGATGAGGTTCTGGAGTTTCTGACAATCGACCATCTGGCAGACGAAGTGGCTGGAAACCTGTCTGGCGGGCAGAAAAAACTGCTGGAACTTGGCCGCACCATGATGGTTGACGCCAAAATGGTGTTTTTGGACGAAGTCGGCGCGGGTGTGAACCGCACTCTGCTGAACACGATCGGCGACGCAATTGTGCGGCTGAACAAAGAACGCGGCTACACATTTTGCGTGATCGAACACGACATGGATTTCATTGCCCGCCTGTGTGAGCCGGTGATCTGCATGGCCGAAGGCCGCGTGCTGGCAGAAGGCACAATTGAAGATATCAAAAACAACGAACAGGTGATCGAGGCCTATCTGGGCACCGGCCTGAAAAACAAAGTCATCCATGAGGCCCACGCATGAGCGACACGCCATTCCTGATTGGTGAAAATATGTGCGGCGGCTATGGTAAGGGAGCAGATATTCTGCACGATTGCACAGTCGCAGTTGAGCCGGGTGAAATTGCGGTGATTGTTGGGCCGAATGGCGCTGGCAAATCGACCGCAATGAAAGCGATTTTCGGCATGTTAAACCTGCGCAAAGGGTCCGTCAGGATCGATGGCGAGGATATAACCGGCCTTTCACCGCAAGATCGCGTTGCCAAGGGCATGGCGTTTGTGCCGCAGACGCAAAACGTTTTCACCTCCCTTACCGTCGAAGAAAACCTTGAAATGGGCGCTTTTCTGCGCCGCGACGACATCCGCAAAACCATGGAGCAGGTTTATGATCTGTTTCCGATCCTGAAAGACAAACGCCGCCAATTGGCGGGTGAACTTTCAGGCGGGCAACGCCAGCAAGTCGCTGTCGGGCGCGCACTGATGACCCAACCCAAGGTCTTGATGCTGGATGAGCCCACAGCCGGGGTATCGCCGATTGTGATGGATGAATTGTTTGACCGTATCATCGAAGTAGCGCGAACCGGTATTTCCATTCTGATGGTGGAACAAAATGCACGCCAAGCATTGGCAATCGCCGACAAGGGCTATGTTTTGGTGCAAGGCGAAAACCGGTTCACCGATACCGGTGCGGTATTGCTGGCCGATCCTGAAGTCCGCAAATCATTTCTGGGGGGCTGAGAAATGGTCGATTTCCTTAACGCACTGGTCGCTCTGGCCAACTACGTTCTTATTCCGGCGATTTCATATGGCAGCCAATTAGCACTTGGTGCGCTTGGGATTACATTGATCTACGGCATTCTGCGGTTTTCCAACTTTGCACATGGCGACACGATGGCGTTTGGCGGCATGACTGTGGTGTTGACCACATGGTGGTTGCAATCAATGGGTGTTTCGATCGCCCCCCTGCCGACGGCGCTGTTGGCAATACCTGTGGGCATCGTTGCCACCGCCCTGTTATTGCTGGGGACAGATCGCGGGATTTATAAGTTTTATCGAAAACAAAAAGCCGCGCCGATAATTCTGGTTATGGCCTCGCTTGGCGTCATGTTCATCATGAACGGTCTTGTGCGCTTTATTATCGGCCCCAATGACCAGACATTTGCCGATGGAGCGCGGTTTATCTTTACGGCGGGTGATTTCAAGCGCGTAACCGGCCTTGCCGAAGGACTTGCCTTGCGCGGCAGTCAGGTGATTACGGTTGTCACGACAATAATATTGGTCGCCGCAATGTTCTGGTTTCTGAACAAAACCCGCACCGGCAAATCAATGCGGGCGTTTTCCGACAACGAGGATTTGGCGCTTTTGTCCGGCATCAATCCGGAACGCGTCGTGACAATCGTTTGGATTTTGGTGGCGGTTCTTACGACCGTCGGCGGCACGCTTTATGGGCTTGATAAAAGCTATAAGCCGCTCATTTTCTTCCAGCTTTTGCTGCCAATGTTTGCCTCGGCTATTGTCGGTGGGTTCGGCAATCCGCTTGGCGCCATTGCGGGCGGGTTTGTGATCGCATTCTCCGAGGTTTCGGTTACCTATGCGTTTAAGAAAGTCGTAACCTATGTGGTGCCGGAAAGCTGGGCACCTGACCACCTGGTCCAGCTTCTGTCGACCGATTACAAGTTTGCCGTCTCGTTCGGCATCCTGATTCTGGTTCTGCTTTTCAGACCAACGGGCATATTCAAAGGGCAATCAGTATGAACTATCGCAACATTTCGCTGTTTGCCGCGATGGCGGCATTGATGATCATAACCGGTTTCATCCAAAGCTGGTCGGTCGCGTTCGCATTGCTGAACCTGTGTTTGATTTCGTCGATCATGGCGCTGGGGGTTAACATCCAATGGGGCTATGCTGGTTTGTTTTCGGTCGGCACGATGGGCTTTGTGGCCTTGGGCGGCGTTGCCGCCGCAATCACCTCGATGCCGCCGGTACGGGAATCCTGGCCGATGGGTGGCCTGGGTGTCATTGCGGCGCTTGTAATCGCCGTTGCCACCATCTTACTTGCGATCCGCTTGTGGAAACGCATGCCTTCCGGGCGCAAGCGGAACATCTCGATGATTGCCGTGCTTGTCGGTGGGTTCATCTTGTTTCGCGCGGTGTTTGACCCATCTGTCGAATTGATCGAAAGCATTAACGCCGCCAGTGCTGGCCATATCGGCGGGTTGGGCCTGCCAATTACCGTCAGTTGGCTGGTGGGCGGCATGTTGGCGGCCGGTGCCGCTTGGGTGATCGGCAAGATATCACTTGGCCTCAGGTCCGATTATCTGGCCATTGCCACGCTTGGCATCGCAGAGATTATCATCGCTGTCATCAAAAACGAAGACTGGCTGACGCGCGGCGTGAAGAACATCAACGGTATTCCCCGCCCGGTTGCCTATGAAGTTGACCTGCAGGTCGATCCGCAATTCATCGGCTGGGTTGATTGGCTTGGGCTTGATCTGATCGAGGCTTCGTCGCTGTATGTCAAAATCTCCTATGCAATCCTGTTTGTGATCGTTTTGGCAATCATCATGTGGATGTCGGAAAAGGCACTGCGTTCGCCATGGGGCCGGATGATGCGGGCGATCCGTGACAATGAAGAGGCCGCCGAGGCGATGGGCAAAGACGTCACCAAACGACGTTTGCAGGTCTTCATTCTGGGTTCAGCCGTTTGCGGGATTGCCGGCGCTATGCTGACCTCGATGGATGGTCTGTTGACCCCCGGCACCTATCAGCCCTTGCGCTTTACTTTTCTGATCTGGGTGATGGTGATTGTTGGCGGGTCCGGCAACAACTGGGGGTCGGTTCTGGGTGGTTTCCTGATTTGGTTCCTCTATGTCGAGGTGGAGCCGATTGGTAACAATGTCCTGGCGTTTCTGACCTCTGGTATGGCGGACGATTCGTGGCTCAAGGCGCATCTGATCGATTCAACCGCGCATATGCGCCTGATCACAATGGGCGCAATTCTGTTGTTTGTGCTAAGGTTCTATCCAAAGGGATTAATCCCTGAAAAAGCCGGCTAAAGCGTTTTGCATTTATTCTGAGGCGTTTTGCGACGCGAACGCAAGTGCAAGTGCAAAGGCTATCTCGCGCCGCAAATCTCTCTAGCGCGCATTAAGCCTTGCGCGCAAGCTCCCGCGCTAGATCGCCATATCCAGTAAAGCGGTATTCATAGGCCAGCCCCAGACGTTTCGCGTGGCCCTGTGCCAGGGCCTCCAGTTTGCTATCCTTCAATTGCGCCTGGTAAACCAGCTTGGTGTAGTTGCCGAAATACATATCCCGCAGTTCTGGATGTCGATCCAAGCCCATGGGTTTCCAGATGAAAGCATCGAACTGGCGCACCAGAAAATCGGTGAGGTAAAACGCGGTGATCTCGTCTTCATGCGCCGCAAAGTTGGCGTTGCCTTCAAAGAAAGAATAACAATGCGGGCCGGCCAGCATTTCGATGCCAAGCTCGGCGCATTTTGCAGTTAGCAAGCCGCCGGTGCCGCAATCGGCATAGAGCACAAAAATCTCGGAATACTTGGCGCGATGCTTGGTCACGGCCTGTTCAATCGCACCGACAATCTTATCCGGATACAGATGCAGTTTGGCAGGCAGGCATGTCAAATCCATGTGGTCCCAGCCATTTGCAGCCTTCAGGGCAAGCACTTCATGCGCCAGTGCCCCACAAGCAAGCAAAAGAATCTGTGCCGGTTTGGCGCCTGTCAGATCGGCGCCAATCTCGGTAAGTGTCGTATCATCCAGAAGATCAATGTCGTTTCCGGTCATGCCACCAATCCTGCACCCAATTCAAACCTGATTTCAATGCGGATGCGACCTGCCCCAGCCAAATAAGACATCTCTATTTGCGCCGACGCGCCACAAGTCGTGTGACCAGCCAGACCAATACGAAAAATGGTGCAAGTGTTCTATAATCAAAACCGGTAAGATCACCCCAGCCGGACAATACCAGCCCGCCTGAAACCGTCAGAAGTGCCGCAATCAGAACGATCACGAAAACCAAGGCAAATTTTGATTGTGGCATTGTGTCCCCCTGCCCTCCTTATTTGGGGAGTCAGGCAAAAAAGAAAAGGCCCCGCATGCGGAGCCTTTCAAATCGATCACAAGCA
>ERZ889078.420-NODE-420-length-38443-cov-11.530635_pt1 | contig 38443 bp, 33 predicted proteins | sample MGYA00521266_ERZ889078 | MGnify/ENA primary metagenome ERZ889078 (study PRJEB32303, sample SAMEA104408618) | aquatic metagenome | biome: Brackish water; feature: Pelagic; material: water | place: Baltic Sea | collected 2014-06-16T06:34:00 | depth 76,534 m ... | reverse complement strand
AAAAAAGAGTGGTTGGAGAGTCTGGATCAGTACGAGTACTGCGAAAACCTGCTCTGTACGTTGCCTTTGTTAAAGAAGTAAAAGGCTTATCGTGAGCGAAGAAGAAAAACTCAAAGTTTACCTGCAAAGACTGCAAGTGTTGGCTTTGGAAAAGTTGCAAGACAAAAAAGTGAGCGCCATAAGGGCGTTAAAAGAATCCCTTCATATCATTGAAGGCGAGATGAAAGGATACTAAGATGGCGAACAACCCCGCGTTAACGATAATGCAATTGGAACTAGCGTTAAACAATGCGCAAAACACGATGGTGAATGAGGATGGAACGCTAGCGTTTGACGATAGGTTTTTAGAATTGTTTGACGAGTTGATGAGAAAGCTTAACGAGGCGAGAGAAATCGCTCAAAGTATGAGAAAAAGCTAAAAGCCTAATCTTGTTTTTTTGATTTTAGAACAAAGAAAAATATTACCGCGATTACGGCAAAGATGGCCATTCTAACTGATATGGTGGTAAAGTCGGTTGTGTCATTCATGGCGAAATGATAACGTAATTTATTAAATAAGGCGGCTGTTGAAAAAGAAAATTATCATTATTGGCGCTGGAATCAGTGGATTGTATTTGGCGCGTTCGCTTGAAGAAAAATACGACGTTCTCATTTTGGAAGCGAGAGATAGAATCGGGGGCAGGGTGTTTAGCCAAAACCATCATGATTTGGGTCCGTCGTGGATATGGTCGCACCAAAAGAACGTTCTCAAACTCATCAACGCTCTTGGTTTGGAACTTTTTTCTCAGTTTGCGGATGGCTACGCCCTTTACGATACGAAAGACAAAGTCGAGACATTCGTGGCGCCGCCTTCGGCTCCGTCGGCGAGAGTCAAAGGCTCTCTAACGCAACTTGTAAACGCTCTTAAAAATAAGCTTTTCAACACGGAGATAAAATTTTTGGATGAGGTGACGAGCGTAAAGGAAGAAGGTGGTTTTATCTCCGTAAAAACTCAAAAAAATAACTACGTTTGCGATTACGTCATATCGACGCTTCCCCCTAGACTCGCCGCGAAACTTGAATTTAGTCCAAAATTGCCACGGGAGTTGGAGTCTAAAATGAACGCCACTCAAACTTGGATGGGCAATAGCGCCAAATGCGTCGTGGAATTTAAAACGGCGTTTTGGAGGGAAAAATCATTGAGCGGATTCGCGTTTTCGCACGTAGGTCCCTTGGGCGAGATACACGACGCTTCGACGCAGACGCAAACGGCGCTCTTTGGATTTGTGAGTTCAAACGTTGACATGGATAATTTTGAAGCGCTTCTAAAAGAACAACTTGTCAGATTATTTGGTATGGATTTGAGTGAAATAGTGAACGTACGCATGGTTGATTGGAAAAAAGAAAAACACACCTCTTGCGAGCAAGACGCGAAACCGCTAAGCGCGCATCCGGATTACGGTATAGACGCGAGCGCGTACAGTGATAAAATACTCTTCAGTTCGACTGAATTTTCATTTGTTGAGGGTGGCTACCTCGAAGGCGCTATAATTCGCGCAGACAATATACTCAAGCAACTAGACAAGGAATCAAATGGCGACTAAAGCAACAATATACAAAGCGCTTCTCAACATAGCTAACATGGATATCAACTACTACAACGAGTTTAACTTAACGCTCGCGCAACATCCGTCCGAAACCGACCTGCGTTTAATGGTTCGCATAGTCGCGTTCATACGAAACGCCAATGAGGATTTGGCGTTTTGCAAGGGCATAGCGCAAGACGACGAACCGGACTTGTGGGAAAAATCTCTTGATGGGAGTATAAAACTGTGGATAGATTTGGGTCAACCCGATGAAAAACGCATTAAAAAAGCTTGCGGGCGTTCTGAAAAAGTTATAATCTATACCTATCAAGAAGGCATGGCGTCGCCTTGGTTTAAGCAGATGGAGAAAGTAATCAAAAGATTTAAAAATTTGTCCGTGGTTTATCTCAACTTTGATGGTGATTTGGAAGAGTTGGCTCAAAGAAGCATGTCTCTTCAGTGCAATATCAGCGACGCGGAACTAACTTTAATCAACGATGACAAGAGCGTAATGGTTAGAGAAAGCGTATGGAAGTAAAATAAAAATATATTGTTTTGTAGCGTAAGGTTACAGAGGGGTAAAAGAATCTGTATTTAAAAAAGTTATCTTGACTTTATTGCGCGCTCTAAAGCATAATATGAAATATACGCGATACACAATGATTAAAAGGGGACCTGAGATGTTTTTTAAGTTTATAACAGGAGTGGTTTTACTCTCGAGCGTAAGTTGCGTTCTTGACGCTACTGAAATTTTAAAAGACGAAGCGCGTTTGTTGGACTCTATGAGTTTTGAAGAGTTGCTCAACACGGAGATAGCTACGGGATTCCCTCTAGAACAGAAACTCGCTCCAGCGGTCACCTCAATCATAACTTCGGAAGAAATTAGAAAAAGTGGAGCGAGAACTCTGCATGAAGTTTTGGAACAAGTTCCAGGATTGCATATTTACCCTTCCGACCCCGATTCCCAAAGTCCAAAAGTCTCAATAAGAGGCCTTCAAACAGGCTTTAATCCACAAGTTTTATTTTTAATGGATGGCATGCCGCTCAATGATCTTTTAAACGGACATCCTGGATACGTATTTCAAATGCCCGTCTCGATTATTCATCGGGTTGAGGTTATTCGTGGACCAGGCTCGGCGTTGCATGGCGCGGACGCGTTTAGCGGAGTTGTAAACATAATTAGCAAAAAGCAGGATAACATGACGGACCAAATGGGAGTGAGATACGGTTCTTTTAACACTTCGGAAGTCTGGGTTAACCAAAGTACGAACATTGGCGAACTTAACGTTGGTCTGGCGTTGTCTCTCATGAAAAGCGATGGAGACGATGGACGAATAATTCAAGACCTGGGCTCAACGACCGGCCCGCTTGACACAAGGTACGACACTACGTATTTTCACGCGGATCTCAATTATAAAGAAATCGACATGAACCTTTTGATTGAACGCAGCGAAGATATGGGCGTGGGCGTGGGCCACACCTACAACCTCGACCCTGCCGGTCATTACGATAGAGACAAGATTTTAACGGACGTACAATATACGAATAAGGATTGGTTAGACAACGCGACGATAAATTTTAGCGCCTTTTATTCGTATCTGGATTCACAGGCCAATTTCAATCCTATAAATAAAGGGCCAAATTCCTTTAGACACGGCGAGCCATACGCGCAAGAGTATATGCAAGGTTTGTCAAGCGCCATCGTGTATCAAGGGTTGCAAAATCATACAATAAATATGAAAATTGGGTACAAGTACGGAAAACTTGACCCCAATCAAAGAAAGAACTTTGGTCCCGGCACCGTAGACGGCGTTTTAACTGACGTTACCGACAACCCCGCCGCCACTTATATGCTCGAACAATCAAGAACGAATAAGTACGCCCTTCTGCAAGATAAATACGCGATAGACGATTCTTTAACGTTTACCTTAGGAGCGAGATATGACCATTATGATGATTTTGGCTCAACGATCAATCCTCGTTTAGCGCTCGTATGGCAGAAAAGTGAAGACGTCACCCTCAAAGCCATGTATGGAAAAGCGTTTAGGGCTCCCAGCTTTGGAGAACTCTATCTTATAAATAATCCGGCGCTACAAGGAAATCCAGACCTTAGACCAGAGACCATAGACACTTATGAAATCGCGTTAAACTATAGAGCGAAAGTTCACACTAAGCTCAATGTCTTTTACTATGAAGCCACGGACCTTATAGATTACGCGTTAGATCCAGCAACGACCAAAAGTACGGCCGCAAATATAAAAGATCAAACGGGTTATGGTTTGGAGTTGGAGTTGGAGTACGCTTTTAGCGACGATTTGAGTTTAAGGGGAAATTATTCATACCAGCGCTCGCAAAACGCGGAGACAAAAGAGAGAGTCGCCGACGCCCCGGTTCATCAAACTTTTACGCAACTTCAGTACAAACCAATTTCAAATTTGAATATAAACGCGCAATATTTGTACATAGGTAAACGATATCGTGAAGCTACGGACGCGAGAGCGGACTTGGCCGGGGACTCTTTGGTAAACATGACTGTTGAATATAGAAACATATTCAAAGATTTGGATGGACTTGTTAGCGCAAGAAACTTATTTGACACGGATTATGAAGAACCTAGCAACCAGTTGTTGGGAGACGACTATCCGATGCCGGGAAGATCCATTTTCGCGGAGATTAGATATAGATTTTAACGAGCTTCACGCGTATTATTCAACGCGGTTTCGACCGCGTTCTTTGGCAAGATAAAGTTTTTTATCGACTTGTGAAACGTATTCGTCCATAATATCTTGAGAAACGTCTCTCATTTTATCAATCTTGATTGCAAGCGTTCCCATGCTGACCGTGTAGCGTATTGTTGTCCGCTCGGCGCTAAACTCTTGAGCCGCGGTCTTATCACAGATCTGTTGAGCGATCACAAGCGCTTCTTCTTGATTGGTCATTGGCAGTATAATCATAAATTCTTCACCACCAAAGCGAAAGACGTAATCTGATTTACGGAGTTCGTTTTCCAATATTTTTGAGAAGTGTTTGAGCACCATGTCTCCCACTCCGTGCCCATAAGCGTCGTTGATGGATTTGAAGTGGTCCAAATCACACATTATTAAAGAAAATTCTCTATCGGTGGCTTTTGATATCTCTAGATTGTTTAAAAATATTCTATCAAACAGGCGTCTAGTGAGCAACTTGGTAAGCGGGTCTCTAGTGCTCTCTTCCATTTCATTTAAAAAAGCGATTTCACTTCCAATTTCAAGTGAAAAATAGTCAATCTTCTCCATAAGATGAATAAGCGTCGCGGGACGAGATTCTTTACGCTGACAATAGCCAATAACGTTTGCGGCCAAATCATGAAGATTGACGTGAAGTTTTTCGATAACTTGAAAATGAGACGTTGTGAGCATATAAGAATTTGACGCTCCGCACATCCATTTTCCAAAATCACAGAGTTTGGGATTGAGTTGAGGATAATCATCACCACATTCTTTAGCTTGAACGTAAAGTATGAGATTAATTATCCACTTTATATGACTTTCATAATGAATCATAAATCTTTTATCAGACATGGATTCAATATGGGAAATTCGAATTTCCCCTTTAGTCTTAATCTGATTTAAAAATTTCTCTAGATACAAAACGGCAATTCGATTTTCATGTTCTTTAAAAAAACTATTTATATCTTTTATGTGTTCGAAATCTTCCTCTTCCACAAGATTGCCAAGAAGTTTTCGGATGACGGTGACGAGTTCACTATATAAAAACAAATACGATATATCGTGCTCAATCGTAAAATCCACAAGTTCTTCCGTCTTTTGCTTAGGTCCTTCTTCCGTATCGCACAAAAGAAGACTTAAAAAAAGTTCTTTATATTCCGCAATGGCGTTGGTATAAAGAAAATTATTGGAATGAGTGGATTGAAAACTTTCAAGACTAATATTAAAATCTCGAATACACTCTTCCATGGCGATAAAGTACTTTTTTATTATTTTCATAAGATCCTCGAAATGGCGTAAAATTCATTTTGCTCTAGTATAGTGTGAAAAAAATATAATAACTCTTAAATGATACATTTCGACGACAATGTTCGGTTATAGTTTTGTATTAAAAGTATTTTGTATAATTATTTGCGATAATCTGAAATGTCATGGAACTCTTGTTATATAAGATTTCTTTCAAGATTAAACAAGTATACTGCTGGCACTTTTGAGAAATCAGAATAACAATATATAATAAAACTGCGGAGGTTTAAGTATGGCATTGGAATATTATACACCCGGTGTGTATGTAGAAGAAGTTTCGGGTGGAAGCGTATCTATGACGGCTGCTCCGACAAATATCACAGGTTTTATAGGACAGAGTAGAAACGGTCCTTTGAATTCGCCTATTTTTGTAACGTCTTGGGACGTTTATTTTGATAAATTTGTTGGATATACGCTACGCGACAAGATGACCCCAAGGGGAACTATCGCTAAAGACATTGACGGAAATAATCTGCAAGAGGACGTCCCAAATGATAAACTTACCGACCTAGATTGGGGAGTTTACGTTTACTTTGCCAATGGCGGCGGTAAATGTTACGTTGTGAGCGTGGCTCACGTTAAAGACGACAGCGACAAACTAAACGCTATAAAAGAGTCCATTAAAAAAGAAGAAGCGGGACTTGCCGGAGCCAAAGATCCAAAACAAGTTGAAAATAAAATCGCAGAGCTTAAAAAAGAGCTTTTAGCGGTTGAGAGTTCAAGTAAAAATATTGATAAAGCGATTATCGGAAATGACGGAGGACCAAACAAGCGTAGTGGTCTTTCATGCTTTAAAGACACAAAAGACATCGCTTTGATTTGCGCCCCGGGCGTAACTTCTTCGGGAGTTGTTCTTGAGTTGATTTCATTCGCCGAAGCGGCGAATATATTTGCCATTCTAGACGCGCCTCAGAGTTTGGACGAGTTGAAGTCGTTCAATTTGCCTACCGACCTTCAAGGTTTAGCCGGTCTTAGCGCGAAATGCGCTTCAAAGCAAGCGGGTTTATACTTTCCATGGGTAAACGTTAACGACAATGGCGGCGTTAAAGCCGTCGCTCCGAGCGCGTGCGCGGCTGGCGTATACGCTAGAGTCGACAATGATAGAGGCGTGCACAAAGCGCCTGCGAACGAGCCAGTTCGTTTAGCGGCAAGTTTGACTTATACGATCAATGACGCGGAACAAGAAGCTTTGAACAAAAATGGAATCAACTGTATACGTGATTTCTCGGATACGGGTATTCGTATTTGGGGAGCTAGAACTACGGTTTCCATGATTGATCCTCAGTGGAGATACATTAACGTTCGTCGTCTTTTCAACATGGTTGAAGCTACGGTTGAAGCGGGTACGAAATGGGCTGTATTTGAGCCCAATGATTCAAAACTGTGGGGCGCTATGACGCGTAACACAAAAGCGTTTTTAAGTCGTATTTACAATACGGGAGCTTTTGCTGGAAATAGCGAAGACGAAGCGTTTTTCGTAACTTGCGACGCGAGCAACAACCCTCAGGCGAACATCGACGCGGGAATCGTAACGATTGAAATTGGTATGGCGGTAGTAAAACCAGCCGAATTCATCGTTTTTAGAATTTCTCAAAAATCGCCGGGCGGCGAAGCTTAATAAATTAAAAAAAAGGAGATAATCAATGGCACAAGATGGCGAAAGACAAGACCCGTTTGCTGGGTTTAATTTTAGAATGGAAATTGACGGTATTGAAGTTGCGGGTTTTAAAGAGATTTCAGGCTTAGAAATGGAGACTCAAGTAATTGAGTACGCCGAGGGTGACGACATAAACACCAAGATGAAATTCATTCCTGGTCGTACGAAATTTGGAGAAGTGACGTGTAAGCGAGGAATCGTTGAAGGCGTTGATTTGTGGGAATGGTGTAGTTCGGTAAATGACTATCCACGTGAAATTGAACGTAAAAGTATTACAATCAATCTTCTTGACAACGCGGGCGAGCCTCAAAAAACGTATACGCTTTTTGAAGCGTGGCCTAAAAAGTACGCTACTGGCACTTTAGACGCCGGTGGTGACGATTTGGCAATGGAAGAGATTACGTTCGTATTTGAAAATATGGAAATTACAGACTAAAACAAGCTTTTAAAAGCTTGAATTTTCAAGGCGTTGCGTTCTTTGGACGCCTTGAAGTAACGTATTTTATGAGCGTATATGATATACGTTCATTTAAGACGTATATATTTGTTTTGGTGAATTTTTACAAAATATGAAAAGGATCATAATGTTTCAAACGGAATTTGAGTTTACGCTTCCAAAGGGTTTTGTGGATAAAGATGGCAACGTCCATAAAAAAGGGATTATGCGTCTAGCTACGGCTAAAGATGAGATTATTCCACTTCAAGACTACAGAGTAAGGAACAACGAATCGTATATGATTTTGATTCTTTTAACCCGCGTCGTAACGAAGCTTGGAGATCTTAAAAATATAGACACGTCTGTGATTGAACAGCTTTTTTCGGCTGATCTCGATTTTCTTCAGCGTTTTTATCAAAAGATAAATTCCGAAGAAAGTAGCAACGTAAGTATCGTCTGTCCACATTGCGAAAATACTATAACGCTAGGTCTTGACGAGGTTTTGCACGTTCAGTGATACGCAAATATCCCCTGAAAAATCTTCAGGAGGAAATGGCTTTCATAGCTTATCACTTTAATTGGAAAAAAGAGGAAATTTTAGATATGACTCACAGCGAGCGCCAGAAATGGGCCAAAGAGATATCTAATATAAATGAACGCATCAACAAAAGCGATTAGGAGGGTGCCGTATTATGCAAGGAACAAGTCCGGGTATTAGAATTCGCAGAGAAACTACTGTTTTCAAACAAGAAAAAACTCTAGATTTCGCCACCCTTTTTTTAGCTTTTTTTGACGATGAAGAGTTATTTTTTTTACTTCATGACATAAATGAAGCAAAACAAAACACTTTTCTAAAACGCAATAAAAAATTATTTAACGCGGTGAAATATTTTTTTGAAAATGGCGGACAAAGACTTTACGTTTTAAACTTTTCAACCACCAAAAAATTGAACTATACTTTGGTACATCCATTTTTACAAGATTATTGCGATACCTTGAGCGACTTGGAAACTATCTGCAGCGTTGGACTCATTGATGGGCTTTTGAGTGAAGATAAAATTTCTTTGGATGAAGCGCTTAAAGTTCTATATAGCGTTAATTCCTACGCGTCTCAAACTGACAGAATCTCGATAAGTGACATAAACGAGACGATTAAGGACAACTTTTTAGACAGGCTGGACGAGACGGTAATTTATTATCCCTGGTTTTTGGGCGAAAATGGAGAATCTTTTCCTCCATCCATCATCGCTTCGGCGTTGGCGTCGAAACTTGCCTTTGAGGGAAAATTTTTTCACTCCATCGCAAATAAAGAAATTTACAGAGCGCAAGCGCTTACGCAGACTCTTTCAAAATTACAGATAGAGGAACTTAACAAAGAAGACATCAATCCGATTATTGACGTTCATACCAAAGGTTTGCGTATTTGGGGAGTCAAAGCGTTTAATTCAAAATACGAATCCGTAAACGAAATGCGCGTTTTAAAATACGTCAAGCGAAGTTTAAAACGTATCAGTCGGCCATATCTTTTCGAGGCCAACACTGAGCAATTGCACGATAGGCTTTACACAAAGATTTATCATTTTCTATATCTTTTATGGGAATCAGGGGCTCTTAGCGGCGCAAATCAAGAAGACGCTTTTAGAGTGGGTAGCAGTAATCAAGATTTGGATGCAGAGCGAAATAGTCTGGTTTTTGAAATTTTAATAGCGATAAGCCGACCATTGGAATTTATCGTCATCACGTTAAATCGCATAGAAAACAACGGGGCTCAAGAGAGCCTTAGCTTGGAGTCGTAATTATGGCGTATATTTCAGACAGCCAAGCGGCAAAAAGTTTAGCCTCAAACGCTAAAATTGTAGCGGCGGGCTTAATGGACCCCTTTATCAATTATCGTTTTCGAATTGAAATTGAGGGAATCGAGATGATGGGTTTTAGTAAAATGTCCGCTCTGGACAACAAGACGGAAGTTTTTTCTTACGTAGAGGGCGGAGTGAATAATCACGCGCATAAATTTCCAGAAGGAACGACAACCTACGAAAATATTACTTTTGAACATGGTCTAAGCGTTGACAACGCTCTTTATAATTGGAGAGAAGACGTTATAAAAGGAAAAATTTCCGAATCCATGCGAAGCGGGACTATCAAAGTGTACAACCAAAACTATATGAGAAGCATATGGCACTTTCATGGAGCGTGGCCGTGCCAATTGACAATCGCGGAACTTGACGGGAGCACGCAAGGCGGCGCGGTTCTTATAGAGTCCATGGTGTTGGTCATTGAGCGTTTTGAACGACTGGTCGTCCTTGACGCGGTGGATATGGCGCTGGACGCCGCAGAAATGCTTGCAAAAACTGCGGGAAAAATTGGCGCCGCCGCAATAAATATGCTTAAAGACGACTCCAAAGAGAAAGAAAAGCCAGCGGCAGAGGGGCCTGGGGCAACACAAACGCCAGCTGACCCAGCAGCCGCAAAAGAAGATAAGAAAGAAGAAGCCGATAAGCAAAAAGCTGATTATGATGGTTGGTTGGAAGAAAAAAGAAACGCGGCTAAAAAAGCCAGGGAAGAAAGAGCCTCCGCCGATCAAGCGAAAAAAGATAAATTGAAAGCGGAAAGAGAGGCAAGAAAAGAAAATAGAGAAAAAATAATAGCGGAAAAACAGGCGATACGAGACGCAAAGTCAAATGCTACAAAATCAGTAGAAGCTTAAAATGAAAGCGGATACAACTCTTTTACAAAAACTACAAAACAGAGCGATACTAAAACCGCGTAAACATTCATATATAAACATTGCGAAAAAAAAAGCTTCTTATTTTAAACTAACCCCTCTCATCTTTGAGAAAAGATCATTTAGCGCGCAAATTTTAAACCGTTACAGAATGGGTTTTTTCCAAATATCTTCAGAGTATTTTCAACTTTTAAGCTATTTTGCAAAACCTCAAAAAAAAGTTCAAGCCATTGAAGCGTTGAGATATAAAGAGAAGTATTTTAAAATTAAAGAAGCCTACGATTTAAGCGAGACAATACTCAATAAGAGGGACAAAGAGCATGAGAAAAAGATAAGTTTGTTTCAGCGAGAATATTTTAAGCTCAAAACGGAGTATATCGTTCAAACTAACTCGTTGGAATCAAAGGATGAGCTAGAAAAAAAACTTCTCATCGAACTTCAAGTGATTTCCACCTTGAAGGTTTCCGAAATTGAACGCCTCGTCGAACAACTTTATGTACAAAAAGCAAATATAGAAACAAATCCGTATGGTCCAAAACAGATAGCCGCTCTTATAAAAAATAGCGCGAACGCCAAAGAGAAAAAAGAGTTCATAACGCTCTATAAAGAGTTCGAACAACTGCAGGTTCCGCAAAGCTATAAATCCAAAGACTCCGAGACAAGCGCCGAATCAATAAACGAGCAAACGCGACAAGTCGAGCGAATGGAGAGAAAGATATTCACGAGAATTCAAGAACTGCTCGTGGAGTCGAACGAGTCGCGTTTAGTTTCAAAGAAGGACGCCGAGACGACGACAATCCAGCGTTTTTACAAGACTCTAACAAAAAACAAAACGCTCACTCGTGAAAACTTCACTCTTTTGGAGAAGTTTCTGCCAATGTTGCAGGAGCAAAGCGTCGCTCCCTACAGATTGCAGGAGATAACGACTCTTCTGAAAAACGGCGCGAACGCCATCAACAAAAAAGAGTTCGTGACGCTGTACAAAGAGTTCGAACAACTCCAAGCGCTGCAAAAAGACGAATTTAAAAGCGCTGAATCAAAAAGCGGCGAACCGACAAACGAGCAAACGCGACAAATTGAAATCGAGCGAATGGAGAAAAGAATATTCACGAGAATTCAAGAACTGCTCGTGGAGTCGAACGAGTCGCGTTTAGTTTCAAAGAAGGACGCCGAGACGACGACAATCCAGCGTTTTTACAAGACTCTAACAAAAAACAAAACGCTCACTCGTGAAAACTTCACTCTTTTGGAGAAGTTTTTGCCAGCGTTGGAGCGACAAAGCGTCGCTCCCGCTGAGACAACGCAAAGATATTTGTCCACCACTCAATTGAAATCGGCTAAAGAAAAACAGTTGTCGACTCAGTCGAAAAATGAAACAAAAATTAGCGTTCTTTTGGAGCTTTATAAAACTTCCACCGGTCTGGAAAAAGAAAAATCGATTGTAAAAATCAAAGAGTTTTTGTATAAAATAAAATTAACGCAGATTAAAAACGCCAATCACGCTCACGTTCTCACGCCAATTGAGAGAAAAAAGATTGCTAAAGAATTCGAACGTAAAATATCAAAACTTTTAACGCGCATTAAAGAGACGCCTGACTTTGAGGCCAAGACGTTGATTGACGCGCTTCAAAACAAGGATGAAATAAAATCCGCCAGAGCTCAAAAAGATTTTGGTAAAGAAAAGTATCAAGAGTTTTCAGATCGTTTGTATAAAATAATTTCTCAAGACGTCAAAGAGCAAACGCCGACGTCTTTCATTTCCATAAAACAAAAACAAGCGATTCACCGTGAAATTTTAAAAGATTTTTCACGTCAAAAAGATTTGAACGCCATTACGCCAAAAGATATCGAACTCATACGAAAGAGGGAAATCTCAAGGCGCAAAAGCGTTGTCGCTCTTAATCAAGAAGAAGCGTATAAGCACGTTTCAAGAATGTTAAAAGTAGAGAATCCTTTTATTCTTTTAACTTTAGCGCAGAAAAAAGAGATGCGCAAAAGTATAAAAAATATGGCGTTAACAAAGCGTGAGCTTTCCACTTTAAATCTCAAAGAGATAAAAAAAGAGTTTTTAAACACTCTACAAAACGAGAGGGAAACAAAATCTTTATCTAAGCAGCGTCCGCCTTTGCATGAGATAAAAAGATTTTTACTGCAGGCCAAAGAGACTTCCGGGGCGTTTATGAAGCCATTTGCAACCTTGCAAGGAGCCGCGACTAGGCCATCTTCCATAGCGACTAATAAAAAAAATATAAACAACCTAAACCACGACGGCGTCTCATTGAATTTTATTGATTTTAACAAGTCTTTTAAAATAGAAGACGAAGTGATGAAGCAAAATGAAAATATGCGCTTTATATCCGCTAAAATAAGAAATCAAGAAAAGAAAAAAGAGAACGCGTCCGCAGACTCCACGCATACGGATGAAAATTATACGCAGAGCGAGGAAGTTAGAAAAGAGATTATGCGACAAGAGATTACACAAACTATTTTCGAGCAAAAAACAAACGTCGAACAACACGTAAACGTTGTGATGAAAAACTTTGACGCGCGTCTTGACGAGTTAGCCTTGAAAATTTTTAGGGATATCAAAGACGAGATGAACATTGAATATAAAAGGCTATAGAATATGATTACGACACAGTTGGCCAACGCTAGTAACGTTGCCAAAAACGAGGCGAATAAAAAAGCGCCTATGGAGCTTTTTGACTTAAGCGTTCAAACTTTAAGCAAGCTTACCATCACCTATACAAATGAGGAGCAAGAGGAAGTTAAATATTATTTCCAATATAACCCAACCTCTATGCAAATCAAGAAGGGCGTAAAGATGACTGAAGAAAGCGGAAAAGGTAAAAATGCTTCAGAGTCTACTTTTGATAAAGGCGAGGCGAGAGAATTAACAATCAGTGACGTATTTTTTGACACAACGAACGCGGGAGAGGTTGACGTCAAAACGAAAAAAGTGCAAGATAGCGTTTATAAATATTACGTAGCGCCTCTTGAATCTTTGGCGAACGCTTATGAATATAGTCCGGATCCGGAATTCTTCTCGATACCGGTTATTCCCGTTCTAACGTTAAGCTGGGGCAAAGCCGATTATTTGGAATTTAAATGCACGTTGACAAGTATTTCCTACAGCTTTACAAGGTTTGCCAAGGATGGAACGCCAGTGAGAGCGAAAGTTGATTTGACTTTTAAGGAGACGGTTCTCGTGGAAGAAACGGCAAAATCAGTGGCGCAAGGGAATACTCAAGAAGTGTATACGGTTCAAGCCTTGGATACGCTTCACAGTATAGCCGATAAGAAGTACGGCGATCCTAGTAAATGGAAGGCGATCGCAACGGCAAACGGGATAGACGATCCCAATTTTATGCCGGATGGCACGGAACTTATCCTTCCAAAGCTTAGTGGGTTGGCGTAATGATTCAGCAACTGATGAAATTCAAAGATCAAGAGTCCGAGGAAAGGGCGAACAAAATCTATGGAGTGGTAACCGCGTTGATTACCAACAACAAGGATCCGGACAAAAAAGGACGGGTTAAGGTCAAATACTCATGGATGGGAGAGGCCAAGGCTATAGAGAGCGATTGGGCGAGAGTGGTAAGCTTCATGGCTGGAAACGGCAGAGGGGCGCATTTTTTACCCGAGGTCGATGATGAAGTTTTGGTCGCGTTTGAGCATGGGAATATTAATTATCCATACATCGTTGGCGCTTTGTGGAATGGAAAAGACAAGGTCATTGAAGAAAACGCCGATGGCAAAAATAATATAAAGATGATCAAGTCTAGAAGCGGGCATAAAATTACCTTGGACGACACGGATGGTGATGAAAAATTTATTCTCGAAGATAAATCCGGCAAGCAAATAATTACTTTTGGCGTTAAAAAGAAGGAATTAAGCATAGCCAATGACGAGACTGATGGAAAAATTATCATTAAGGCTAAAGGCGACGTGCAAATTACTTCGGATAAGAAGATTGAGATAAACGGTAAAACGGGAATCACGATTAAATCGGACGGGGACGTAGCTATTGAAGGGAAAAACGTTAACTTAAAATCAACGGCCGGCATTAAATTTACCGCGGGTTCTAGTCTTACGGCCAAATCAAGCGCCGCGATGGATTTAACGGCGGGAAGCGTCTTAAACGTCAAGGCGTCCGCCGCGGCTAAGGTTGAAGGACTGAAGCTAGACTTGAAGTCTTCTACCGGAACCACTGTCGATAGTGGCGGCATGACCACGGTAAAGGGCAGTATAACCACGGTTGAAAGTAGTGGCATAACCACCATTAAGGGTTCTCTAGTGAAGGTAAACTAATGGATAATCACGTCGCTTTGATTAGCATAAAAATTGATGGAACAAAACTAGACGCCATTACTCATGACAGTTTATTGAGCTTTAAAATAAGCGCGTCGATCGCTTCCTCTTCCGTCGCCAAGCTAGTTTTCTCCGACAAGAGGGCTACCCTACAAGAGAAAAATACTTTTGACATGGGTAAAAGCATAACGATTTCCATCAAGACGGACAAAGAAGCCGTGGAAGTCTTTACCGGAGACATTACAAGAATGGATTATATATTCACCGATGGCGAAACTGACAAAATTCAGCTTATTTGCTACGATGGTTTGCACCGACTAAGCAAAATTTGGCATTCTCGCGCTTTTGTAAAGATGAAACTCAGCGATATCGCGACGAAAATGGCGGGTGAAGCCAAACTCACTAAAAATAAAATTGACGCGACAACCGAAGCAATCGAGCATCTCTATCAAAACAATCAATCAAATCTTGATTTTTTGCGAATGTACGCAAAACAAATTGGATATGAGGTTGGAATGGACGGCGCTGGTTTGCTCTTTGCCAAAGCTAGATACAAAACAAAAGTAAAAAGTAACATTGTGCTAGAATGGGGAGAAAATCTGTTTTATCTTAACGCAAAAGTGGACTCCTCGGATGTTTTAGTCGAAGTGGTCGTGAGTAGCTGGGATCCAAATACGAAAGAAAATATTGAATCTAGCGTCAAATCCGGAGCCGAGGACAAGGTTGCTTCGCCAAAAAATTTAGGGGCGGCGATAGTCAAGTCCAAACTAAAAAGCGAGGCTAAATTGTATAGGCTTGATTTTCCAAGTTTAACCGTGGCGGGAGCCAAGGCGATTGCGACTTCGCACCTTACTCAGTCTTCCATGAACTATCTTAAAGTCGAAGGCTTGTGTATGGGCGAGCCTGCGTTCAAACTTGGAACTATGCTTGACATAGAAGGCGTTGGAGCAAAGATAAGCGGAGAGTATTATATAAGCGCTTATGAGCATATTTATGGCGAGAACGGCTACAAAACTTCTTTTGAAGTTCAAGCAAATGGAACATATTAGGAATGAAGATGAATGATAATATAGAAATTTTAGGCAAAGGGTTGGCTTTTAACTTTGGCGTTGATAGCAATGGAGGCATTAAATTTTCATCTTATGAAAAGAGCGTGGAAGAGGGTATAGACATTATACTCTCAACGAAGCCCGGCGAAAGAGTCTACAATAGAAAGTTTGGTTGTCTCATTCAGGACCTTATGTTTGAACCAAACAACTCTGAAACTAAAAACTTGGCCGCAAGATACGTCAAATACGCGCTGGACATGTTTGAAAAAAGAATAAACGTTTTGTCGGTTGAAGCTCAAAGCGAAGATGAAAAAAGCATAAACATTATTGTAAATTATAAATTAATTGAGTCAAATAGGGAATATAATTTAGTGTACCCTTTTTACCTGCTACCACAATAGGAGAGAGCAATGTTCGAAGATATAAAACTAGACGATAGAAGTTTTGACGAGATTAGAGAAGAGGCGATTTCTCACATTGTCGATCACTGCCCAGAGTGGACAAATCACAACGCAAGCGATCCCGGTATAACTTTAGTGGAACTTTTCGCCTACATGACGGAGATGACTCAGTACAAGTTAAACAGAGTGCCGCAAAAAAATTATCTCGCCTTTTTGGATCTCCTTGGCATAAAGCAAAGACTTCCGGTTCCTGGTAAAAGTAGGGTTCAGTTTGAGCTCAGCACTGGGTATCAGATTGACGCTTCGGCAAAGAATACGGTTTTTATAAAGGCTGGAAGCTCGCTTTCAAGCGAAGGCGACGATGAAAACGAGGCTCTCTCGTATGAGACTTCTCAAGATCTTTACGCCTCCAACGCGAAGCTTGTAAATCTATACGCTAAAAGTTTTGACGAAGCGCGCCAAAAAAGCAAGATTCTGGATTATTCTCAAAATATTGAGCTGACGAAACCGTTTTATCCTTTTAGTTCGGATGGCAAGTCCGACAACAGGGCTGAAATATATCTTTATTGCGATGATTTCTCCGCGCTTCAAAACGACGTTAAAATGACGATTCTTTTTAGGCTCCCAACGAGCATGCGGGAGCATAAAGTTTCTGAAAACTTTTTACAAATGATGCGATGGGAATTTTACGATGGGCAAGATTGGCAGAAGCTTTATATCGCGCATGATTTAAGCGTCGCCGTGGACGACGCGGACGCGGACGTGTTGGCGGTGACCTTCGAGGGCAACGTCGCCACTTTTGAAAAAGGAAGTTTGTCTCAGTTCTCGCCCAATGAACAATTTTACGTTCGCGCTTGCTTAATCGAAACTCCTTTGTGGCTTAGCGAATTTTGCAGTTACGAGGTAAGCGTGATTACAAATTCGCCACAGAGCGGAGCGCTCCCTCAAAGTTGTTACCACAACTACGAACAGTTGGATATGAATAACAACTTTTACCCTTTTGGAAGCCATCCGGGATTGGAAGATTCCATGCTGGACGAACTTTTTTATCTTCGCTGCGATCCGGCGTTTTCCAAAGAGGAAAGTTTCGTTTCCATCGAGTTCGTACATTCGCAAAATAGCGCCTACTCGATGCCAAAGGGAAAAGACAATCTTCAACTAATATGGGAATACGCCATTGACGAAGGGAAATGGAGTCAGCTTGACGTAAAAGATCAGACCGCTGGCTTCACCCAACAAGGATCGGTAAGTTTTAGCGTACCGGCCAATTTCGCCAACGTCATGATAAACTCCGAAGAGGGCTACTGGATACGATCTAAAATTGTCAACGGCAATTACGGCCAAGCGGAAAAAAGCGAGTTTGACCATGCGAGCGGAGCCGTTAAAGTAAGCCAGTCCACGTTGACTCCTCCCGTATTTTCGACAATAAGAGTCAAGTACTCTTTGCCTAGAAAAGACATTGACGACTGTTACGCTTTTAACAACTATAAATACGAGCGCGTCGTTTTTGAAAAAAACAAACCGGTTTATTTCTTCAAACAGGACGCCGAGTACGAAGAAGCTTTATACTTTGGTTTTGACTCCTATTTGAGCGAGCAAGAGCTTAGCGTTTATTTCGACTTGCAAAATTTTGGCGATTTAAATTTACTCAAAGGACAGAGAACGCTTCAATGGGAGTTGCTCAAAGGCGGGCAATGGCAAAAGCTTGAGGTTGAAGACGGCACTCATGGCCTGAGTGTCTCCGCGGACGTAAAGATATCTCTTCCCATCATTGAAAGTTTAGAGGCTTACACGCTTTATATTGACTCGTATGAGCGCATGTGGATTAAAGTTAGCGTGATTTTTAACGCGATGAAACAGTATCCTCGCGTTAACGCCGTACTTCTTAACACCGTTGAAGTAAGGCAGCAAGAAACTTTTTACGATGAGCTTATTGGGTATTCGGACGGACTGCCGGATATGAGGTATTCTCTTGACAAAAAAAATCTTTCTTCGATGCCAAAGATTATGATTGCGGATGAAGAGTATACGCCAGTGGAGCGTTTTATCGACTACTCCAAAGATGACAAAATATTTCGTTGCAACGCCATAAACGGCGAATTGGAATTTGGAGACGGCGTGTATGGAAAGGTTCCTCCTTTGGGGGCCGAAATCATAGTTAAAGAATACTCTATCACCAAAGGTAAAAAAGGAAATTTACCGATTGGAAAGATTAATATTTTGCAAGCGGCCATAAATTACATCGACTCCATCAAAAATATAACGCCATCGGTAAACGCTCAAGACGGAGACACCATAGAAGAATTGAAGCGTTTCGCTCCATCCGTGCTTAAAACAATGAAAAGAGCCGTGAGCGCGGATGATTACGAGCATTTAAGTCGTCAATATTCCACATTCGTAAAAAGAGCGAAATGCGTACTTAGAGAGGGAGAGATTATAATCTTGATTATGGCTCAAAACGTTCTCGAAGAAAAAGGCTTTATCAATCCTGGATTTTTAAGAGAACTACAGCGGCATCTTGAATCGTTAAGCATGATAACCGTTAAACCGCAAGTCGAGAGCGTTCTTGTTACGAATCTCAACGTGAAGTTGAAGTTGAAATATTCAAACGAAGAGCACCGTCCGTCGCGCAATCTCTTGGAAAATGAATTGTTGCAAAAATGCAAGGCTTATTTTAATCCATTCACGGGTTTTAAGGGAGAAGGATTTTCGATTGGCAAAAGAGTTTCAAAAAATGACTTTCAAAGTATTGTAAGTTCGTTGGAAGAGTCCTATTCCATCTCGCAACTCACTCTCTTAAAAGATGGAGCCAAGGCTTCTCAAACGGGCGTTGAAGTTTTTTATAATGAAATTATTTATGTAAACGACATTGTAATAGAAGAGCTTTCTTATGATTTTTAACTCTACTCCCGAAGCGGTCGCGTACTTAAACAAACTTCTAGACGAGGGCGTTGAAGTGGGTTTGGCTCAGTTAAATAAAATTTTGAAAAACAGCGACATTGTGGTGGAGCGAACCATTCTAGTGGAGGGAAAACAGCGACAACTCGTACTCGAAGAGATTGAAGAAACCGAAAATTCAAAAGTGGCGTTGACTTTGCTATCCCCATCGTGGATTAAAACGCTGCCCGCGATTTATCACGACAATGAATTTTTACAAAATTTCCTTTTCGGATTTCAACTGAGCGCGCTTTCTCACGATAACGTCATCAATCAGATAGAAAAACAATTCGATCCCTCAAATACCGATTTTGTCGATTGGCTTTGCTCATGGGTGGGCATACGATTTTCCTCCGACGTGGACGAACGGGCGAAACGAAGAGTGTTGCACAATCTGGTTCGTTTGTATAAAATACGCGGAACAAAGGCTTATTTTATAGAGTTGATAGAGTATATTGTTGGAGTGAAGGTTACGATAGAAGACACTGATGGATCCTTGGCTTTGCACGGCTCGCTAAGGATGCGACAAAATCAACAAAGAGGCCCGTTTTTTAAGGTGTTTATCAAAGAGAGACTTGGCTCCAACTCCGATGAAGAGAAGGTAAAGCTTCAAATGATACATCAAATTGTCAAGTCTGAAAAACCCTTGAGAGCGAACTATAGAATCGAGTATCCTTTCGAGCACGAGGAACTTGAAAACAAAGAGACGAAGGTCTTGGACATGCATTATGAAAATTCTTACGATTACGACAATTTGAGGGACTAAAAGATGACTGATAAATCTTCATTGTTTGACGACATAGACAATCGCTACAATCATAAGAAAGTTTATGAAAAAAAAGAGAGTTACTATCCGAGTAAGAAAAAATTCGATATGAACGTGGAAGATCGAAATATGATTAAAACAAAGGTGGACGCAATGTGTAAAGACATAATTGGAAAATACGACATGGAAGAATCTAAGACGTACGAAAAACTACATCTTCGAGTTAGAAAATTATTTTTGGAGCTAATGTAATGTTACCAACGCAGCCTTTTGAAAAAACAAACTTCTCTGACGGAATGGTTTTTAACCCAAGCCAAATTAAAGAAAGCGACGAATATTTTTCGTTTAAAACATCTTTGCTCGCTCGTTACGGAGTGGGTCAAGGCGTGTTAATAGGATTTGGAGAGAATCTACGAGTAAGCGTCGAAAATGGACAGATGTTTTTACATCCCGGAGCCGCCATCAATCAGAATGGAGACGTTATTTACGTAGACAAAAAGACGCTTATTTTAAAAGACTTGCTAAACGCGCAGTTTAGCCATAGAAATAGCGTTTACGTTTACGTCAAATACAATGAAGTTTTAGAAGATTTTAAAGCCTCAAGATCGGATAAAGACGTGAAGCTTTACTATAAAATTTCAGAGAGCTTTAGCGTGGAGATTCGAGAAAAAAGTACGCACAATGACGAAATGTTTGAACTTGCTCGTATTTACATAGATCATGAGAGCGCTCAAAACATATCCAATCCAATCAATCCCTACAGTCCGATTGAAAACGAGATAGATTTTCGTTTCTCGCCAAAAATCATACCGGCCAACACGACGATAACGCAAAGAGAAAATATCATGATTTCCAACATATTGAGGAAATATGGCGATTATTTGACTGAAATGGCGTATTCGAAGTCCGTTTTTACAGCCTCTATCGCCGCCTCTTTCTCGAACAAGATTGTTGGAGATTTAAAGATTGGGGATTTGAGCGCTTGGAAGTTGTACGACCTTCTCTCGCATTTACTCTACGTGAGCTCAAAAATAAAAGATGAAAAAGCGGAAATTATCAACACCGGTTTTTGGAAAAACATATTGAGACTGCAGAGTTTGTTTAGTTTTTCCGAACGCTTCGAGGCGGACTATTACGACTCGCTCCTTAACATCGACAACTCTTTTTTCTCCAAAGTGCTGCTCCATTTTAGCAACGCGTCGATAATTTACGGAAGTTGGGACGACATGATGCAAGGCGCCGACAAAACGGCGGACAAAGCAAAAGAATTTTATCTCGCGGGCGCTAGCCAAGAGTGCGATTTACACATTCAAGGGGACGACATCGAGCAAGAGCACGCGCGTCTTTATCCTTACAAAGATGGGTATTTTATTGAAGATATTTCGAATTCAAGCGGGATATACATAAACGCGCAGCGTCTTGAATCGGGTATGAAAAAATTCATACGAAATCAAGATTTTGTAACTTTGGGTAAAAACGGAAAAGTAGTCAATCTAAATAATCTATAAAGGCCATTCATGCAAGAAAGTAAAAATTTTAAAGTTGTTAAAACAACGGACGCCAAGGCTAAAAATGGCGTGGGATACATCCATATCGAGACGTCTACCAAAGGGCTGATATACAGATGCGAAGCCTATATGGAATCCCATCTCATCGACGCGTTGGAAGTGAATTGCAGCGACATTTCGACGGTGGACAGATATGAAGACATCTTTGAAGCGCGCTATAAAATCGCTCACAGAAAGTTTGAGGAGCTTTACACGCAAGAACGAATATATTCCAAAGTGCTAAGCGAAGAGGGCCCTTACATGGAAGGAGAGGGAACTTGTCTCGTAACGACTTCCATAAGCGAGAACGTCATCTCCTGCGAGGCCTTTTTGGACAATAATCAAATTGATCAACTGATAGAAACCGTCGACAAAGCCCAAGCCGCCGACGCGAGCGTTTTTAAGGCGAAATACACTCAGGCGCATAAGTCGTTCGTCGCCAAATACGTTAAAGTTCTTAAGTTTCCGGTAAACACCTTTTTAAATCCAATTATAAAAAAGTTTCCGATGTACGAGAAAAATCCAATGTACGCTCTTGGCTTTTTCCTCGCGACCGTGGTCTTGGTTTTATGGATACTTTCTTTGATTATTTGTGGCAAGGCTCTTCCAAAACTCATAGCGGCGGCTGGTGGAAAACAGGCTGGAATGGTCGCTAAAGACTTGCAAAAAGGCATGTGTAAAAAATCCAAGGCCGGCGAGACCGACGATGGAGAAAAAATCATCATTGGAAGCGATGGTTCGCAGCTAAAAGTGGTTACCGCGGAAGATGGAACGCAAAGCCTCGTTCCTCTCACGGGGGCCACGACCGAAAACTTTACGGTATTGCCAAAGACCATCGTTTTTAGAGACCTCAATCAGGTTCAGCCCGTGTATATTAAAAACAATCTTGGCTGGGACGCCGTCGTTAGCGTTAAAAGTCGCGTGATTTACGAGTTTAACGACGCGCTCGTTTCTCCCGACATGATCATAAACATATTGACGGAGAAAGCTTTGCACATCAATTCTGGAGACGTGGGAACTTTTGAGTTTAAACTTGAAAAAGAGTTTTTGCAAAGCGCGACCCTTGAAGAAAGAATCTATCACGGAAGCATTAATCTTGAAGCCATAGACGTGAAAAGCAAAGAGTCTCAGTCAATTATGATTAATTTTGATTTTCCTCTAAAGAAAGCGGAGTGAAACAATGAAAACAATTCTTTTATTTTTGGCTTTGCTAAATTTTGTTCACGCCAATGACGTCGTCGATAAGAAATTTGGAAACTTTGAGTTGGCGGTGGCAGGTTTTGAGGAGGCTGCGAACGTTTATGGATCGAACGTTTATTTTTTCCAAGACAATGAAAAAACGTATCACGTTTCTTATGATGAAAACTCTACCGCGGAAGTTGAAAACTCTTTTTTACAAATATACTCTTCGGTGTTGGTCGACGACGCGTTGACTCGATACAGACAGATTCAAGACAAAACCGACCTTTACGTAAAGAAATTCAACAAGCTTTATTTTTTGCGCCTCACCGACAAAAATCCCGTGCGAACGCAAGAGGCGTTTATGCGCTTGCGGGAGAAATATCCAGACATTTATCGCAGTCAAGCGTTAAGACTCGTCAAAAAGCCAGAGCCAAAACGGAGTGAACATAAGATAACGTTTATAAAAGACAAACAAGAAAAAATTCAAACGGACGTTGTCTCGAACGTTGTCTTTTCCCTTTCTTCCGAAGTCGTTTTGCCATCTATGAAAGCGGATAAAATTTTGAGAAACGGGAATCTTGAAAAAATAGAAGATTTAAAAAGCTACGCCGCGAATTTCGCAATCGTTAGAGGAGACGTTTTGGGAATGAAAAACGCGGGACTCTATGGCTTCGAGGCGTTTACAAACTACGGGATACTTAGCGAAACCGCTCCAGACATACTTTATTTGGTTTCAAAAGAGGAGATTGCGTCCGTTTACGATTTGAGACAAAAATCAATTTCCGTTGGAAATATTTCCGATATCGCGCAAGTGTATTTAAACGACGTCATAAAAGAGAGCGGGGTGGGTTTGGATATTAATTTCAAAAGTTTATCGCTCGAAGACTCCATAAAGAAAGTGCGAGAGGGCGAACTCGACGCGTTTTTTATTTTCGCGCCTATGAGCAAGGTGACGGAAATAGCGAATGGCGGACTTTACGTCTCCACAACGCCAGACGATTTTTTAAAGGTTCTGAACAAAAAACAAGGGCTTGAAAGCGTGAAATACAAGATTGACGATAGAATCGTGACGAGCTATAAATCGCCAAATTTTCTTGTCGCCATCGTTCAAACGTTGGACGTCGCCTTTGCGGCGAAAATAAAAGAAGTCGTTTTGGCTTTTGAATGCTATAAAAACGTGAAAATTCCCGATCCATTTTACGGAAACGTACACCCGGAACTTCAAAACGCCATTCTTTCCATTTTGGCGGACGCCAACGCGCAAAAACTTTTAGACGCCAAAGATGAGGCGATTTCAATATCTTTTTACAAAGAGAGCAAGCAAGAGAAAGGAAAGTTGTATTATTATCAGATTGAAAACGTATCGTCGGACGACGTAAATCTATCTTTTGAAAATATGAAGACTAAAGCCTTTGACAACTACGCGTTTAAGCCAAGACACTTACTGAAACTTCAGATGCGAGATACGGTTATCGAGATGAGAGCCAAGAGTAAGAAATTGATTTCTTTCGCGTACTCCAATCCGTTCGCGACGCGCGTTGAAGACATGAATATTGAACTCAATTTTAAAGAGACGCGAGAAAATGGCAAACATTTTTCAATTGGACTCAAAGTAGGAGATAAGTAATGACGCACCCTATTAAATATATGGCAATCGCTTTTGGCGTTTTATTGATTGGAGGTTGTTCTTCCAAAGAGTTGGTGAAAAATCCAGAAATGCTGGCTTTGAGCAATATCACGATGAGTTACGTCAGAGGAGATGAATTTCTCATGGGAACCTACAAGGATGAATTTCACGATAAGACCCCTAGGGAAGTGCGAGTTGATAACTTTTACATTGACAAAACGGAAGTTACGAATGGCGCGTACAGAATGTATATTGAAGAAAGAGAGGGCTCCGTCGCTAGACCGGCTTACATAGACGATCCAGTTTTGGGACTAGACACATTGCCCGTCGTAAACGTAACCTACAACGAGGCGAAAAACTTTTGTGAATTTTACGCCAAACGCCTTCCAAGCGAGGCTGAATGGGAATTTGCCGCGAGGGGCGGAAAGAATTTAATGGAATTCCCATGGGGAGACGAAGAAAGCGCCGACTTTATGAACTTTAGAGATTCAAACAATACTTGGTCTCTAAACGCGGCGTCGTATCCTCCAAACGCTTACGGCCTGTACGACATGACGGGGAACGTGAGGGAATGGGTGCGAGACACGTATGAAAAAGATTTTTACATTCGCGCTTGCAACGTTACGCCTTGGCGTTTTAAATCATTTGCGTCAATGATTAAAAGCCCTCTCACGAACGTTTATAAAAGCAATTGTTATTTGGATCCCGTCAATACGAGCTTGTCAAAATATAAATCCAATAGGGGCGGTTCATGGGAATACAGCGAAGGATATCCGGCAAACGTCTCTTTTCGTTTTTTTGACGAATCGGATAAAGGTTACAAAGACCTTGGCTTTCGATGCGCCGCAAGTGGCAAAAAAACCTCTTGGATAGCTAGAAAATTAGATGGCGTCATAGATCCAATTTTTAGCTCGAACGAGATGACTCAGTTGAATGAGTTGTCCGACAAAAAGGAAACGTTGAATCCCTCTCTTATAGAAAAAAATATACAAAAGGCTCAAGAACCTCGAGAAGTGGTTTTTTCCCTTGAATAAACTAAAAAATGTAAAGATAACGGTCAAAATTGTCGCTCTAGTCCTTGTTTTGCAGTTTGTCACCATGGCTTTGTTTACCTATTTCGCAGAGCGAAACGAAGAATCGCGAGAGCTTGTGAATTTGGATGATAAGCTTCGCACGGTCGCGTACGCGGCTAACGATTTTATTTTACAAGAGTATCACGATGGAATTATAGACGAAAATTCCGTATCCAAAGAGGAATACATGAATCTTATGATTCGCCTCTCGTCTTTCGCGGAGAAAGTAAACGTAAAGTACGTATCCACAATGATTAAGAGAAATTCGAAGGTCCTCTTTACCGCCACTAGCGTAACGCAAGAAGACTTTAAGACGCAAAGTTATGAATTGTTTTTTGAGGAATACGCCGACGCCACGGATAAGTTAATCGATTCTTTTCAAGGTAAAGAAGCCTTTTATGAAGAAACTACGACAAAATATGGGCATTTGCGAACAGCCTTTCTTCCTTTTATGAATAAGTATGGAGAAGTTTACACGGTTGCCGTCGATATCGACGTAGCCTATTTGACGGAGATGTATGAAAAAAGTCGAGAGAAAAGGGTGTTGCTGGCTGGCGTTATATTTTTGATATCGGCTTTTGTCACAACCCTGTTAATCAATTTTTTGCTCAAACGCATAGTCGTTATACGAAACGCGTTGCAAGAATTTTTCGATTATCTCAATCGAAAAACAACGGTTATTTCGCCTATTCACATTCGCAGTGGCGACGAACTTGGAGAGATGGGTAGTTTGATAAACGAGAACATCAAAGTCATCGCTTCGAATATGCAAAAAGACAACGAACTCATTAGTAACATCGCCGGCATTTCAGAGCAGATGATGGGCGGATCGTTTGCCTCTCGCATTGAAGTGGAGGGAAACAATCCCGCCCTAAACGAAGTGAAAAATATTATGAACGAGCTGTTCACGAATATGCAAATCGTCATGCTCGATATTTTAAACGTCCTGCAAGAATTTTCAAAGCAAAACTATAATTGCAAACTTAGCGAATACGACCTTGACGGAGAGATGGGCAAACTTGTTTTTGAAATAACTTCCTATAGTAAATACATCTCGGATTACATGTTAAATACCGCCTATGATTCTATTAACCTTGAAAAGGATTCAAGCTTTTTAAACGAGTATATCGAGGGCTTAACGCAAAAGCTCTACTCGCACCTCAAGGACGTTCATCATTTAAAAGAAGTTCTTCAAGAAGCGAAACGCTTTCATCTTAAAGGAATCGAAAGTATTCAAAAGATAGACAAGGAAAACCTTTACGCGATGGAATTGTTAAACAAGCTTCAAGAAAAAACGAAAGAAGCTTTTGACGTGGAGGAGATTTTCAGCAAAAGAGAAAAGCTTGGTCTCGATTTTCAGATCGATGAAATTATCAACGATATTTCCCAGAGTATGAAGTTAATCTCTCAGAATAAGGGCGAAACTCAAAGATTTTCAGAACAAACAACGTCGTTAATGCATTCGCTCGGGGAAGGATTCGATTTGCACGAAGAGAGGATAAGGGACGTGAAAAAATCCATAGATCAAACGCAAAAAGTGTCGAGTAATTTGAAACAACTCTCCCAAAGAATGCGCGATTATATAGAAAAAAGTGATTTCGCAGGGAAAGAAAGCATAAATATATTGATAAACAATACGGATAGGTAAGGGGAAAATATGAAAGCATTTATTTTGGCGTATATGATTTTGGCGACTTTTTTGTCGGCTGGAGAAATAAAACCTGAAGAACACGAGTTTTTTACAAGAGGTTATCGCATTGTGGTTCACGCGAAAATCGAAGATACCGCTGGAATTTACGAGGCGAGAGTTTATTTTAAACGCGACACCGTAAAAGACTATCAAACATACGCGCAAATGCAATGTTCGCATAACGGTTGTTACGCGGAGCTTCCGCTGACTAGTCCATCTTTGAAAAAGCTTAACTACGTCGTCGTTTATCAAAACAATACCGGACGAGCGTATAAATCAAAAACCGTTACTATGGAAAAACGCGACATGCTTGAGCTTCCTTCATGGCAAACTTTAAACACGAAAGAGACGCGGATGTATTCCGAATACGCGAAACCACCAAGGTCGGTTAATGGGTTTACGGATAATATGAAGATAGTCAAAACTGAGCAAGACGAGGTTCTCGGCGTGAAAGCGGGGATGTATCCTCTAGATTTGATTGATCCAAACGTAACGATAGACTGTTCGCAGTGTAAAAATAACGACGGCGTCATTAACGTAAAAAAAGAGAAGGAGGGAATATGGGATTGGCTGTTTGCATGGGGGCGATGATGAAATGTAGTTTTGGGGTGGCTCCGAGTTCGTTGGTGGTTCTTCCAGCAAACAGAGTGATGGTTTCAAACATGCCGGCGGCGAATATAATGGACAACAAACCAATGGTGAACATTATTCCCTTTGGCATGTGTCAATCACCGGCGAATCCGATGGTCATCGCCATGACGGCGGCCGCTTTGGGTGTTCCGACACCCGCGCCGTGCATACCGATGACCGTCGCTCCATGGACTCCGGGGAATCCCGTGACTCTCATAGGTGGAATGCCGGGAATCAACAACTCTTCGAAGTTGATGTGCAATTGGGGCGGAATGATCAATATTGCCTCTCCTGGCCAAACCACTACGATGATATAGGGGCGATACATGATAGGCGATTTACTTAATAACATTGCTAAAGAGGTTGCGGAGTACGTTGACTCTCAGTTGGAATTTTCATCTGGAAAGAAAAGCGTGCTTCTAATAAAACCAACGAATTCCAAAGGAGAGTTGAGCATTCCCGACAATAGCGTCTGTCTGTCGCTTCTAAACATTGACGAAGACGCCACTATGCGAAACCCAATGATTAAAAAACGCGTGGAAGGCACGAAAGTGTACACTCAAACTCCGGGAATATCGCTCGACCTTTCCATCATATTTATCGCTAATTTTCCAAACGACTATGTCAACGAACTTAATTACATTACGAAAATTATAGAATTTTTTCAAAAAAAAGACACCTTTACTTTAGCGAACACTCCTTCGTTGAAAAAACAAGAGCGTTTTTTTGAGCAGTTGGTTTTTAAGCTATCAACGACGAAACTTGAGGACCAGCATAACGTCTGGAGCCTATTGGGTATCAAATACATGCCGTCCGTTATGTATTCGGTAGGAAAAATTTTAGTTCAAGAAGATGAAAAACTCTCGGATGGCCGAGTGGTAGAGCGCGTTGCGCGAGAAATACGTAAGAAATAAACAATGAACAAAAGAATCGAAACTTTATCCCATTTTCAACTCATCAAAGAAGAGATGGAATCACTGGAGAACATTATCCATAAGCGAATAAAGTTTCATTTTTCCATGATTGAAGATGAATTTGATTACGAATTGAGCAGTCTGGACGCCAACGACGACGCTTATTCAAATTTTATTAAAAAACATAATTTAAGCGACGAAGAGAGAGTCGTGTTGCTCTTGGCGCTAAGCGTGGAGATATCTCCACAGGTATTAGATCCATTTTTGAGCAAAAACACTTTGTACGACACTCCGTTTACGGAGTTTGGAGGCGTAAACAATGGCGCCTCTAGAGGTTTCACTCCAACTATTCAAACAGCGTTGTTTTTGTTGTGCGGGGTTGACCAGGCGTTAACGCTGAAGTCGTTGAACTTGTTTCACGACGCGTCGAATCTTTTTAAAGAGAATATATTGAACGTCGCCAACCTCTCGGCCTCGGAGTCCTTGATACACTCAAAGCTCTCTCTTGGTAAAAGCACGCTGCACTATTTTTTAAACAACTCCCAAAACAAATACGATTACGCCAAAGAATTTCCAGCGTCTTTGCTCTCAAGCGAATACGAATGGTCGGATCTTGTATTTTCCAACCACACCAAAGAGCATCTCGAAGAGTTGGAAATCTGGCTTGCTCACCATGACGCGCTTCTAAACGACTGGGGTATGTCGAAGTCGATAAAGCAAGGGTACAAAGCGCTTTTTTATGGACCTCCCGGTACTGGAAAAAGTTTAACCGCGACGCTTTTAGGCAAAAAAATCAACAAAAGCGTCTATCGCATCGACCTTTCGCAAATAGTTTCCAAGTACATAGGCGAGACGGAAAAAAACTTAGAAAAAGTGTTTTTGCAGGCTGAGGAAAAGGATTGGATTCTGTTTTTTGACGAAGCGGACTCTCTTTTTGGAAAAAGAACGCAAGTGAATAGTTCAAACGACAGACACGCGAACCAGGGAACTTCTTATCTTCTTCAGAGAATCGACGAATCAAAAAACATGATTATTTTAGCGAGTAATCTCAAAGACAATTTCGACGAAGCGTATTTACGCAGATTTCAGTCCATAATCTACTTTCCTCTGCCTGAAACAGAGGAGAGATTGACGCTTTGGAAAAAAGGGTTTAGTCCAAAAGCTTCGCTTAAGAACCTTGATTTGGAAGAGTTGGCTTCGGAGTACGAGCTCTCTGGAGCGACCATCATGAACGTTATACGCTACGCTTCTTTGATGGCCATAAAAAAAGAGACTTTAGAGATTTCTCAAAGCGACGTCATACAAGCCATAAGGCGTGAGAAGTTCAAAGAGGGTAAGTTGATTTCATGATGAACTTTGAAAAAAAGAAATACGCAAAAGCAAAAATAAACGCAAAAAACGCAAATGGCGGAAAAAAATCCACTGAAATGGAAGAGACTTCTTTGATGCGCGAAAAAGAGCGCGAGCATACCGAAATGTTTGGCGTAAAAACTAAAAATGAAGAAACCTCGGACAAAGAGTTTATAGAAAAAACGCTTGCTTCGTCGCGTCTTTTAACGAACGCGACCACGGAGTTAAAAAAAGCGAAAAATAGGAACGTTTTAAGAGACGCGGGAGTGACGCTTATGACGTCAGGAATAAAATTTGCGCTTTACGGCCAAGCGCTTTTTCAAAGTAAAGAACAAACCAGCGAGCTCATACAAAGCGCTCAAGTTTTCGCAGGCGTTGTTTCATTTATGAATAAATCTAAAAATACGTTTTCCGCGCTTGATTTAGACGGTATGGAACGCGAAGATTATGAAAATAACAAAAGTCACATTGTTGGACTTTCCAAAGAGATGGTCGTAAACACGCGTACGGCAGTAATGAAATCAGACCTGCAAAAGTATGGATTTGAAAAAATCGTTAAAAAGTATGAAGCCAAATTAAGAAAACTCGTTAGAACAATGGAGGCGTTCGAGAGTGAGCGTTCGGACAAGATGCCTTTGATGGGAACGGAGGGGGCGAGTTGAGTAAAGTTTATCCAAACCTATTAGCGCTTTTTGTGTTGCTATCCGTCACTTTGCTTGGACTCTCAATGTTGAGCCCATGTTTTCAAGGTCGTTTTTTAGACGATAAAAATTTATATCAATTTATAAGGGGAAAATAAAATGGGTGTGGTTGGTAGGGTTAAAGGATGGTTTTCAGGTAAGAAAAGCCGTGTGGATAGTGCTTCCAATGGAGGAACCACTGGGGTGGACCATGCGGAATCCGAGCGAGGTAAGAAGGACAAGGCAGCATGCGCTGAGAGAACTCCAGACAAAGTGAAGCGTAGAAAAAGAGGGGGAGGCGTTTATGAAAATAACGTACCGATGCCTCCTAATGAAAAAAGGATTGTCGTAAAATCAAGCGCTTACGACAAAAACGCGCCGAAATCTTCAGACCCCGCGCAAATAGAAGAAAAGAAAAGAAAGGAGGCTTTGACTCAGCCTCAAGAAAACGCCGTATCAGAAAGAGAGACTAAGCTACTAAAAGAAGAAGATGATGAAAGAACGGCGCAAGGTGAAAAAGACACAGCCGCGTTGAGCCCATACGAACAACAAGTCATGAAGGAGAGTGGCGATAAATTTTGGGCAGGCAAAAAGAAAGAAGAGACTGAAGAAGCAGCTAGAGAAGCCGCGTTGGCTCCAGCAGAACGACAAGCAGAACTACAAGCCAACAAGGAAGATACCGCGAAGAGGGAAGGGCGGAAGCAATCCAGTAAAGATAGAACAGCGGCAAAAAAAGCGCAAGATAAAGAAGACTATGAAAATTTGAGCCCAATAGAACAAAAAAAAGTGGACAAAGAGAAACTAACGGCCAAGCTTAATAAACATGTTAAAACACAACAAAAGTTGCAAAATATTATACACGGAAAAGATAAAGCTGGTCAAGGCGATATAATAGGTTCTCTCTCTTCTGCGGCAAATGATTTAGAAGATAAGGAGAAGACTCCCGAGGAACAGTCGGCGCTAATTATGAAAATAGCGACTTTCGCGAGATATGAGAACGTCTCGAACAAAAGCGTATTGGCAAAGTACAACGAAGAGGATCCGACGTCGCTTAGCGACGTTGATAAATGGAGCTTGATCGTCGGTAATAGTGAATTTATGAAATACATAGCTTCCGGTATGACTATAAACAAAATTATTCCTGACTCTGCGTTAAAAGATATGGCTGGACTTACTGTTCTTCGGGGTTCTACGGCCCGCGCGCAAAATTATGAAGGCATTTCGGGTGCAGATGCCATTAGTAATTTTGGACTGGATTATTCAGGATATCAAACGGAAGATAAATCTGATACTATTTCAAAAACAAGTAAATGGAGCGGTTTGCCGGAATACGTCGCGGCAAAGAATAACGGCGATCATAGCGATTTAGATACGCTTAAAAACGTATTTTACTTACAAATGACTCTTCCCGCGAAAAATATGAGCATGGTAAAGGTTCCGATTCATAAAAATCTTAGGACGTTCGCAAGGCGTAGACTTGCGGAAGTGCTTGAGACTTTAGATATGTACGGTAGGGACGCGTCTCTCAGAAAAGGAGCGTTGCCAATGGTCAACGCTCTTGAGGAGAAGCGAGAGATGCTTGAAAGGTTTCTGAAATTTTCTCTTTTTTCATCGAGTATGGAGGTTAGCGCAAAAGAGGATGGAGAGACTAAAAATCCTGACGACCCTCTTACAAATCTTGGAATGACGAAACCGAGCGCGCGTCTTAAAGGGACGTTTCAAACAATTAATCAAGAGTATCACGTAGGTCCTATTGTACTACCGGAGGGAAGCGGCTTATGGCTTAAAGACGATAGTAAGAAAGACACTCAAGTAGCTAAACTTACGAAAATATCGAAAGGCGGTAAAGATAGCCTTTCATGGGAATTTATAGATAGCGCAATAGCTAAAAAAGAGGCAGCTCTACAAGAAAACATTGATTTTCACACGCGTTACAACACTGCCTTCAAACCAAAATAAAAGGAAAGAAAAATGAAAAAAATAATAATGGCGATAATGTTGCTAGTAGCGATGAACCAGTTGGCGTACGCCAAAGAAGAGGCGAAGAGCGTTGAGGTTGGAGTGTACATCACAAACATATACGACGTAAATTATGCGAAGAACGAATACACGGTGCAGTTTTGGCAATGGTTTCACCATGAAAACAATGGCTACAAACCAAACGCGACCACGGAAATAATGAATGCGAAATCATTTGTGAAGCAGTCTCCAAATGAAGAAATTGTGAATGGCGTAAACTGGGACACGACTAAAGTCAAAGCAACGATCAACCAGCAGTGGAATGTGAAAAATTTCCCATTTGACGTACAAAAGTTTTCAATTGTTATAGAAGATATTGATTCAACGTCAAATGATTTGCTATTTACGCCAGACCTTGTAGCGAGTAAAATAGATCCAAAAGCGATTCCAGACGGGTGGAAGCTAAAAAGTTTTGAAATGGCTAGCTCAATCAATAGTTACGAAACCGCGTTTGGAGACCCTTCCGCGACGTCTGACGTGAAACAAGACTTTAGTCGCATGACGATAAGTATTGATTTGGAACGCAATGGTTGGAGACTTTTTTCCACGAGTTTCATAGGCTTTTTCATAGCGACAACGCTACTTCTTGTTCTTTTTATAATAACAAGCGTACCACAAGCCGTACTAGCGATACCACAACAGCCTAGAATTACCCTTATTATTGGCGCGTTATTTTCAGCCGTGGGAAGCGTTTATGGGTTATCGGCAAAATTACCATACACTACGGATTTCACTTTAGCCGATTCATTGCAAATAACAACGTTCGCGGGCGTCGCTTTCGCAACCATAGGTTCAATGTCTTCAGACGTTTTATACAAAATGAATCGTCCTGTTTTAGCGGATCGCGCTAATCGCGTAATGTTCGCGTTGTTTATACTCTTGTCTTTTGGTTTGAATGGAATGATGCTTTTTAGAGCGTTAAGCTAGGATAATTTTTTTTTATATATACTTTGCTAGACATATAGTAAATAAATAATTTATTTGGATATTTTAATGACATCATCTCTTTTAAAACTGTTAAAACTTAGAAAAAACGAGGGGAAAAAGATTTTTCTTTTTTTCCTCTTTGCTCTTTTCTTACAATCAGGCGTTTCCATCGCGGAGAGCGTTTCTAGCTCTCTTTTTTTAGTAAACGTTGGATTTGAGAAACTTCCAATTATCTATATTTTAACGCCTATCGTTATGATTCTTATATATCTACCTATTTATTCGAACTATATCAAGCGTTACACAGAGGAGAGGTTTTTTAAAGTCTCGCTCATCTCTTTGACTTTTGCCAACATTGGCATCGTTTTGGCCATTAAATTTGCAAAACCTTATCTTCCCCCGTATTTATTCGACTTGCTTTTCTATTTTGTCATGCTCTACACCATTGTCTGGGCAACAGCGCTTTACACTCTGTTTTGGAACTTTATAGACAATTTTTTTGATATTTTGGACAGTAAAAGAGTTTTCTCCATCTTTAGCGCGGGAACGGCCGTTGGAGCCATTATCGGAGGTTCCCTTGTTTCTATTTTAACAAAGATTATGCCCGCCGTCGACCTTTTTCTTTTATGGTCGCTTTTCGCTCTATTGACTCTGGTCACGCTGATAAGCATAAATAAAAAATACAAAAAAATCGCTCTCCAAGAAGAAGAGGACGACAGTGACAACTCCGGAATTGTTCAGCAGATGCTTTTCATGTTTACAACCGCTAAAAAATCACCATACGTGTTGTACATATCCGCTGTATTTTTTCTATCTCTAGTGCTCGCCACCACGCTTGAATACGAATATATGAGTATTTTATCCAAAGACCAAACGGAAGAGAGTCTCGCGGCGCTTTTTGGAAAACTATTCGTCTTTGTAAACGTGTTTAACCTAATAGTTAACTTTTTTCTCTTTAACCGAATGGTTCTTAATTATGGAGTGCGCAACATGGCTCTCATACAGCCTATGGTTTTTATAGCCGCCTTTGCGTATTTGTCCATATCCATGGAGTTTGCGGCGGCTATCTTTGGTTTCTTCGTTGTTCAAGGATTGCTCGTATCCATAGACAACAACAACCAAAATCTTCTTTATAATGGAATTCGCTCAAATATTAAATATAGAGTAAGAACGTTTATCGAGAACCTTGGCGAACCTTTGGCCATGGCTTTTTCCGGTTTGCTGCTCCTTCTTTTAAATAATAGAATGTCACCAACGCAGATCGCTTACATAGGCGCTTTTTTAGCTTTTGTTTCTTTGATCATCGTTCTATTTTTACGTTCGGAATATCCAAAGTCCATGGTAAAAAACCTCAAAGCGAACTGGCTTGATTTTTCGCAAAAGAGTAAACACCTTCTATCTAATCTAAATAATGACGAGATGCGAGAGCTTAATTTATACACGCAAGAGAACAACAATAGAGAGTTGGCGCTTGACATACTTTCTCAACATAAACCACTTGAGACTTTAATGATTTTATTGCCTTATTTAAACACCGCGTCCAATGAGGTGTTTGAAAACAATCGCGCTCTTTTAAAAGAACTTCTGCAACATACAAATCCACAAATACCAAGATTTATTATGGAGTGGATAGAGGAAAACATCTTTCACTTGAGTTTGAACCTTATGCGCGAGTTGGGTATGCATGGTTTTATCTCTAGCAAAAAAATAGTGCCCATGTTTAATAGTCTTGACCCAAAACGCAGAGCGACTTCCGCCATCATAATCTTAAACAGTCATTATCCAGACGACTTATCTAGAGCGAGCGAGATTATCCACTCTTTAATTTATGACGACAAGATTGAAAATATCAGCGAAGGAATATTTGCCCTTGGCGAGTCCAAACATAGCGAATACGCGTTTTTCATATCTAAATTTTTGCGACACTCGGATGATAAGATAAGGATTCAGGCGCTTAGGGCTCTCTACACCCTGGCGAATACAAATCTGAGCCGTTTAATCCCTGAAATACTGAGCATCTTTAAAGAAGCTTCCGCGCAAGAAAGAGAAATATCCATAGAAATACTAAAAAAAATAAAAGATTCGCAATGCATTATCCCCATGCTCAAAGAGAGCGATATTTTAACGCCTTACGAGCGCAGAAACATCATCCTTCTCATTAAAGATTTTGGTCTGCAGACGGTGCCGTCCATAGTCACCGTTTTGGTTGAGGACAGATTTTCCTATTCCGCCCGTTCCATCGCCGCGAGAACTCTTGGAAGCCTCGCTTTCGCGCAGTTTAAGTCTTTGGAAGAGGAGTTGATTAGAAATGAGATCCAGCGCGCTTACAAGTATTTGCATAAACATTTTATGATAGAAAAATCTTTGAACAAAGACTCTCATAAACGCCTGCAACTGCTATCGGCTTTTTACAAGGACATACATAAAAACGTACTAGAGTTTATCTTAGAGCTACTCACCATTGGAGGAAGACTTCCGGACTTTGAGATGATTAAAACCGCCATTAACTCAGACAACGCCAAAAGTCGAGGAAACGCCATTGAAACCATTGAGCAGAGCACGGACAAAAACATATTTGCTCTTCTGCTTCCGCTCATCGATGGACAAGGCATAAACGAGAGTATGAATTTTTACTTAAAAAACTTTAAGGGAGAAGAGATAAATACGGCAATTATTCTAGAAGAAGCGATTAAGTCTAAAAATTCATTAGAGCAGAGCATCGTGTTGGAAATTTTGTATCACACCTCGGATAAGTATAAAAATATTTTTAGAGAAGTTTTAAACGCCAATCCTAGCGGTAGCGTTAAAAGGTTTATTTTGTTTCTACTGGACAACGCGGTTGAAAAAACGAACGTGTTTAAACTCAATCTTCTTTTTGAACACTCGTTTTTTAACGCGTTTAATCTTTTTGAATTGTCTCTGTTGCTTGAAAACTCCTGTATCGTAGAATTTAAAAAAGAAGAAGGCCTGTTTAAAAAGGGCCTAGACAACGTTTACATACAGCTTGCGGATACGCTATCTCACCTCACTCAGGAAGTTATAGGTTTGGACGACTTACTTAGAAAAGAGATATCAGCCGGCCATCTCTTTAGCGAGACCTCCAAGTATCTAGAGCTGAAAAATGAGAGCATACTTCAAAGTATTCACACATATCCAACCATGGGCGTTACGTTTGCGCAAAAGATGAGTTCATATGAAAACGAATAAATTAATCGACTTTGATTTTCAAAGTCTTGTTTTACTGATTTTAATACCTGTTTTAACCATCATTATCTCCTTGATGGCTTGGCTGAATTACGATGAAATGTACGATACAATTTTGGACGGTTTCAATCAGAAGCTTATAGCCATAAGCAGTACGACTGGTTCTTTTATAGACGGTGACGAACATGAGCTCCTCTCTCTCGCAAAAGAAATGAAAGCTCTCGCGTACGCGTCCGATGAGATATTGTACGGCGTGGATAAAAAAAATAATCTTGTTCATATCGTCCTAGAAGATGGAGCGGGTCACGTACTTTTTGCGCTTCCTACTCATGTTAAGGACATTTCCTACGATCCACAAAATAATTCTATCTACGCCACAAGCGAAAATGAGATATATCTTGTAAACGTACAAGATAAAAAAACGCAATCCATCTATAAGTCGGAATTTCCACTCCAAGCCATCTCGTATGATTCACTTTCAAAAACCTTCTTTGTCTCAAGTGGCAATAAACTACTCAAGATAGACGAAGAAAAAAAAGAGATTCTTTTAAAGAACGTCGAGTTTGGAATTACGTCTTTGGCTTACGATATAGATAAAAAAGTTCTTTACGCGCTAGAAGGCGCCGACGCTTTGGTTTCTTATGATTTACAAGACTTGGAGCGAAAAGAACTTAAATATAATGATTTTCCAGTTGAAACTTCTTCTTTGAAAGCCATAGAGTTTCATGAAGGAAAACTCTACGCCGGAGAAAATCATTTAATAGTTCACGACGTAAAAGATAATAGCAGCTCTTTTGAAGACTTCGCCAGGGGTTATAGAGATGAAAAAAGTGAAATATATAAGAAATATATAGAGCCAATGACTGAGGTGAAGATAGCGACAGGCTTAACGTATCACTATACTCAAAACCTTGTTTACGGAGTAGAGGGCGTAAATTGTTTGTACATCTTGGACGTGCATGATGGAAACGAGTATACGCCAATTGGTTCGCCAGACCTTATGGATTTGGAAGATCTTCTTGGCGGGGAAAATGTAATGCTAAGAAAAGAAATCTACATCTCAAAGGTAAAGAAATGGGAGCAGTGGGGGGTTCTAAAAGCCTCGTTCGCGCCTATATACAATAACAAAGGCGAGGTGAAAGCCATCGCCGGAGCCGATATCAATATGGGAATAATCCAGAAGAAGACAACGGAAGCTTTTGTTCAAGCCATTGTTGTGGGTTTTGCTTCTGTGATTATCGCCATAATCGCTTCGTATTTTATAGCGCAACGAATTATCGACCCCATTAGAAAACTCAAATATTCCGCTCTTCGCATTGCGGCGGGAAGATATGGAGACAGGGTTTTTATTCAAAGTCCAAGAGAGTTAAGCGAGTTGTCAAATTCTTTTAACAGTATGGATGACGAGCTTAAAGGGACTATATCGGATTTGCAACAATACAACGTAGACGCTCAATATACAAGACGAGAACAAGACTTGCAAAGAGAACTTGATCAGAAACTAAAAACTCGACATGAACAACTTCGCTCTTTTCTTGGTGAACGTTCTTTGAAGATTAATGGTTTTTTACTTCATCAGCAGAGAGTTTACTTCTGGTTTTGTGACACAATCAAAGAGTCGAGTTTGGAGGCTTCAAAAGAACGAGAGCTCATCTCTTTCACTCTTGGCGTACTTTTAGAAAATTCGGATGAAGCGCTAGATGAACTAAAAGATCTCTTTCATGAAGAGATAAGTAGCGT
>ERZ889078.418-NODE-418-length-38536-cov-8.048284_pt1 | contig 38536 bp, 22 predicted proteins | sample MGYA00521266_ERZ889078 | MGnify/ENA primary metagenome ERZ889078 (study PRJEB32303, sample SAMEA104408618) | aquatic metagenome | biome: Brackish water; feature: Pelagic; material: water | place: Baltic Sea | collected 2014-06-16T06:34:00 | depth 76,534 m ... | reverse complement strand
ACGGCGAGTGGCTTCTTGCCGCCGTCCGACGACGTGACCATCAAGTGGACCGAATCCCAAGCCGCGCCGGAGCAGCTGGTGCGGCTCAACACCGAGACGTGGCAGCTCGTGCGGCTGGAAGAGGGCGTGCTGCGGTCGCGTGTGGTGCTCGATTACGAGGTGATCCGCGGCAAGCTCAGCATGCTGGCTGTGCAGATTCCGAAAGACGTCGTGGTCTACAAGGTCATCGGCGCGGGTGTGGAGGACTGGCGGACGTTCGCCGCCAAGGGCGAGAAGCCGCGTCAAGTTCAGATCAGCCTCACCGGTACGGGCTCCGGCAAGCGCCGCTTGGAGATGCAGCTTGAGCGCGTCGCGCCGCGAACCGCTGGGGCCAGCATCGAGGTGCCGGTCGTGCGCCCACTAGGTGCGTTCCGCGAGATGGGCGCTGTGGCCCTGTTCGACGGCAAAAAGATTGGATTTGCGCCGCTAAAGGAGGCGCCCGGGTTCATGCCAGCTGGTCAGGACGCGCTGCCAACGCACGTACGCAAGACGCTGAAAGACAAGGTGAGCCAGGCCTTCAAGCACGTCGGCGCGCCGGGGCAGCTGAGCACCAAGGTCGCCGCAGCGCAGGCCAAAGATGTGCGGTTTGATGCGCGGATGACGACGCTCTACGACGTCGGCGAGCGTTCGCTGCGCGCTACCGCCGCGGTGCTGGTCGAGCTGAAGAGCGGCCGCGTTGACCACCTCGTCATCTCGCTGCCCGACGGCGTCAACGAACCCAAAGTCACGGCGCCGAGTCTGAACAAGGTGCTGCCGGCCAAGGCGTTCAAGGCGGGAAAAGGCCGTCGCGCGTGGGAGGTGACGTTCACGCAGGCGCTGGAGGGGGCGCTGCAGCTGCAGATCGAGTTCGACATGGTGCTGCCGAAGGAGCTCGGCGCCATCCGGCTACCGGACGTGCGGGTTCATGGCGCAGAGGTCGAGGAGGGCACCATCGCCCTGACGGCGGAGGCGAGCATTGAGCTGAAGGCCGATCCGTCCAAGGATCTGCGGCCGGTGCCGGTGGCTGAGCTGCCGCGGGCGCTGCGTCGGCAGAGCGAACGCGAGCTGCTCTACGGGTTTCGCTACAGCCACGCGCCTTGGGCCCTGCAGGTCGCCGTGCAGCGCCACCGCACCGTGCAGACGCTCGACGCTATGGTGACGCGGGCGTGGCTGGAGACGAGCGTGCTCGACAGCGGTCACCTCTCCACACGCGCGTTGTACGAGGTGCGCAACAGCGACCGGCAGTTCGTGCGCGTCGCGCTGCCGAAAGACGCCAAGGTGCTGTCGGTGCAGGCCGGTGGCAAACGCATCAAGCCGGTTCAGGACGAGTCGGGGGCGCTGGCGATTCCATTGCCCAAGGGCAAGACGCTCATGTTGGAGCTGCGATACGAGCTAAAGGTCGAGGCGCTCGGGCTTTTCGGCAGCGTGTCGTTGGTCGCGCCGAAGGTCGATGTGCGCCAAGGCGAGCTGCGGTGGACGCTGCGCACCCCCGCGAGCCACGGGCTGTTTGGTATCTCAACGAACCTCAAGGACGCCAGCGGCACCGGGTGGGCGCCGCCGCCCAAGGTGTCGGACGACTCCGCGCTGACAGTTCCGATGCCGATGCCGGAGAACCCCGTCGCCCGCCGGTTCACGTACTCTGTGCATGAACCCGACGAGCCGGCGCTGAGCGTCGCCTTTGGTCACAGCTCGGTGCCTGAGTCAGCGGTCGACGGCCTGCTCTTCTGGCTGGCCCTGCTCTGCTTGGTCGTCGCCACGTGGCGTCGCCTCAGCAGCGGCGCGTTCAACCGGACGACGGCCGTGCTGGTGGTGGTCGCGGCGGTCGCGCTGGCCTTGAAGGGCGCCGTATGGGGCGTCGCGTTCGGCGAGCTGGTGACGGTGGCGCTGGCGTGCGGCGTAGTCGCGGCGGGGTTTGGTCTGCGGCGGGTCATCGGCCTCGCCCGCGGCGATGGTGGCCATCACGGCGCCGGTCACGACGATGGGCCCGCGGACAGCCCTACTGACGCCGACAGTGAGCGCGAAAGCGACAGCGAGGTCAGCTAATATGCGATCCATCCGTCCCTCAATGAGCCTACGCGCTGTGCTCGCCCTGAGCGCGGTGGCTGGGCTGAGTTGCGCGAAGATGCAGGACGCGGGGCAAGCGCCGACGTATGCACAAGCGGCGAAGACCGAGGCGCACGAGAGCGGCGTCTATGAAGTGCTTGTGGAGGAAAAGGGCGAGGCGGCGCCGGCCGCGCCGGCAGCCGCTGCGCCCCCTCCCGGCGGCCCCCTTGGCGGGTCGGGTGGCGGGACCGTTGAGCGCGTCAGGAGCGGAAAATCGAAGGGGTATGGCGAGCGAAAGCGCCCGTCGGCGGCGCCTGCCAGCGCGACCGTCGACGCCAACGAGCGCAAGCGCAACACACGCCGCGTGGTGGCAAAAAAGACGATCGCCGGCGCGTTCGCGGGCCGTGGCGCAGCAACGAAGCTCTTCGCTGAAGGCGGCGAAGCGGACGGCAGCGTGGTCGCGAAGGCTTTTGGTGGTGACGAGGACGGTGGCGGCAAGGCTGATGACGACGAGGCAGCGGCGGACGGCCGCGCACCAGCGGAGCTGAAGCTCAAAGAGAAGGCTGAGAAATCGCTTGCGCAGGACCAGCAGGCCGGGCAGGACAAATCCAGGGCCCAAGGTGGCAAGGACGGCGACGCCTTTGCCCTGGCGGATAACCGCCGCGACAACCAAGCATCGCCGGCGGCGCCGACCGATGAGACGGTGGTCGAAGGCGAGCGACCGGCCAGCTTCCTGCCGCGCATGTGCTACTTCGAGAACACCTACCTTGGCGGCAACGCGGCGTATCGAGAGCGCCTGCGGCGCTTGTCGCAGTCCCTCGCAGGCGCCGATCAAGCCTGGATGAAAGCGCGCGCCGCCGTCGCCCAGATCGACCCGCCCGGGCACGCAGCGATGGGGCTGAGCGCGAGCCTGGACCGACGCTCCATCGAGGGGCCAAGCCGAGTTTGGCTGCAGATCGGCCTGCGTGGCAGCCATCGGTATGGCTGGCGCCGGCCGCCGCTCGACGTCGCGGTGGTGTTGACGCGCGACGCGCTCCAGACCGACGCCGCCACGCTTGAGCGCACGCATGCCACGATTCGTGAGATGGTGCGTCGCCTCGGCCCGCAGGATCGCATCGAGCTGCGTGTGGTCGGTGACCAGGGCGGCGACGTGGTGCAAGAACCTGTCTCAGCGACAGAGCTGCGCCACGGGATCCCGAGCGTGCTGGACCGCCTCGACGCCGCTGGCGCGCACGCGTCGTGGTCCGACGCTAACCTGCGCGGCTCGCTCGACACGGCCGCCGCGTCGCTGGTAGCCCTATCGGACAATCCGCATCGCGTGCCCGGCACGCGGTTGGTGTTGCTGATCGCCGGCGCCGGCAACGCGCGCAGCGCCCAGGTGGCCACCGCCGCGGCGCACGGATTGCAGCTGCGGGGCGCCGTCACGTCGGTGTTCACCGTCGCAGCCGCCAGCAACGTCGACGCCGGCTGGTGGCGCGTCGCCAACGCCGGCCACGGGAACTTTCATCGCGTCGCCGAGCATGGCGCCGCCCAGGCTGTGCAGGCGGAGCTCGACACGCTCAGTCGCGTCGTGGCGCGATTGCTGCGCATCAACGTCCGCCTCGGCCGCCACAGCAACGCCGTCCGTATCCTCGGCAGCAAGATCTTGAAGCAACAAGAGGTGGCCCAGGTCAAGGCGCGAGAGAAGCGCATCGACGCTGCCTTGAGCACCTCGATGGGCGTCAATGCGGACCGCGGCGACGACGATGACGGCATCCAGACGGTGATCCCCTACTTCTATGGCGACGACAGCCACGTGCTGCTGATCGAGCTGTGGGTCGAGAAACCCGGGATCGTGGCGGACATCACGTTGCGGTACAAAGACCTCGTCAACCTCGACAACGCCACCGAGCGCGTCAGCGTCGCGCTGAGCGCCGTGCCCCGACGCAGCACCCAGGCGCAGCGTGAGGTCTACAACAACGTGCGGGCGACGCAGCTCGCGCTCTCGCTCGGCGACGCTTGGCGGGCCACCCACAGCGGCAACAACCAAGCCGCGCTACCCGCGCTGCACCGCGCCGAACAGGCCGCGAAGAGCTCGGCAGACCAGCGGATGGTGCGCGGTCTGAAGAAGCTCGTCCTCGACAACATGAGCGCGCCGATGCCGCGCCAGCGCGCTGTGCGCGACGCGCTGCGGATGGCGCGGGATCGCAAGATCGGCGACGCTGGCGCCGACGTGCGCTGACGTACACGAACGCGACGTACACGAACGCGACGTACACGGACGGGCGCTGACAACACGTCCACTCCGGGCCATGCTGCCGCGGCCGTCGTCTGTGATCGGCCGGAGAAGTCGATGCCCGAAGCGGACCCAGCAGCCTCACTGACGAGGACCGACGCCGACACGGCCGCATCAGCAGCGCAGCCCCCGATCGTGCTGCGCTTTTTCGCCGGAACTATCGAGGTTCACGGCCTGCCACAAGGCCACGCGCTCGTGCCGCCGGGGTTCCTCTGGGACCCACGCACCAACTGCCTACGCGCTGACGCTGACCACTACGGCGCCGTCGCCCTGCGCCTGCACCGCGCGCGCGTGCCGTGGCAAGACGACGCTCGGCGGTGGCAGCCGCTCACGGCCGACGTGGCGGAGCCCAAGCAGCCACGGCCCTTTCAGGTCGAGGCGCTCGACGCATGGCGGGCGCAGCAGAGTCGCGGATTGGTGGTGTTGCCGACCGGCGCGGGCAAAAGCTGGCTGGCCGTGATGGCCATCGCCGATCGGGCGCGGCCGACCCTCGTCGTCGCGCCGACCCTGGATCTCGTGCGCCAGTGGCACCAGCTGCTCGAGGCCGCGTTCGCGACCAAAGTTGGCGTCGTAGGCGGCGGCGAGCACGACGTTCAACCGCTCACCGTGACCACGTATGATTCAGCCTGGATCCACATGGAGCACTTCGGCGCGCGTTTTGGTCTGGTGGTTTTTGACGAGGCGCACCATCTCCCAGGCACCAGCTACGCCCAGGCCGCGCGCATGTGCATGGCGCCGTTTCGCCTCGGGCTGACGGCGACGCCAGAGCGCCAAGATGGCCGCCACGCGCTGCTCGACGAGCTCATCGGCCCGACCTGCTTTCGCCGCGATATCGTCGAGCTGTCCGGGCGCTGGCTCGCTGAGTACGACGTGGAGACCCGCGTGATCGATCTCGACGAGGCCGAGCGGCAGGAGTGGACGCACGAGCGCGAGATCTACCGTGGCTTCCTCCGTGATCAGCACATCCGCATCAGCGCGCCGGGTGGTTGGGGTCGGTTCTTGATGCTGTCCTGCCGCAGTGAGGAAGGTCGCCGTGCCCTGGCTGCCTATCGCCGCCAGCGCGCGCTCGCCCTCGCGCCCAAGGGCAAGTTCGAGCTGGTGGGCCAGCTGTTGCACCAACACCGCGCTGACCGAACGCTGCTGTTCACCCAACACAACGCGACGGCCCACGCCGTGTCGCGCCGCTTCCTCGTGCCGAGCATCACCCATCACACCCGCGTCAGCGAGCGCACCGCGATTTTGCGGGGGTTGCGCGAGGGAGACTATCGCGCTGTGGTGACCTCAAAGGTGCTCAATGAGGGGGTCGACGTACCGGAGGCGAACGTCGCGATCATCATGAGCGGCAGCGGCTCAGTGCGCGAACACGTGCAACGGCTGGGTCGGGTGCTGCGGAAAGCCGAGGGCAAGCGCGCGCGGCTCTACGAGCTGGTGACCGGCGAAACCGGCGAGGTCTTCACCAGCACACGACGGAGGGAGCACAGTGCTTACCGCTGATCTCGTGCGCGGGACACGGCGCGGCGACAAGCTGCTGGTCTCTCCCCCGACCGGAAAACGCCGCCAGCGGGCCTTGGAGATCGCCGAGGCCAGCTGTGCGCTGACGGCAGCCCTCGTCGGTGAGCCGCGCGACGAGGTGGACGCCGCGCTGCAGAGCGTACCGATTCAGGCCGCTGACCAGCTGCTGGCGCGTGGCTTGCAGAAGCTGCTGCTCGATACATGCACGTTCGAGGCCGCTGAAGGGCCGGATCCACGGGTCCTGCGCGAGGCGCTGTTTCTGCAGGCCAGCGCGGCGCGCCAGGCGTTGGGCGACGGTGAACACCTGAACGACGCCCAGTTGCGAGCCGAGGTGGCCGCCGCGCACGGACTCGACGCCGCGCAGATCGACGCCGCGCTGTACGCCGACCTGAAGGGTACCCACGTGCTCACCGCCGCCGGGACGGAGACCGCCACTGACCTCGTCGATCGCTACTGCCTCGCGCTTGAGCAGGCGGTGCTGCTGCGGGCTGAGCGGGTGACGGTGCACCTGCAATCGGACGACCCGGAGAGCCTGCGCCGGGTCCTGCGCGCCTGTAAGTTTCGGCGGCTGTTGTGGCGCCTGGTGCGTGAAGAGGCCGGTTGGCGCCTCGAACTCGACGGCCCGGTGAGCCTGCTGCGGGCGTCGACCCGCTACGGACTCCAGCTCGCGCTGCTGCTGCCGGTGCTGCGGGACTGCGACCAATTTCACCTGCGCGCCGATGTTCGCTGGGGAAAAGCCCGCACGCCGCTGACGTTTGTTGTGGACGGCGGGCGTCGACGCGGAGCGCGCGCAGCCCCTGCCCTGCCGCCGCCCGACGACGTCGCGCGCCTGCTGGAAGATATCGCGGCGCTGGACACGCTGTGGCAGGCCGAGGCGGCGGTCGACATCGTGGAGCTCCCCGGCGTGAGCTGGTGTGTGCCCGACGTGCGACTGCGCCACCCGGAGTTTGGAGAGGTCTGGCTGGAGGTGATGGGCTACTGGAGTCGGGACGCGGTCTGGAAGCGCGTGGAGCTGGTCGAAGCGGGCCTCGATCGCGCCATGGTTTTTGCGCTGAGCAGCCGACTCCGGGTCAGCGAAGGGGTCCTCGATCCCGACTTGCCGGGCGCGCTCTACGTCTACAAGGGTGTGATGGCCGCGCGACGGGTCCTGGCGCGCGCCGAAGAAGCCGCTACCGCACACGCCGCGACGGCATAGACTGCAGACGAGGCGGGTTCAGTGCGACACTGGCTCGGGCAACAGGAGAGGGTCATGAACGGGTTAGCAGCAACAGCAAGGAACACCCGCGCGCCGATTCGCCTGGGGCTTGGCATCGTGTTGGTGTCGATCACGGCGTGCGCTGGGGCGCCGGTGCACACGCAGGGTCACGCGCGTGGCCGCGGCGCCCTGGTCGCCGAGCGTGGTCCGGGGCGGTCGAGTCCGCCGCAGGAGGTGGCCGATAGCGACGGGCAAAGCGGCGAGCGCGCCCAGGCCGCTCGTCCGCGAGCGATCACCAAGCCGGCCTCGCCTGCCAAACCGGGCAGCCCAAGAATCCCGGCGAAGGCCGCCCAGCGCGGCCAAACCAAGGGTCCGTGGAAGGTGGACCTCAGCCCAGCCGCCAAGGTCGGCGAGCGTTTCGCCATGCAAGTCACGGCGAGCATGCAACAGACGTTCATCCAGCGCGTGGACGGCGACGAGCGCAAGGTCGATGTGCAGCGCTCCCTCACCGCAAACGCGGTCGGCAAGGTGCTCGAGGTCAACGCCATCGGCCAAATCGTGCGCAGCGAATACACGATCACCAGCTGCGTCGGCAGGACGGCCAAGGGCGAGCGTGACGTGCTCGCCGCAGGCACCGTGCTGACCGTCAGACGCACCGGCCCCAAGCCGCGCCTGGACGCCAGCTCTGGCCCCTTGAGCGCCGCGGACACGTTGCTGCTCAAGCTCGTGTTCACGACCTCGGAGCCCAAATCGACGGACCAGGAGATGTTCGGCACCGCGGTGCGCGTGCACGTCGGTGAGCAGTGGACGATCGACACCGACAAGACCGCCGAGCTGCTGGCGAAAGCAGGCGCGATTATCGACCCGGCCGACCTGTCGGGCTCCACGACGCTCGAGGCCGCGACGCCATGCGGTGGCACGACCTGCCTGCGTGTGCTGACACGCTTCACCGCGACGGGCGTTCGCATGGCGGCGATCCCACCCCAGGCGACGATCGTGGATTCGGGTATCACCGGGATCAGCCTGCGGACGCTGCCCGTGGACGGCAGCAAGAGCCGCGCGACGACCGATGATCGGTTCAAGATGCACCTCATCGTCGGCGCCACCAAAGGCGACAAGGACATCGAGATTGAGGCCCACGTCTCCAGCCGCGAGGTTGGCGTGTGGACTCCCTTGCCGTGATCACCTCGCCGCGAGCGCGCGACCTGCGCCCAACATGACGCTGGCTCCCGCCTCCAAATTCTGCCAGCGTGCGGCTGCGAGGGACGCCGATGCGGGAAGACCCACTTCAACACGAAGACCTGTTTGCGCCCATCCAAGGGCCGGTGCGCCCCGATCCAGAGTTTGAGGCGATCGAGCGCGCTTTTAGGCTGGATCTGCGGCGTCGCAGCCAGATCATGGTGCTGCTCGCCATCGCCCTGCCGCTCACCATCATCGCGTTCACACACGGCGAGAAGATTCAGCGCAACGTCCGCCGGGCCTGGTTTAGCTGGCAGGCCTGGTCGAGCGACGTGCCGCTGGCAGGCGTCGATCTGGAGCGCGTCCATGGTGAGCTGTTGACGAACTGGGTCGTCGCACGAAACGAAGATGAGGTGGCGGCGGAGACCGCGTTTCAGGCGCTGAGTGACGCCATCGCGCCCAGCCCCGCCCTCGGCGCGCTGTTCGGCACGCTGCACGAACTCGCCGCCCCCGACCGCGGCCTCCTCAAGCGAAATGACGAGCTGTTGGACGTCGTCGCCGCGTGGAACGAGCTGCTGCGCAACGGTGGCGCGCCGTGGTGGCTGGAGGGCAACATGCTCGTGGGCCCAGGGACGGCCCAATTCTACCTGAAAACGTATCGAATTCGGGGCACGGCGGTGCTGATGGTGGGTGAGGAGCGCGTCGTGACGCGGCTGCTTTCTCGGGCGGATCGGCTCAACGTCGTGGAGCTGGCGCTGGGTCACGCCAGCCCAGACCGAGACCATGCGGCGCTGCTCCTGCACCGGATCAGAGACCACGCCATGGACGTGATGTGGCCAGCGCTGGCCCCGACGGCGACCGACGTAGAGGTCGTCGAGCAGCCCGACACTGACCTGACCGAAGCGCGACCAGCGCTGAGTGAGGCGGCGGCGCAGCGGGCCCGTGTGGCGGCGAGGGCCCAAGGCTCCGAAGACTCGGTCGGCGTCGACACCGGCGTGAGCATTCGCGGCGACGACGGCGCGGCCAGCGGCGTGGCGGCCGAGGCGGTCGTCACGCCGCTGGCCGCGGACACCGCGCCACGGCCTACGCAGCGGCCTGCGGAGGACACCTCCCTCGTCGGACGTGTCCGCGCTGAGGTGCGGACGGCCCTGACGGACGCCGAGTGGCACGCCGTCAGCTCGACGGCGCGGGCGCGTGGCACGCTGGTGCGCATCCGCAATCACGTCACGATTCAGCGGCGATGCGGCGCGCGCCTCGTGCTGCACATGAACAAGGTGGAGGGCCCCGGCAAGGACACGCTGCGCTGGCTCCGCAGCGTCGCGGCGCGCGAGGGCCAGTTCGAGTGCCCCGCGCTGACGCCAGCGCACGTGGCCGAGCTGGAGAACGCGAGCCGAACCCTGCGCGCCACGGGCGGTCTGCAAGATGCGCTCGACCGATTGGTGATCTGGTTGGCGCGCAACGTCGCGGTGCATGAAGCGCGGCACGTGGCCGACCAGCGCTTGCACGGCGGGCTGGAGCGCAAGCTGCCGTGTCTTCAGTGTCCCGAGACGTTCAGCGTGCGCAGTCAGGCTGAGTTCTCGGCCTGGATGGCGGAGGTCGCGTGGGGGCCATCGCCGTTCACGACGCTGCTGCACGCCTGCAGCGTGCCTCGCCGTTCAGCGACTGGGCGCGCCCTTCAGGTGCTGCTGAGCCGCCTGGGGCGTGACGCCTGCGGCCATCCGCCCGTCGATGTGCAGCGGCGAGCGCGGCTGTTGGAGCAGAAGATTTTTGGTCGTGAGGAGCGGGTGCACTTCATCTCGCGATTGCCGGATCGGATGACGCAGCTGGGCCGGAAGTAGCCGCTGCCAGCGCGGAACCAGGCGCCGCCAGCGATCGGCGCAGCCACAAGAGTCGGAGCAGCCACACCAACCACAGCAGCCACGCGATGGCGCTGACCCCCAGCCCAGCGGTGACGTTGGCGGCAACGAATCGCATCTCGACGCGGTGCGCGCCGCCGCTCACTCGCAGCGCGCGACCGACGGCGTTGGCGTGCAGCATCGTCGCCGCCTCACCGTCGACGGTCGCCTGCCAGCCGGGGTACAGCAGGTCCTGTACGATGAGCCAGCCCGGCGCCGAAGCCGTCACCAGCACGTCGAGTCGCTCCGCCTCGGCGCGCACGATGCGCACGTCGGCCGTCGCGCCGGGCGTGGCGCACGGCGCCACGGCAGCCTCGATCACAGCCCCCTCGATCACGGCCCCCTCGATCACGGCCCCCTCGATCACGGCGACGCGCGGTTCTGTCGCCGCTGCGAGCCTGCGCAGGGCCGATGCCGGTGACGTCGCCGCAGCCGGGCAGGCCACGAAGTACGCCCGCGGCGTCGCATCGCCGGCGCGGTACAGCGCAGAGGCGCCCGCGGCCGCCACACGTGGGCCCCACGCGCCCCAAGCGCGCCGGGCGGCGGCGTCATTGCCCAGCGCCCACCGCACACCCAGCCGTGTCCACAGCCGATGTGGCGTCAGCGGTCGATCCGGCACGATGGCAAACAGGCGGCCAGCCGACGGCGGGGTGGCGAGCGCCCGCGCGAGGTGCATGGCGCGCGCTGTCATCAGCGGTTCGTAGCCGCCGAGGTGCAAGTAGCCATGGCGCATACCGAGATTCCAGAGGCCGCCGGGGCCCGTCATGACGCGAAAATTCGGCGCGGCAGCGACAAATTGCGTTCGGAGCGGCGCCGGAAGGTCGCGCTCCGCCCGCAGCGGCGCGAAGCTCGTGGCGCCACCGAGCAGCAGCACGAGCGCGGCCGATGTCACCGCCAAGGAGCGCGCCTTGTCGGAGTCGCGATGCGCCAACCAAGCCAAGGCGCCCCCGGCGGTCGCGGTCAGCATCGCGACGACGAGGCCGCCCCCGGCCATGCCGATGATCAGCGCAAAAAGCCCGCAAATCCAAGCCGCGAGGCGTACGACGACCTTGCGGTCAGCCGTCGGTAGCGTCAGCGCGCTGATGGCGGCGAGCGGCAAGACTGTCACGATGACCCAGACTGAGCGCGCCGGGACCCGCAGCAGCTGCAAACCAGGGGTCGCGGCTACAACGTCACTGGCGACCGACGCGCCGAGCAACCAGGCCGCTAGCGCACCGAGCCACAGCATCACCGGGGCGGCGCGCGCGGGTCCAGCCAGGCGCGCGAGGGCGAGCGCGACCACCGGCCCGCCCAAGAACGCGGCGCGCTCCCAGTCCTGCGTGGCCGTGGGCGAGATGAGGCCGAGCAGGTCTGTGCCGCGCAGCAGGAAGCGGGGCCGCGGCGCGATCTGACCGAGCAGCTGCCGGCCCGAGTGCGCCGTCAACTCAAGCGTCGGTACAAGCTGACCGGCGGCGAGCGCCGCGGCGACGACGAGCCAGCCGGCAAGAACCAGGACCGCCCGGCCGCGCGGCCGCACCGCTGGCCACGCGCTCGCCCAGACCAGCAGCGCGGCGAGGCCGGCATAGGGCGCGACCTGGATGCCGCCAGCCAGGATGCCGAGCGCGAAGCTCGCGGCCGCGAGCGGCCCGCCAAACCGCCTCCCCGCCAACGCTCGCAACCCGGCGGCCGCGCCAAGCACAAACCAAGGCGTGGCTTGAGTCAGCATCAAATGCCCCGCGTGCAGGTGCCCCATGACCACGCCGGAGCCCAGCAGCGCCAGACCACCGAGGCTACAGGCCGCAGCGGGCGTCGGCCGATGTTGGGTGCGCAACCACGCCGCGCTGAGGAGATAGCCGGCGGCGAACGTGAGGCACAGGTGCAGCCAGATGCTGGCGAGGATCGCGTCGCGGACGGGCAACGCCAGCAACAGCGCCGCTTGAACCGGATACAGCACGCCCCACTGCGCGCCCGCGAGCTCGGGCTGACCGGTGAAGATGTGCGGATTCCAGCGGGCTAGTCGACCGTCTCGCAGCGCGTCGCCCACAAACGTCCAATGCGGCGCTACGAGCGAGCGAATGTCGGTGCCAGCGCCGCCGAAACCGAGCGGGGCCTGCAGCGCCTCGGCCATGAGCGCCACGACGACCAGCCCCACCAAGGCGGTGAGCCCCAGCAGCTTGGCGGCGTCACGACGCACGGCGCGCCCGGGTCGACTCAGTCACCGGCCACCCCCGCATTACGGGTTGAGCGGGTGGCCGTAGCTCATCGCGAAGCTCATGTCGGCGACGCTCTTGAGCAGCTGCACGTACTTCTTCAAGTCGGCGGTCGCGGCGTTCTTGGCGTTGCCGCTGAGACCCGTGACGCAGTCATCCGCCTTCGTGGCGCTGGTGTCGTCGCTGTCGCAGCTCAAAGACCGGGAAAGCAGCAGATTGGCGTGGGCGATCATGGCCGCGCCGGCGCCACCGGTCTTGTTGAGCGCGCCGTAGGTCATGCCACTCTGCGGGTCGAGGAACGAGACCGTCGCTTCCGCGGGCATGTTCGGCGCTTTCCACGTGCCGTCGACCCAAATCTGGGCCTCCTCGATGAAGTCGCGGTCGTAGTTGCCCATGAAGTTGGCCTGGCCCAGCAGCGAGAAGTAGAGCTGAACCGTGAAGTCGGCGGCGGGGTCGATCGGATCGGCGTGCGTGGTGCTGAGCTGACCGCTGTAGTTCGGGAAGCGGATCTGACCCTTGGTGTCGCGGAACGGGCCGACGCGGCGCCAATCACCGGACTGCAGCGCGGCGTTGATGTCACGGATCGACTGGCTGAACGTGTTGTAGTAGCTCACATGCCACTCACGAATATCGATGGGGTTGGCGCGCGCCACGAAGTTCGTCTGGCTGTCGCTGATGGCCATCATCGCCATCACTTTGTCCACGTAGAAGCCGATGTGGCTGAGGCACTCGTACCAGAAGTAGCCACAGTCACGGCCGCCATTGGAGCCGCGCGACCAATCTGTCGAGTAGTACCGCGCGTTTGTGACGTCGAGGTTGAGGTTCCCACCGCCGCCGGTCTTCCAGAGGCTCGAGCCGTCGGCGCGCGTCTGTTTGCCGTACGAACCCACGTCCGGCATGAGGATCGTCTCAACCAGGTACTGGAACGCGTTCTGCACGGCCCACGTGTTGCCACCCCAGCCGTTGATTGGGTCGGAGAGGAAGTTCTTCAGCGTGTTCGGCGCGTAGAACTGCGGCAAGAAGGCCGCGTAGAGCCCGTAAATATCGTTCCATTGCTTGATGCGGTGGTAGATGCGGCCGTAGTAGCGGTTGGCGTACGAGCTGTTGCTGACGCTCAAATCACCGCGCACAAACGCGCGCGTGATGTACCACGTGTCCCACTCCTCCAAGAAGTGGCTCATGCGCTCCTGACTGTCGGCGCCGAAGTCTCGGGTCAAGCAGCTGTCGCTCAAGTCACTGCGGCCATGGCTGCAATACACGTAGGGCACACGCTTGTAGGTCTTGTCGCCGACGGTGGCCTCGCTCAAGTCGGTCTTCAGCGTGTCCGCGTCGACGAGGAGGCGGTTGCTCGCCTCGTACATCTTCGGACCCATGTCGTTGTAGACCTTGGTGTAGTGGGTGACCTGCGGGCCGGTCAGGTAGAACTCGAGGATCTCCGAGCGACCGTCGAACCACTTCTTCCACACGGCCGGCTGTTTGCCTGCGTCCTTGAAGACCTCGACCTTGTTGCCGTAGCCAAAGAGCAGGGCGGCGCGGTCGTACTTGCCGACCCCGAGCCCGTCGATGGTCAAGCGGCCGGCGTAGTCCATGACCGAGCTGTACGAGTAGTTGTAGAGCTTGCCGTTGATCTCTTTGTCGCTGATCGGGTCGACCAAGCGGGGCGCGACCTTGCCGTCGTCGCGGAGCTTCCAGTAGTCGTCGAAGTAGTTCACCGCGTCGTCGGAGCCGCCAAAGTTGTGCATCAAGCCCAGGCTGTGACCCACTTCATGTGCAAACACCGCAGTGTACACCGACTCACGCACGACCTGATAGATCTCGTCGCTGGTCTTGCCTTTCACCTCATTCGCCAAGCCCATGAGCGCGTCGTCGAGCATCTCAGGCAGGTACATGTTGCGGCTCGCGGCGATGTCCTGACGAATGCGCGCGCGATCTTGGATGCGGGCCTTCAAGCCCTGACGCAGCGGGCTCGCCGCCTCGAGCAGCTGCTCCGTCACCGGCTCTTCCGGCGCAAAACCAGCGGCCATCTTCAGCTCGGGGTGCATGAGCTGCTTCTCGATGCCGGTGTTACGCAGCCGGTCCAGTCGCGCTGCGGCGCTGTTACCCAGGCCATTGAGGTGGCCCGCGTCGTACATCGTCTGCAGGTGCTTGTCGGCCCAGGCGTGGTGGCCGTGTTTGTGCTGCGCGTCGACGTCGAGCTGCGTCAGCTTGGTGCGGCGACCAGCCCAGTACTTCGAAAACACGCTGTTGGCTAGGCGATCGACCATCTCGGTCGCCTCGTTCAGGCCACGTGGCTGAAAGCGGCGCTGGTTCGTCTTCACCTGGCTGACCCACTCGGTCAGATCCTGGCCGACGATGAACCCCTTCGGATCGCGCGTGCCGTTGAGCAGCTCGATCATCTCGACCGTCTTCCAGGCGGCGGTGTTGTTGTGGTGATAGAGGTACGCCATACCGCTGATGATCTCGCCGGTCTCGGGATCGTTGTTGGACGGCCCAAGGCCGAGCAGGCCGTATTTCATGTACTTCGGCACGAAGGCCATGAAGGAGTAGCGGATGTCGCCCAATCGCGGCGACAGACCCGGCGCGCCGCACTCAGCGGGATCGCCTGCCTTGACGGGGTTGTTCTCGCAGAAGATGAACATGTCGCCCGTGTAGGGATTGCCCACAGCCTGGACGACGTCCTTGAACGTGTTGTTCCACTGCGTACCCACTTTGCGGGCGACTGCCTTCAGATCGTCCGGAAAATCAACGTTTACGTGGTACACAATCGGTTTCGGCGTGCGTTTTGACGGGTCGATGACCTTGCCCTCAGCGTCCGTCCAATCCTTCCAGATGTTGTGGCGCTGCAGGAAGCGCTCCTTGTTCTGCTGCTTGAGTCCCGTCTTGCCGTCGTAGACGAGGCGGTCTGACGTAAAGAAGCCGAACATGTCCGTCACCGCGCCCTTGTAGGCCCGCGCGATGTACTGGTGCTTCGGGTCGATCTTCTGGAACGAGTGGCGAATGCTGTACTCGCCGCTACCGCACTCCGAGGTCTCGCCGCCCTGCAGCCAACAGACCGGAATCTCGCCGTAGCCGGGGTAATCGATCGTGCCAGCCTTGGCGAAGATGCGGTTGGTGACATCGAAGTAGGGCTGGTCCGCGTCAAACTGAAGCAGCGGCGCGTCGGGGTTCACCTTGCCGTCCTTGTCGGTCTGCTGTGGGTAGTACGGCACCGCCTCGATGCTGGCGCGCTCAAAGTCGAGCTGGTAGTTCGTGACGTTGTTGCGGGACCAGTCCACACGGATGTAATCGCGGTCGTACCAAGGCCGATCGATCGCGTTCTCTTCGAGGATGTTCATCTCCTCGCCGGTGGTCGGGTTGTACGCGCGGCGCACGTCAAAGTGCCTGAGGATCGGGAACGCGCCGATGACCTCGCCCTCGTAATCGTCGCCCTTCGTCGCTTTGTCGTCGGCGCCTTTGATGAGCTCGACGTTTCGGCGGACAAACAGGGTGTTCTCCTGAATGTCGAACTTCACCTTCTGCAAGCCGCTGTGGTCAGTGTTGCCGACAAACGTGAAGCCATTGGCCGCCGGCACGTCGACGACGGTGCGCTGGTAGTACCACTCGCCCGCGAAATCGGCCTTTTTCAGGGCGTAGGGCTGGACCCGGTCGATGGGATCACGCTCTTCGGCGCAGCCTCCCAGCAAGACCAGCGCGGAGAGCACCGCGGCGAGCGAACGTGCGGCGAGCGCACCGTGGCGGCGGCGCTTGTGACCTTTGGGGTCTGAGCCGGCGAAAATGCGAATCATGGGAGGCTCCAAAGCAGAGAGAGAACGAGGTTCCCGGTGGGCTCCGAGCAGGCAGGAGCCCGCTCAGGTGCCGCGCAGGGTGCTCACGATGGCGTCGGGGAAGAGGCGAATCGCGATGAAAAATGTCGTGTTGCGGTTGAAAAATGGGCGCCGTGGCGTCGAATCGGGCGCGAGCTGCAGGTGCGCGGTCTCGGTGCCAAACGCGATGGAGAGCGACTTGTTGATTCGGACGTTCGCGCTCAGTACGTAAAACACGATGGCCCGCGCGTCGGGGTCCGTGGCGTCCGCCGCGACGGCGACGCCGCTCGCGCTCGTCGCTGTGCCGAGGTCGTAGAGTGTGTCGTAGAACACGCCGAACTGGGCCGAGAGGTTGAGCCGTGACAACGGCGACCACGTCAGCGCTGCGATGCCCTGGGTCCGTGTCTCCGGGTTGCGCGCGCCGCTGTGCGCGAAGCGACTGCAGCCGCCGACGAGATCCGCGCAACCGTCCAACCAAGGCGTGTCGAGGCTCGCGGTGGTGTATTTGTGCGCGTACCAACCGTACCGACCGATGAGCGCCAGGCTGACTCGCTGCGCCCAGCCGCCGATCGTGAACGCCTTGCTGTAGCTGCCGACAAGACCGATGAGCCCGCTAACACGCATGGTGCGCGCGAGGCTGGCTTTGCTGGTTGGCAGGCGCACCTGGGCGCTGGCGGAGACGCCAAATCCGGCGACGCTGCCGATGCGGTAGCTGCCGGTGAGAAACGTATCGGACAAGGTCGCCTCGCCGTCCTCCGACGTCCAATCGCTGCTGGTCAGCTCCCGCGACGCGGTGATCATGCCGCTGAGGCTCAATCGGCTGCCGAGCTGCACCCGCGGGGCCAGCATCAGGGTCATGGCGTAGTAGGGGTTCCAGGTCGGCTCGATGTTTTTGTCGAGGCTGACGGCGCTCACGACGTTGCGGTAGCTGACCATGGAGCCGGCGAAGATGGTGCCGGTGCTGCTGGCCACGCCGGCGGGGCCGGTCCCCGCGACCTGCGCGCTGGCGGTGCGCGGTACGATCGCCACACCAGCCAAACAGGTCAGGCAGAGCGCGACCGACAGCAAGCGCGAGGTGTGTCTGGGTGAACGACGGCCCAAGGCTCCCTCCCCGCGCCGACGCGCGAATCTTTGTAGTTTCGACTAGTTGATCGAGACACCTAGACATCTCGGGCGGCGCGACCAGCGGAAGGTAGGGCATCCCGTCGAGGGTGGGAACCCGCGGCGAGATTGCAGCCGTGCATCCGCGCGCTGCACACCGATGCCGCACAGCTCCGCCGCACTTGCGGGGCGAAGGAGGCGAGCGCACCCTTGCGGGAGGAGGCACCTGTGGCTGAGACGCGAGCTGAAATCGAAATCCATGCCAGCCCAGGGATCGTCTACAACACCCTGTGGGATGTGGCGCGTTACCCGGCTTTCTTGACCGATGTGATCGACGCGCACGTCACGGCCGGCGCGACCGCGCAGCTACAGCGAGTCCATCAGCACGTGCGGATCGTGCGCGCGGTGCATCTATCATTCGAGATGGATGGCGATCCGACGAGCTTCATCCAATGGCGGCTCACCGACGGCGCTGAGTATCTCGCGGTGCACGAGGGCAGCTGGGTGGTCGAGCCCCGCCTGGACGGTCGCACTTGCGGGGTGGTCTATCGGGTGCGGTTTGAGTTCGTGGCCGCCGTGCCTGAAGCCGTGATTCGGCGGCTTGTCGACTTCACGGTGCCGACGATGCTGCGGCAAGTGAAAGCCCAGGCCGAGTTTATGGCCCGCAAGGCCGAGGCGATGTTTTAGCGACGGCAACGGCGACGCAGCTGGCGACGGCGACGGCACAGACGAGAAGGAGCGACCATGGCATTCCTAAGAGGCATCGAGACGCTGGCGATCGGCTCACAAGAGACCGTTGAGCTCCACTACGAGGGCGCCGGACGCTGGGTCGACAAGAACGACAAAGAGGTCAAGGCCACCGACGCGCTCTGCTACGACTGCATGAGCAGCTTCTACGTCTTGGACAAGGACCCGATCGACTACTGCCCGCACTGCGGCTACCGCAACGGCAAAAGCTGGGCGGAGTATGAAGAAGCGCGCTCCTGGGCGATGAAACAGGAGTGGGAGTGGATGCGGAAGCTCGGCCGCATACCGGTTGGCGCACGCCGCACGGATGGCTCCTGGCTCGCGGTCTTCGCGCCAAGCGCGGCCGACGTACAGCGCACCGGTCGCTATGTGCAGGCGCGCGAGCTGCTGATCGATGACCGAAAAGTCGCCGAGATCGGCGCCGATGGCCGGCAGGCGGGCGTGGGCGGGGCCGGTGGCGGCGGCAAAGGCAAGTCGCAGCCCGGCGCGTTCGGCGGCGGCGGCGGCGATTGGGGTCTAGAGATCGACTGACGCCTCGGGGCGAGGTGGCGCACCAGGCCCGAGATGCATCGCATCGTGCCGGATGAGAGGCGAGGTAGGTTCGACGTGGCAAGACAGACCGCTGGCATTATCATCATCGGTGACGAAGTACTCGCCGCGCGGATCGCAGAGGCGAACTTGGCGACGTTGTTGACGGCGTTTGCAGCCCATGGGGTGAGCGTCGGCGAAGTGGCGGTGTTGCTGGACGACGTCGGGCGCATCGCCGCTGTGGTCCGCGATTTCGCGGCGCGCTTCGACGTGGTCGTCACCACCGGTGGCGTCGGTCCAACCCACGACGACCTGACGTGGGAGGCGGTGGGCGCGGCGTTCGACCAAGCGTTGGTGCTGCGCGCCGACGTGCTGGCGTGGATGGAGCGCCGCAACGGCCGCGCGCTCTCGCCGGAGCAGCAACGCATGGCGATGCTGCCCGCCGCCACGCAGATCGTGGGGCCGGAAGACGGGGAGCGCGGCTTCCTGCTGCGCATGGCCAACGTGTGGGTGCTGCCGGGCGTTCCGGCCATGGTCCGCGACCGAATCGACCGGATCGCCAGCCGCTACGCGCGCGCGCCGGCGTGGGTCGCGACGGCGCGCTACGATGTCGATGAGTGGGTGGTCGTGCCCCAGATCGACGCGGTTGTGGCGGACCACCCGCGTGTTCAGATCGGGAGCTACCCGATCTTCGACGCCACCGATCACCGGCTCAAGCTGACTTTTGTCTGCGATACACGGGCCGCCGCCGAGGCCGCCGTGGCGGAAGCGACGGGCCGTATCGGCGAGCAACGCCTCCTCGATGTGACCTGGCGGGGTGGCCCCGCGGCCGCAGAATAAGCGGACCGGCGGCCGGACCTGTGATTGGCGTGCCGGCCGATCGTGCCTTTGCGGCCTTGTGCATGGCCGGAGAACTTGTGTAAGGTGGGCCGCCTTCTGCGGAGGATCCGGCTTTCGCAGACGTAGGCAGGGCCGCGACGACTGTCTCGGTCCAAGGCACCTCGGCCGAAGACGGGTTCGACAGACAAGCGCGCCGCAGCGGCGCAGCCCGTACAATCGGGCGTTGAGGAGAGTGACATGACGCGGATGTGGATCGGGGCCCTGGCCCTTGCAATGACGATGACCTTCACGGGCTGCGGCACCGAGACCAAGGCGGCCGCCACGGTCACGGACGCGGGCGCAATCGCCGACACGGGCGCGGGCACAGACACGGGCGCCGCCACCGACACCGGCAGCGCTGCGGACACGACCGGCGCGACCGACACCGGCACCGCCACCACGGACACCGGCTCGGCACAGGCTGACACCACGCAGCCCGACGACAAGTGCGCACCGACCGATCAGGCCTGCCTGCAGACCTGTGGCACCAAGGTGTGCGCGGCTGAGTTGACGGGCTGCAACAGCGACAAGGGTTGCTCGGGCCTCATCACCTGCCTCAACGGTTGCACACAGGGCGTCCCAGCGCCGAAGCCTTCAACGGCGGTGACCATGCCCGACGGCAGCATGCCCACCACCTGCAACGACTTCTGCATCGCCGGCGCGGGCAAAGCGTCGTACGACAAGCTCAGCACGATGCAACTCTGTGTGCAGGGCAAGTGCATCAAGAGCATCCCCGGTGAGACGTCGGACTGCGTGCCGAACACGCCGTCCTACAACACCTGCGTCAACACCTGCGCCACCATCAAGTGCATCGACGAGATCAACACCTGCAACGCCAGCAAGGACTGCACCGGCCTGCTGACGTGCCTCGGCGGCTGCAATGGTAACCAGGGCTGCCAGCAGACCTGCGTGGCCAACAGCACGCAGGCTGGTACGCAGGAGTATCAGGCCGCTGCGTCTTGCGTGCAGACCAACTGCATCAAGCAGTAGGTTCTCACCAGCACCGGCTGAGCTGATTCTGGCGCGGCGTGCATCCCTCCAAGCGGGGATGCGCGCCGCGCTCATTTTTGTCGCACGCATGCGCCGAATTTTTCCGCCACAGACGCGCGCGCTTTTCGGGCATTGTTGCGGTCCACACCTAGGAAGTTGGAGCCCGATCCATGCCGCCAAGCCAGCCCAGCGCAGCCAGTCACCCCAGCCAGGTGCCTGCCAGCGTCATCGCGCGGCTTCAGCGCACGATGCACGGCTCGGTGGCGCGGTTCACGCCGGTCTCGGGCGGCGACGTCCATCGCTGTTATCGCGTGTGGCTCGGCGACGACCGCAGCTTCTTTCTCAAGACGAGCCAGACCTCGTTGCCGCAGCTGTTTTCTGCCGAGGCCGAAGGGCTGCGGTGGTTGGCCGGCTTTGGCGCTTTGCGGACGCCAGAGGTGCTGGCCGTCGCCGACCATGGCCCCGATGGGCCCGGCTTTCTCGCGCTCGCGTGGATCCCTGACACCGCGCCGAACGACGAAGCGTTGACGCGGCTTGGGGTAGGGCTCGCCGCGCTTCACTGCCACGGCCAGCCGGGGCCGGGCTGGCATCGCGCCAGCGCGATCGGCCCACTGCCGCAGCTCAACGGCGGCGAGGCGCTCAGCTGGGCGGAGTTCTGGGCCGAGCGGCGGCTGCGCGAGATGCTGACCTACGCCGCGCCGGCGCTGCCAACGGCGGTGATCCGCCAGATCGAGGACGTCGCCGATCGCTGCGCCGACTTGCTGGGCACCGGGCGGCCGCTGACGCCGCTCCATGGCGATCTCTGGCGCGGCAACGTGCTGTTTCGGGGCGGCGAACCCGTGCTGATCGATCCTGCCCCGTATGTCGGTGACCCGGAGGTGGACCTAGCGATGATGGCGCTGTTCGGCGGCTTCGGCGCCGCGTTCTGGCGGGCCTACCACGGCGAGTTGGCCGAAGATCCGGGCCAGCAGCGGCGCCGGGCGGTCTACCAGTTGTGGCCGCTGCTGGTGCACGTCAAGCTCTTTGGCGGCCAGTACGTGGCGCAAACCGCGGCGACGGCGGCGATCGCGCTGAGCTGAGTCGGACAGGCGACTGTCGGGTCCGCGTGGACGACGACAACGCCACGCGTGGCGGCGCACGCCCGGGCAAGCCGCTAGGGGGCCACGGAGCACGCCGCGCCCAGCGGGACGGCGTCAGCACCCAAAGTCGGGCTGTGCCAGCGGTGCCCCTCACGCAGGCTCGCGAAACTGTGGCGAGCCAACGCCGCACGCGCGAGGGTCTGCACGCGCGGGCGCAGCAGCGCCGGCGCCACATGAAGCACGACATCGGGTAAATCCAGGACGTTCATCAAGCCGCCGAGGGCGACGCCAAGCGCCTCGCCCGCTTCAGCCGCGACGTCGTCAGCGAGGGGACTGTGGCGCTGCAAGCCGTCGAGCCAAGGCTGCAGCGCGGCTGAGCCATCCAAGCTGGCGTCCTCAGCTGCGCGATGATGACCAAGCAACGCCGCGGCGGCGACGAGCGACTCGGGCCATGTCCAGTCGCGCAGCCAGCCGCTGCCACCGTGGGCCGGCCCGTGTGGATCGATAACCAGTCCGTCAGCGCTCCACGGCCGCCCGTCTTTGTGAACGCGCCATCGCCCCCGCAGCTGCAAACCAGCGGCGCGCACGCCAAAGCCGATGTGCATGTGATCGCCAAGTCCAACGCCGACGCCGAACCGAGTCTCACCGCGGGCGCGCGCGCCGCCCTCGTCGACCAGCTGCCCTGGCACCGCCAGAGCGGCGCACGTGCGGGCCAGCAGATCGCTGTCGTGCGCGAGCGCCGCCGCGTCGCTCGCCACGTCAGGCCACGCCCACGAGACCACCACGACTGCGCTGGGCCGCCGCCTCTGACGCGCGCAGATCACCTCGGCGTGGGCGAGCCAGGCGGCCGCGTCTAAGGCCATTTCACGGGGTTGGAGCGCGAAGCGACGATCGGAGACGCCACGTGCGGCGTCCACCCACGTCAGCGTCGGGATGGCCGCGTAGGGTTCCAGCACCAGGGTCGCATGGCTCATGGCGTCACGGCACATCGGGCTACCGCCGAAACAGCGCGCGAAAGTTGGCGCGCACTTGCTCGGCGACAAAGCTCGGGGTCTCTCCACGGGCCGCAGCGATCGCCGCTACCCCGCGCGGCACATTGGCAGGCTCGTTGCGCTCGCCGCTGTCGGGACCCATGTAGGGGCTGTCGGTCTCCGTCAGGATACGGTCGAGCGGCAGCTCTTGCGCCAGCCGCTGAAACGCCTCCGATCGCTCCACCACCGGCGGAATAGACAGGTAGAAGCCCGCCTCAGCGACCCGTTTGGCGAGCTTGAGCTTGCCGCCGTAGCAGTGAAAATCGGCGCGGGTCACACCCTCCTCCAGCAGCAACGCTAGGGTTCGCGCCTCAGCCTTGCGGGTATGCAGAATCATCGGCTTGTCGTGTCTCTTGGCGACCGCGCAGAGGCGCCGCAGCACGCGCTCTTGTTCCGCCAACGCGGCTGCGTCCTTGACCCAATGGGCGTCCAACCCACACTCGCCAATGGCGATGATCTCTGACGCGACGCTGTCGATCCAGTCGATCTCGGCGTCGACGTCGAAGACGGTCGGCGGTTCGAAAGGATGCTGCCAAGCTTCCCGGTCGATCACCGCAGCGCACGCGTCGACCGGGTAGATACCGACCGCGGGAAGGAGGTAACTATGCCTACGACACAGGGCCACCACGTCGCGATTCGAGCGCGGCTCCAGCCCATTGACGATCACAAACTCAAGGCCGGCAGCGTGGGCGCGTGCGGCGACGGCGTCCTCCTCGCCGGTGAACCGTGGGTGGATCAGGTGACAGTGCACGTCGACGTAGGACATGGATCGGGGCAACATGGGCGCTCCAGCCGCGTCGATGGGGGACAGCGGGCCGACTTGGCCACGCTGCCGACCCTGGCCAACCCGGCTCGGCGGGCTACCGTGTTCAACGGGACAAGGCCGGCAGAGTAGCGAAGCAGGCGCGGCCTGCAACTGCGGACCCACAGGGAGACTAGGCGTGAGCAGAATTGAACTTCAGTCGGTGACCGTCCGCGGCACACCGACGCAGATGGGCGAGGGACACGGCGAGGCCTTTCGCGCGCGCATCGGCGACTTCGTGGCTATGCGCCTCGACTCCGTGCAGACCTACTTCGACGGTCTGGGTCGGGGCAGTTTGGCGGAGCTGCTGCAAGTCGGACGGCGTGGCTATCGGCAGCTAGAGACCTGGGATCCGAGCGGCTATGCCGAGCACGCGGCCGTCGCCCTGGCGGCGGGGGTCGATCCGGTGGTGCTGTTCACCGCCGGCAACATGACTGACATGCGTGACGGCGTCGTGCTCAACGAGCGGCATCGCGATGCGGACATCGGACCGGCCGACGCAGAGGGATGCTCCCTGGTGCTCGTCCCAGGGCCCCGCACCGTCGACGGCGCCCATCTGGTCGGGCAGACGTGGGATCTCAACCCGCTCGACATCGACTTTGTCGTCGGTGTCCATCGCGTGCCCGATGACGCGCCGGAGTCGTGGAGCGTCACCGTCGCTGGCTGCCCATCCCTGGTTGGCATGAACGCCGCTGGCATCTGCACAGGCACAACCAACATCAAGACGTGGGGGGTGCGTGACGGCGTGGGCTACATGAACATCCTTCACCGCGTCCTTGCGCAGACGGATTTTGACGCCGCAGCCAAGGTCATCGAGACGGCGCCACGGGCGGGCGCGCACACCTACTGGATCGCGGATCGTGAGCAGATCAGTGATTGGGAGACCACGCCGGGCAGCTTCGTGCGCCGCGACGCCGGCTCCAAGCCGCTGTGGCGCACCAATCACTGCCTCAACCACGCGCATCAGGTGCTCGAAGGCGAGGCGGCCAGCGCCAGCAGCCTGAGCCGATATACGCGCATCGGAGCGACGCTTGAGAACCGCAACATGAGCGTAGAGCGCATGCAGGCGCTCTTCGCCGACCGCAGTGATGGCGTCGACAGCATCAATCGCTACGCCGAAGACGACCAGGGCACGGCCACCAACTCTGTGTTGATCATGGTGCCGGAGAGGCTGGAGTTGTGGGCCTGTAGGGGCAGCGTCGACCGCGGCGAGTGGCAGCGCCTGCGATTTGAGTTCGCCGGCAGCAACGCGCCATGACGCAGACGTCGCCTGACATACCGAGCGCTGTTGGAGACCAGCCGCCCCGCGCGCTGCTGCTCGACATCATGGACACCGTGGTGGTTGACCCGTTCTTCGACGACGACCTCGGCGCGCACTTCGGCCTCGACCGAGAGACCTTGTTTGCGCGCATGACGCCGGACATCTGGCTGGCGTTTGAACGCGGCGAGCTGACGCCCGACACCTACTACGCGCGCTTTTTTCGCGACGGATCGGGTGTCGACGGCGCTGCGTTGGAAGCGTGGATGGCGAGCCGCTATCGGTGGGTCCCAGGCATGGAGGCGCTGCTCGCGGAGCTGCAGACCGCTGGCGTGGGTCTCTACGCGCTCTCCAACTACCCCGTGTGGTGGCAGCTGATCGAGGCGCGGCTGGGCGTCGGGCGCTACGTCGGCTGGCGCTTTGTGTCTTGCATGACCGGCGTCCGCAAGCCCGCTCCGCGCGCCTACCTCGGCCCCGCTGAGACCTTGGCGCTGTCTCCGGCGGCGTGCCTGTTCATCGACGACCGCCAGAGCAACTGCGACGCCGCGCGCGCCGTGGGGATGCCAGCCCATCGATTCGAGAGCGCCGACGCGCTCCGCCTAGCGCTGCGATCGACCGGGATCGCCGTCTGATCCTGGCCCTTCACCCACACACCCGGAGCCCCTGTCATGGAAGCGTCTTTCTGGCACGCACGCTGGCAGTCCCAGCAGATCGGATTTCACCAGACGACCGTCAACGAGAACCTGGCCCGCTGGTGGCCCACCCTCGAGATCCCAGCTGAGGCGAGGGTGTTGGTGCCGCTGTGTGGCAAGAGCGTCGATCTCCTCTGGCTCCGTCACCAAGGCCACGCGGTTGTGGGCGTGGAGTTGGCCGAATCGGCGTGCCGTGCTTTTTTCGAGGAGAACGCGCTGCCGTTTCGTGTCGAACAGAGCGGCGCCTACGTCCGCTGGATCGGTGAAGGTGCAGCGGATGGCATCGTCGTGCTGCAAGGCGACTTCTTCGCGGCGCCAGCAGACGTCATCGGTCCGGTGCACGCGCTGTACGACCGCGCCGCCCTCATCGCGCTGCCGCCGGCGATGCGCGAATTGCACTGCGCCCAGCTCGCCGCGCTGCTACCTGCCGGCGCGCGCGGCCTGCTCGTGACGATCGCGTATCCACAGGCCGAGAAGGCGGGCCCACCGTTCTCAGTTCCCACCTCGGAGGTGCGCGAGCGACTTGCGCCTGATTTCTCGGTCACCCCACTGCATGAGGCCGACCAACTCGCCACCCCAGGCGCGCCAAACCGGTGGGGCTTGAGCGCCCTGAGCGAGTTGGTCCACGCGGTGACACGGACGCGGTGATTCCGGCCACACTGCGCCGCCGCTACTCTGCGCCGCCGCTACTTGGATTCGCAGGCGCCCGCGTCGCAGACAGCGCCGCCACCACAGCTTGTACCCTGTGGGATCGGCGCGTGTAGGCAGTTACCGGACCACGGCAGGCAGACGTCGGCCGTGCACGGGTTGTTGTCATCGCAGCCCGACGTGCCGAGCGCCGGCGCGTAGATACACGCGCCGCTCTTCGGATCACAGACGTCGCCCGCGCACGTCATCCCGTCGCCACACAGGCTGTTGGTGGTCTGCAGGCGACGGACGGTGTGACTGCCCTGCTCAACGACCCACAGCGCCCCGTCTGTACCCAGCGCGAGCCCTTCGGGGCCGTTCAATCGCGCCAGCGCCAATGGACCGGAGATGGACCCGGCGGTGCCACCCGCGACGGTCGCGACCTGGCCGGCTGGCGAGATCCGGCGGAGAGCGTGGTTGCCCGTGTCGGCGACAAAGAGCACGCCAGCCGGCGAGACGATGACATCGCCCGGTGACTTGAATCGCGCCTGGGCGCCGGCCCCGTCGACGAAACCGGCGCTCCCACCGGCGACCGTCGTCACGACACCGCTGACGATGCGGCGAATGCGATGATTGCCACGATCCGCCACGAAGATGCGCCCCTTCGAGTCGACATCGACGCCCGTTGGATTGCTGAACTTTGCTGCGCTGCCGCTGCCGTCCGCAAACCCGGCGATCGCGCCGGCCAGCGTCGACAGCGCGCCGTTCGTCGGCTGATACTGCCGGATCCGATGGTTGCCGCTGTCAGCGACCAGCACCATGCCAGCCTCGGACGCCGCCACGCCGCGCGGGTACGCGAGCAACGCGACGCCCGCCTTTCCGTCCGCAAAACCAGGCTTGCCGCTACCTGCGACGGTGCTGACGAGGTTGGTCTTCATCAGGTCCAACCGGCGCAAGCGGTGATTGAGCTCATCGGCGACCCACACGATCCCGTCCGGCGTCACCGCCACGTCGGCCGGACGATTGTAGCGCGTGCCGCTGCTGGTGAGGCTGCCGTCGCTGTACCCAACGTTGTAGCCCGACAAGCGAACCGTCTGCCCACTAGGCAACACACGACGAACCCGATGACCCAGTCCGCCAGCGACGATCAGCTGCCCGAGCCCGGCGTGCCACGTCACACCGAGCGGCACGTTGAAGCGCGCCTGGTCGCCAATGCCATCCGTCGTGCCGGTCTGACCCGGCGCGCCCGCGAAGTAGTCGAGCGTCGCGACGGCGCCCGTGCACTGGCCCGCCTGGCAGTGGTCATCCCCCGTGCACAAGCTGCCATCGCTGCACCAGCTGCCGTCGAGGGCCGGCGTGTGGCCGCACGCCCCGGCCTTGCAGACGTCGACCGTGCAGGAGTTGCCGTCGTCGCAGCTCGCCGCCGTCGTACAGCCCAGACACCCCGCGATCGCTGGGTGGACGCAGCCGGTCGCCGCATCGCAGCCATCTTTGGTGCATGGCTTGCCGTCGTCGCAGTCGCTGGCGTCGTCGCAGTCCTCACAGCCGGCTTTGAGGCTGTGTTTGCAGCCTAGTAGCGCGTCGCAGCCGTCTACGGTGCACAGGTTGCCGTCGTCGCACCCGTAGGTCTTGTGGGCACACGTGCCCGTGCTGACGGCGCATGTATCGAGGGTGCAGGCGCTGCCGTCGTCGCAGTCCTTGGGACCGTTGTCGCACAGTCCAGTGGTCGTCAGGCACGCGTCGTTGGTGCACGCCTTGCTGTCGTTACAGAGGTCGCCGCCGCCGAACTTGATGAGGCGCATCCGAGAGTTGCTGCCGTCAGCGACGTAGATGGTGCCTGCGGCGTCCACCAACGCGTCAAGTGGATAGGCCAACCGCGCGCCGGAGAGGACGCCATCCACGTTGCCGTACCCCTGCCGCCCAGTGAGCGTGCTGACCTGGCCTTTGGGGTCGACGCGCCTGATGTCGTGATTGTAGTAGTCCGCCACATAGAAATCACCGCCGCCCCACGTGATGCCAAAGGGTCGATTGAAGCGCGCGACGGTGGCTGCCCCGTCGCTGTGACTGGCGCTGCCGGTACCGCTAAAGGTCGTCACCGTGCCGTCCGAAGCGACGCGCCGGATGCGGCTGTTGTAGGTGTCCGCAACAAAGAGCACGCCCGCGCCATCCAGCGCCACGCCGCCGGGGCGGTAGAACTTGGCCGCGACGCCCTTGCCGTCCGCGAAACCGGTCGCGCCGGAGCCTGCGACCGTGGTGACCACGCCGTTCGTCGCCACGCGGCGAATGCGGTTGTTGTACGTGTCCGCGACATACACAAGGCCGTTGCCGTCGACCGCGACGTCCTGCGGTCGATAGAACTTGGCGCTGGCGCCAGGGCCATCGAGGAAGCCCTGGCCGCTTCCGGCTAGCGTCGTCACGTTGCCGGCCACGTCGATCTTGCGGACGCGGTGGTTGTTGGCGTCGGCGACGAACACCTCGCCCTTAGCGCTGACATCGAGGCCCCAGGGCTGATTGAACCGCGCTGTGGCCTTGGGTCCATCGACAAGACCGCCGCTGCTGCCGGCGAAGTCTACCAACGTGCCGTTCTCAAAGCGGCGAATGCGATGGTGGCCCTGACTTGAGATGTAGACACGTCCCTGCGCGTCCAGCGCCACGCCGCCCGGCGAGCTGAGCGAGGCGCCGGAGGCCGTGGTCACCGTGCCAACTTTGCCCGTACACCCGCTGCTGCCGCAACGGTCATCGGTGGTGCAGCGATCGTTGTCCGAGCACGGCGCCGACGTCGCCCCAACAACGGTGGTCACGCAAGATCCCGACGTGCATTTGCCAGCGGACGTGCAGGTGTCGCCATCGCTGCAAGCCTGTCCCTCGGTCTTGTTCTGCTGCGCACAAGCGCCGGCAAGACAGCGATGCTCGACGCAACCGCCCGTGTCACCGCAGGCGTACGTGTCCGCACGCGGGATGTTGCGGCAGCCGCCGAAGGACGCGCTGCAGCTATCGGAGGTGCACGGGTTGTTGTCGTCACAGGTGACACCGGGGAACGAGCAGGCCCCGTTCAGGCACCGATTCTGTGTGCAGACGTTGCCGTCGTCGCACTGACTGTCGCCTTGGCAGCGCTCGTCGCGAATAGACAGCGCATCGATGAAGGGGCCGCTCCCGGAGAGCCCCGCGCACGGGAGCTCAAAGTGGTAACGCAAGCGGAAGACCTTGCCCGCGTAGCTGTACAGGCTCGCCACGCGCTCGTACCAAGCGGTCGTCGTGCCCACATTTCCGAGATTATAGAGGTTCGTCCACGCCTTGCCGTCGAGCGTCGCCTCCAAACGGAAGATCAGCCCCGTGTTTGGCATCGTGCCCGTCGCACGAAACCTCGCCCGCAGCTGATTGTCGAGCTGCGGGATCAGCGTCGCGTCGATCCAAGGGCTCATGGCGTAGGCCACGATGCTCGTCTGGCCGGCGTCACAGCTCAGCTTGGTGCCGTCGTTGAGGTTCAGCGAGCAGTCGCCCACATAAGGTTTGGGCGGTAGCGGCGTTTTGTCCATCGCCCAGCCGACGCCGCCGCTCACGTTCTGCAGCGTCCACTGCGATTTGCCGCTGCCATCACACGCAAATCCGGCCTGCCACGGCACCGTCGGCTTGTCGTTGGCCCCGCACGTCCCCTTCGCGAAGGTGCACGCCCCGGACTTGGGGTCACAGCTGTCGACGGTGCAACTGTCGCCGTCATCACAGGCATCGTCGCTGTGTTTACAGCCGCCGTCGTTGCCATCGCAGACGTCCACCGTGCACGGCTTGCCGTCATCGCAGAGCTTGGGGTCGAGCGTGAACGTGCAGTTGCCGCTGCTGCACCCGTTCTTCGTGCAGACGTTGCCGTCGTGACACATGGACACGCCGACACACTTACCCTTGGTGCAGGTGTCGCCGCCGGTGCAATTTGAGCTGTCGGAGCACGAGCTGCCCTCGACGCCGCTTGGGACACCGACACACTGCTGCTGGAGGCACGAATCATTGGTGGTGCAGGTGTCGCCATCCGAGCAGAGCGTGCCGTCCACTTTCACCTTGTGCTGGCAACCCCACTGGACGCTGCAGCTGTCATCAGTGCAGGCGTTTCCATCGTTGCAGCTGAGGCCGCCGTAAGTGCAGGCGCCGGCGCTGTTGCAGCTGTCCGTCGTACAAGCGTTGCCGTCGCCGCAGTCGCTGGCCGCTTTGCAGCTCTCGTCGCTGATCACCAGGTTGTCGATGAATGCGCCTTGCCAGCCGTTCAGCTTGCAGTCGGTCGTGACGAAGCGGAATCGCAGCTTCATCTTGCCGCCCCCGACCCCAGATCGCAGGCCGTTATAGGTGCCCCAGCTCGCGGAGGAGCCCCAGCTGAGGTCGGCGAGCAGCGACCAGGTGGTGCCGTCCGTCGTGATCTCGACCAGCAGCTCATCGTTGTTGTTGGTCTCCCAACGCCCGGAGTAGCGAAACTGCACTCGGACCTGCCCGCCCGCGACCATCTTCGACGTATCGAGCCAAGGCGTCGTGGCGCTTCCTTCCACGTTTTTGGCGCCGGCCGCACAGGTGTAGTCGGTGCCGTTGTTGAAGTTCAGGGTGCAGTCTGGGCTCACCGGAGCCGGTTTGTCGGGCGTTTTGTCGACAGCCCACTTGGGGCCGCCCGCGCCGGTCAGGGTCCAGCCTTGCAGCGACGCGGCGCTGCAGGTGAACGCCTGCTTCCAGCCGTCTTGCGTCACCACGTCGCTGCAGGTCCCGGCCACGTGTGCGCAGTCGCCCGTCGCCGCGGCGCAGCTGTCGACCGTGCACGAGTCGCCATCATCACAGGCCACCGGGGTGTTCATGCACGCGCCCGACAAGGGGTCGCACGCATCCGTTGTGCACGCTTTGCCGTCATCACAGCTCGATTTGGCCTTGTTGCTGCAGGCCCCGGCGAGCTTGTCGCACGCGTCGATAGTGCACGCGTTGCCGTCGTCGCACAGCGTCGCGCCGTCGCCTGGCGTCACAGTCAGGGTGCGAATCCGGCCGTTGTACATGTCGGCGACGTAGATCGTCCCATCCTTGTGAGTCGCGATCCCGGTCGGTCGGTTGAAGCGCGCCAAGACGCCGGGGCCGTTGGTGTACCCACCGCTCGACTGGCCCGCCAGGGTGCTCACCAACCCGGTCGCCGTGATGCGGCGCACACGATAGTTGTACGCGTCCGCCACGAGAAGCCCGCCGCCAGCGGCGACTTGCACATCCCACGGTCGATAGAAGCGCGCGGAGGCGACCGGACCGTCGATGAAGCCGTTGGTGCCGCTCCCGGCGACGGTGGTGACCAGGCCCGTCGGTGTCACCTTCCGAATGCGGTAGTTGTAGCTATCGGCGACGTAGAGCGCGTCCGCCGCGTCGAAATCGATGCCCATCGGCTGGTTAAATCGCGCCGCAGCGCCCTGCCCGTCCGCGAATCCGCCCGACGCGCTACCCGCGATGGTGATGACGCTGCCAGCGCCGCCCAATCTGCGAATCCGATAGTTGTAGGTGTCTGCGACCCACACGGTGCCCTTGCTGTCCAAGGCGACGCCGTACGGGTTGTTGAGCCGGCCAGCTGCGCCTTCGGTGAAGCCGCCAGTGCTGCCGGCGAGCGTGCTCACGACGCCCTTGGTGTCGACCTTGCGAATGCGGTGGTTGCTGGAGTCCGCCACAAACAAGTTGCCAGCCGGATCGACGTCCAAGCTGCGCGGCGAGTTGAACCGCGCTTGCGTGCCAGCTCCGTCCACGTAGCCGCTGCTCGTACCGGCGATCACGACCGCGGTCGCGCCCTCAAGCTTGTAGATGCGATGGTAACCGATCGACGTGAAGAACACGGCCCCGGTGCTGTGAACGGCGACGTCACTCACTGTGGAGTACGACGCGTTTGTGCCGCTGACGCTCACCACGCCACCCACGCAGCCCTTCGCGCCGCACAGCTCGCCACCGGTGCAGGCGTCGCCGTCCTCACACGCCGCGCCCGCAATCACGGCCTTTACGCTGCATTTTTGGGTCCCAGGATCGCAGATGTCGAGAGTGCAGCCGTCGCCGTCATCGCAGACCGGCTTGTACAGGCAGCCGACCTGCACATCGCACAGATCTGTCGTACAGGCGTCGCCGTCATCACACGCGCTCGGCACGCCGTAGCATTTGCCGCTGTGACACTTGTCCTGAACGGTGCAGACGTCTCCGTCGCTGCATCCGTAGCCATCAGCTAGGAACGTATGACCACAGGCGCCTGTCGCCGCGCTGCAGGTGTCGGTCGTGCACGGGTTGTCGTCGTTGCAGTTCTTGCCGACGTTCGAGCAGTAGCCGTTGCTGCTACAGCTGTGCGTCGTGCAGGCGCTGCCGTCGTCGCAGTCTTTGTCGAGGAGGCAACCAAGATCTTCGACTCGGACGTCGTCGATGAACGGACCCGTGCCGCCATTGTCTGTGCAGTCCGCGCTGAAGAACCGGAAACGCAGGCGGAACTTCGTGCCTAGGTACTGGCCAAGGCCGAGCTGCGGGTACTGCCAGCTCGTGGTGTTGGTGTTGCTGGCGTCCCAGATCTTCTGCCATACCGTGCCGTCCGTGGTGCCCTCCACGTAGAACTCGTCGTCGTTGTTCGACTCCCACGAGCCAGCCAAGCGAAATCGCAGGCGCATGTATGTCGTCTGTGCGGCCGTCGCGTCGAGCCACGGCGACGTGGCCGTACCTTCCACCTTCGTCGCGCCAGCCGGGCACGCGAAGTCTTTGCCGTTGTTGAAGTTCAGGGCGCATGCCCCCGTGTAGGGCACCGGTACAGCTGGGGTCGCGTCGACAGCCCAGGTCGGTCCGCCGGATGTACCCGTGAGGGCCCAGCTGTGCTTCCCGCCGCAATCGAACGGCTGTGTGTAGGGCAACTTCGCCGCCGCGGCGCACGCGCTATCGGCGCTGTGGCTGCACGCGCCAGAGGCCTTGTTGCAGCTGTCGATGGTGCAGGAGTCGCCGTCGTCACACGTGTCCGCGACGTGGGTGCAAGCGCCGCCGGTGATCGCACAGGTATCCGAGGTGCACGGGTCGCTGTCGTCGCAGCTTTTGGCCTCGCCAGCGCAGAACCCTTTGGCGCAGCTGTCCTTCGTCGTGCATGGATCATCGTCGTCGCAGCTGCCCGACGCCGGTAGGAAGACGCACTTGTTGAGCAGCGGGTCGCAGCTGTCGACAGTGCATGTGTTGGCGTCGTCGCAGATGACCGCCGCCTTGCAGTCGCCGCCCTTGCAGACGCCATTCGGTGTGCAGCCGTTGCCGTCGTCGCAGACGTCTCCGTCCTTTGCCGTAGTGCCGCCCGCGCAGACGCCAGCCGTGCACAAGGTGCCAACGGTGCAGGAGTCGCCGTCCTCGCAAGGCTTGCCGCCGTTCACGGCGCCGTGTTTGCAGCTCCCGTCGGCGCTGTTGCAGCTGTCGCTGGTGCACGCGTTGAAGTCATTGCAGGGGTTCAGCCCCTGGCAGCTCTGATTCACGCAACGGCGCACGGAGCACGCGCTGCCGCCGGTGCAGTCGTCGTGGGCGTAGCAGGCGTCATCGTTGATCCAGACGCGGTCGATGAAGGGCCCGGTCCCCGTGTTGGCCGTGCAGTTGTTGGTGAAGAAGCGAACACGCACCCGGAAGATCTTGCCTTCCATGACACTCAGGCTGACGTTTGGCTCGCTCCACTGCGACGTCGTGGTCATCCCGTTGGCGTCGTAGAGCGTCGTCCAGGTCTTGCCGTCCACGGAGGCCTCGAAAAACAGCTCGTCATTGTTGTTGCGCTCATACGTCCCACCGAACCGCACGCGCATGCGCAGGTTGCCCGCGGTGGGCACCGATGTAGCGTCAATCCATGGCGACATAGCCGCACCTGAGACCGCCGTCGCGCCTGCCGTGCACTGAAAATCAGTGCCGTTGTTGAAGTTCAAGCTGCAGGGTTTGTAGGACGGCGCTGGCAACGCAGGCGTGTCGTCGAATCCCCAGGCCGGCGCGCCCGCGGTCGCTGGCTTGTCGAGCGTCCACAGCGCGGCGGAGGCGTCGCCACAACCAAAACTCGCCATGAATGGGAGGGACAGCGGCTTGGCGGTGCTGCACACGCTCTTGTTGAAGACCGACGTGCAATCCCCCTTCTCAGGCGAGCAGGCGTCCGTCGTGCAGCTGTCGTTGTCGTCGCACACTTTGGGCGTAAACGAACAGTTCTTGTTGCTACAGGCGTCGGCAGTGCAGGCGTCGCCGTCATTGCACTGACTCGACGCCGTGCACGCCTTACATCCCGCAATCGCCGCGTGCTGGCACCCGACCGCCTTGTCACAGGCATCTGTGGTGCAGGGGTTTTTATCGTCACACGCGTTGGCGACGCCGCCCTTGCACGCGCCGCCCGAGCACGTCTCGCCGGTGGTGCAGGGGTTGTCGTCGTTGCAGGGTCCGGCGTTGGGCTTTGATGCGCATTTTCCGGCCTTTCCGTCACAGATATCCAGCGTACAGGCGTCACCGTCATCGCACGTGCCGCCGTCGGTGCTGCCATCGCAATCATTGTCGAGACCGTCGCAGACCTCCTTGGTCGGGGCGGACGCCGTGCACGAGCTCAGGCCGACCTTCTCGCAGGCGCGCTCGCCGTAGCAGGTGACCGATTTGCCGTCGACTGACGACGTCACAGAGCAGGACGTCTTTTTTCCAGCCTTGATCGCCTCTGTCGAGCAGTTGCAGGCCCCGAACACCGTCGCCTTCGCCCCTTCCGGCACGCATTGGCTCGCCTTGGTGCCCTCCATGGTCGTGACCGATCGGCAGGTGTACTTGAGCGGGCACGCGTCTGCGTCGCCGCACGCCATGGCACAGAACGCACCGTTGCCGTCGTGGTCCACGCACCGAGCGCTCGCGTCCCCGGCAGCGCCGCACTGGCTCGAGAGGGTGCACGGATCACACAAGGTCTTCAGCCCCGGATCTCCGGACACATCAGCGCCGACGTCGGCCGCACCACCGTCGTGGGCTGCGATGTCAGCCTTCGCGGTGTCGGAGGACACATCATCCTGCGAGGATCCGGTGTCGGCCACCGCGCCAGCGTCGTCGGTCGTCGCGGTGTCGGCGGCGCCGACGTCGCTCGGTTTGATCTCGTTGGGCTCGCCGCAGCCGCTCGCGAGCATCAGCAGCGCCAGCGGCGCGAGCACCAGCGGCGGCAGCATCTGTTGGAGAAGTCCCGGCTGGCGCAGACCCTGCTGGCGCAGACCCCGCTGGCGCAGACCCTGCTGGCGCAGACCCTGCTGGCGCAGACCCTGCGCGACATAACCCTGCCAAGGCAGCGCTGACGCCGTGGGGTCAAGCCGGGCGACAGAACGCGATCCATCCTGCAACACGGCACGATTCAACTTCATCAGACAACTCCCCCACTCAGATGTCCCGGAAGGGTAGTCGGTGTGGGGGCAGAGGGCTACGACCGGTAGGACGCGTTCTGTCTTAGGCCCTCCGAATACGGGCACCAGCGAGGCGCACGAGCAGGCTGGCGAGCCGGTTCGGGTCGAGCCCTGGCGCCGAATTGCGGGTCACCAGCGGCATGTCGATGACCTTCAATCCCAGCGCGCGGACGCCATCGAGGTCAAGCCCTGCGGGGTACACGCCGGTCTCGCTATCGACCACCACCGCATCGAGCACGTCATGAACGGAAGGGCGATAGGGCGACGCTGACGGCGCCTCAGCGATCCCGGCGAGCGCTGTGTCCACCAGACGCCGCGTGGCCTCGGCGACGCTGAGACCGCGCTGCTCCGGGTCGTGGCCGGTGTTGGGCACAAACACCTTCGCGCACGCTGCGTTGGCGATCGCCGCCCCGACGCCGCCGGGCAAGAGGTTGGCGAGCACGCTCGAGTAAAACGATCCCATGGGGTAGCAGATCAGGTCCGCGCCGTGGACCATCGCGGTCACATCCTCGCTGATCTGCGCGGTGGCTGGGGCCGGATCATCGAGGCCGCGGATCAATCTCACGTCACGGATCGTGGCGACCGGGGCCGCGCAGGTCTTGCCGGTCACCCGGTGCTGACCGACGACGAACGAGCCGTCGTTGAGGTCAAAAGCCAGATGCAAGTCCGCCTCCACAACCGGCCGAACGACGCCGCGCACATCCATCAGCTGTGACCAGCGCTCGACTGCGACCGCCATTTGCCGGGCGCTTCGCAGCCACGCGCCGACCAGCAGCAGGTTGCCAATGCTCGCGCCGCCGAGGTCGAAATCATCCGGCATGGCGACGATAAACGCCGCCATATCGGCCTGCACGGCAGCAGCGACGGTCGGCGCCAGGTGAGGAATCTCGGGGCTGGTGCCCGCACCGATCGCCGCCAGCGCCGCGGCGTTGCGCTCGGGCGTGCCACGCACCGGCAACCGCCTCGCCAACAGCGCCGCAGCCGCCATGAAACCGGGCCGATCAGGGTCTGCGAGCGCGACCATGCGGTTGCGCAGATCCCCGACGGCGATGATGCCAAAGGCCGACCGAAGCGACGCCGACGAGCCGCCCGAGTCGAACGGGGTGAGCAGGTGCACCGAGCGCCAAGTGTGGGTCAGCAGCGCTCGGCTGAGACCGCGCAAGGCGGTGCCGCCAGAGAAGAACACGATGCTGGGACCTGTCGCGGGGGCGTGCTGTGCCATCAGGACAGCATGCGTCGCTGTCGACACCGCCACAAGGGCGGCAGGCCCGCCGGGTAGCGCATTGTTCGCGCGAACGTGGCAACCTGCCTGCCCTCGAAGCCCAGCGCCGCATCAACCAAGCCCAGCACCGCCCGCTCCGGAGTCCCCATGCCCGTTCGCTCGCGCCCCCTCGTCCGTGCCGACCTAGCCTCCGCCTGGGCCGCGGGTCCATGGCTGCGCGCCCTCTCCTGCGCGCTGATTGTCTGCGGAGGTGCGCTGCTCGTCGCCTGCGGTGCCGACCCCGACGCGGCCATCGCCGTTGACGCCGCGGTCGCAGACGACGGCGGCGCCGTGTCTCAGGATGGGCTCTCTGACGGTGGGCAAACCGACGGGGTCGCCGCCGATGCGCAACAGACCGACATCGCTGGCGCCGACGCTGGCGCTGCGGACGCCACGAAGGGACCGCTCACCGTCACGGCGGCGGATTTTGGCTGCATCACCGACTGGACGAAGGCGCATCGATTTCGCATCAAGAGCCTAAACGGTCGCTTGGAGGAGGCCATCGCGGTCGCCAACAACCCGGACGGAGGCGCCTATCCAGCGGGCACGGTCATCCAGCTCATCCCGACCGAGGCGATGGTGAAACACGAGCAGGGCTGGAGCGCCGCGACCAAGGACTGGGAGTTCTTCTTCCTCAAGATCAAAGGCAACACCACAGAGATCGCGGCCCGCGGCACGACAGAGGTGGTCAACGGCTTCAACGGCAACTGCTTTGGCTGCCACAACAAGGCGAAACCGAAGTGGGATCTGATCTGCGAGCAGGATCACGGCTGCGACAAGCTGCCCTTCTCCGCCGAAGTGATTGAGTCCCTGCAAAACGCCGACGCGCGCTGCAAGAAGTAACGGACGATGACCATGAGACACGCCCCCCCCCGCGCCGTTCGTCTGTGGCTGCTGGTGGTGTACGCGATGATCGGCGCGATGGTCGTCATCGGAGGGATCACCCGGCTGACGGGATCTGGGCTGTCGATGGTGGAGTGGCACCCGCTGATGGGCGCGCTGCCTCCGCTCGATCAAGCGCGCTGGGAGGCCGTGTTTCTGCGGTATCAGCAGACGCCACAATACGCCCACGTCAACAGCTGGATGACCCTAGCGGACTTCAAACAGATCTTCTTTTGGGAGTACCTACACCGACTCTGGGGTCGGCTGATCGGGGTCGTTTTTTTCCTGCCGTGGTTGGTCTTCGTCGTACGCAGGCAGCTGCGTGGCGCGGTCGCTTGGCGGGCGGGCGGCGCGTTTGTGCTGGGAGGAGCGCAGGGGCTCCTGGGCTGGTTCATGGTCAAGAGTGGCCTGGTGAACATGCCCGAGGTCAGCCATCTTCGGTTGGCGGCGCACCTCAGCCTCGCGTTCGTTGTGGCGGGGTGGGTGCAGTGGCTGTGGATGGATCTCGCCTGGGACACGGCCACATCTGACGCGAGCGCCGCCGAGTCGACGCCGACGGCAACGAGGCCGCTCTCGAGCTCGATTCGCTGGGGGCTGGTAGGCCTCATCGGGCTGCAGGTGGTGTACGGCGCCCTCATGGCCGGTAAACGCGCCGGCCTCATCTTCGCGACTTTTCCCGACATGAACGGTCAGTGGCTGCCCGACGGGTGGGCCAACGGCGCCTCTGTCGGCTCGGCGCTACTGAACAACCCCATCGCGATCCACTTCATGCACCGGACGCTAGCGTGGGTCGTGCTTGTTGCGGCCCTGGCTGTGGCGCTGGTGGCGTGGCGTCGGTCCGTCACGCGCCGCCAGCGACGTCTAGCCGTCGGCCTCGCGCTCGTGGTCAGTCTGCAGCTCATCCTGGGTGCGGTGACGGTGCTCAGCCACGTCAACATCTGGGTAGCGACCCTGCACCAGGGTTTGGCGCTGATCTTGTTGAGCGTCGCGCTGGCGGTCGCGCATACCTTTCGTGTTGATCGGACGCCTAGCGCGTCGTCGACGCCAAGGTCTCGGGTACGCTGACGATCGCTGGGCCGCGGCCCAGTCGGCGACGCGACGGGAGGCCACCCGTGGGCCTCGATCATCGTTTCGTCCATGACGGTAGACCAGGCAGTCTCGCGAACA
>ERZ889078.412-NODE-412-length-38736-cov-15.304878_pt1 | contig 38736 bp, 24 predicted proteins | sample MGYA00521266_ERZ889078 | MGnify/ENA primary metagenome ERZ889078 (study PRJEB32303, sample SAMEA104408618) | aquatic metagenome | biome: Brackish water; feature: Pelagic; material: water | place: Baltic Sea | collected 2014-06-16T06:34:00 | depth 76,534 m ... | reverse complement strand
CAATTGATGAAGTATCCATGCCAGAGACTATTATTGATAATGAATCATTTGATGAGTTGGTAAATGCTATATATGGTTGCCCGCACGGTGTTATAGCCATGTCGCAAAGTATTGACGATTTCGTTGAAACATCCACAAACCTTGCTTCAGTAAAGTTTCAGGAAGATGAAATTCTTATAACAACAAGCCAAAGAAGTTCTGTTGAGTCGGAAAAGCAGGACATAACAAATATGGTGAAAAGCGTATTTAAACTTGCCGGAGCACGAACACTCACATCTGAGGGTTACCCCGGTTGGACGCCAAATCCTGATTCAGACATTGTTAGAATAACAGTTAATTCATACAAAAAACTTTTCAATATCGAACCTGAGGTTCTTGCAATACATGCCGGACTTGAGTGTGGACTAATAGGCGACAAATATCCCGGCATGGATATGATATCTTTTGGGCCAACAATTAAACGTGCTCATTCACCAGAAGAAAAAATTGAAATTGAAACAGTAAGTAAATTCTGGGATCTTACTTTAGATGTCCTTAAAAATATCCCAAATAGATAAAAAAAATGCAAAAAAAGATAGTCGTACTAGGTGGAGGCTTTGCTGGAATTGAAGCAGCAATAAAATTACAAAAATACGGTTACCATACTACTCTGGTTAGTAATCGAGACTATCTGTTTATTTATCCAATTTCAATCTGGATTCCTGTTAATAAAAAAAGTTTCGATGATGTAACAATACCTCTTGAAAAGCTAAGTAATAAACATGGTTTCAATTTGATAATTGACGAAGTTAAAAGAATTTCAACCAAGGATGACAAAGTAGAACTTCACACGCACACAATAGATTATGATTACCTTATAGTTGCAATGGGAATGTCAAAGTTACAAAGCAAAGGGTTGGAATTTACTCATTCTATTTGTGGCAATCCACCTGGGTCTGTCACTATCAAAAACGAGCTTGAAGAATTGATCAAAAGGGGTTTCGGAAAAATTGCCATTGGTTTTGGAGGCAACCCAAACGATCCTACTGCAACAGCTGTTAGAGGTGGTCCTGCATTTGAATTACTCTTTAATTTTAGCCACTATCTTAAAAAAAGGAAAGTTAGAGATAACTTCGAAATTACTTTTTTTGCACCAATGGAAGAGCCAGGCAAAAAAATGGGCGATAATGCGTTTACCAAACTAAGTGCTTATTTTAAGAGATATAATATAAAAGCAAAAACGGGAATAAAGATTAAAGAATTTACCAAAAACAGCGTTGTATTCGCCAATGGGTCAATGCTTGAAAGTGATCTGATATTATTTATCCCCGGAGGCAGCGGCCATACGGTTATTAGTAGTTCTGATTTGCCAATTACTGAGGCAGGCTTCATTAAAATAAACGACAATTGCAAAGTGGACAGCTTGGAAAATGTTTATGCGATTGGCGATATTAGTGCAATTGAAGGTCCACCGTGGGCAGCCAAACAAGGTCATGTTGCGGAAGTAATGGCTGATGTAGCTTCACATAATATTCACAACCATATTATCAACAACAAATCCCGAAAAGGATACCAAAGTCAACTAAATATTGTTTGTATTATGGATACCGGCGATGGAGCTGCATTTGTATACCGAAAAGCTAATTTCAACATTATGATACCACTTCCAATTATAGGCCATTGGCTAAAAAAAGGTTGGGGATTCTATTATCGAAACTCAAAACTTGGAAAAATCCCAAGAATCCCTGGCTTGTAACAGCCTGATTTACTTTAAATTTTGGACAACCCATTTCTCAGATTTCTTTTGAACTCAATTGCACGGTTGAATAATTTTTTTGTCTAGGATAATTGGTTAATTTTGACGATAATTTTTTACCTATGGATGTACTTGATTTTGATGTAATCAGGCCTTATAATTTTCAGGAGATACAAGAGGCAATACCACGAATACTTGCCGATACAGCGTTTCATCACATGTTGGACTATTTATTTACTCCCGAAAAAAAAGATCTCGTAATATCGAATTTGAGCAAGGCACAAAATGTACATGAATTTCAGATTGCATTAACCCTATCTTCAATAAATTCAATAATAGAAAAATCCTCAAACGGAGTAACTTACTCCGGATTTGAAAATATTAGCAATGATAATGCTTATGTATACTTAGCTAATCATCGTGATATTGTCCTCGACTCATCAATACTCGGTGTTATTCTTCTGGAACTTGGACTAAAAACCCCATATATAACTTGGGGAAGCAACCTAATGGTGTCTCCTTTAATTGTTGATTTAGGAAAATCAAATCAAATGATAACAGTCTTCAGAGAGGGGAGTCCCAAAGAGCTACTACTAAACTCGCAACGCCTTTCCAGTTTCATTAGAAAAACAATATTGGAGACGAAAAAACCGGTATGGATAGCCCATAGAAAAGGAAGAGCAAAAAAAGGTTTTGACAAAACCGATGTTAGTATTCTTAAAATGTTGACCTTATCGGGAGATACCGATATTGTAACTAAACTCATCGAACTTAACATCACTCCATCAACTATCAGCTACGAATGGGAGCCATGTGATGCTATGAAGGTAAAGGAGATTTATTTGTCGAGCGACAATACTTATGTAAAAAGCAAAGACGAAGATTTCAATAGTATCCTTGGTGGATTAATCGGCGATAAAGGCAGAATTCATATATCAATGGGGAAGCCAATTAACGAAGAAATCAAGAAAATCGACTTAACCCAAATTAATAATAACGAGTTTGTTAGTAAAGTAGCTGAACTGATTGATAAACAAATTTATACAAACTATAAATTATGGCCATCAAATTATTTGGCTTACGATTTATTATATAATGCATCTCGATATTCTGATAAATACACAGATGACACAAAAGTTAAATTAGAGAATAGATTCAATAAAACAGCAGAAATAACTAAACATAACAATAAAGAAATCCGCGATCTATTTTTATTGCTTTATGCAAATCCAGTAATAAATAAGTTGAACTATTCATCGCAATAATATTCATGAAATTAACAGACACAAGTTTGTTCTGATAATTTCTTTTTTTTGATTGATTATAAACTAACAGATGGTAACAATATCAAAAAAACCATTGCTTCCCGAAGATTACAAAAATGTGCTTTTCAAATTTGAAAGCATTAATATTGATAATGATACATTGAATAATGTTGAAAGCTGTTTTGATTTCCTGGTTGATTTTGCGAGTAACAAAATTATTTATGGAGTAAATACAGGCTTAGGCCCAATGGCTCAATATCGTATCGAAGATGAAGATCAGCTCGACTTACAATATAATTTAATTCGCAGTCACTCAGCAGGATCAGGAAAACCACTTGAGCCAATGTATGTTCGTGCTGCTATGATATCACGACTAAAAAGTCTTTCTCTGGGATATTCAGGTATTCATACCGATGCTATTCAACTTATTGTTGAGTTATTGAATAAAAACATTATACCTTATATTCCTGAACATGGTGGTGTGGGTGCAAGCGGCGATTTAGTTCAACTATCTCACCTAGCATTGGTACTTATAGGTGAGGGAGAAGCTTATTTTAATGGGACACTTCAGCCCGTAAAAACAATTTTTGAAGAACTTGGGATAACCCCTTTAAAAATTAAACTAAGAGAAGGACTTGGGTTAATAAATGGAACATCCGTAATGTCGGGTATAGGAATTGTTAATATCCTCTTGGCAAAACACATTATTAACTGGTCGATATTAGCATCAGCAATGATAAATGAAATTGTTGAATCATTTGATGATCACTTTTCAGTTGTTCTCAATAATGTAAAAAAACACAATGGTCAACAATTGGTTGCAAAGGCAATGAGAGATATTGTTACGGATAGCCAGTTAATTAAAAAGCGTGACGACCATCTCTTCAATGGACAGATTTCTGAAAAGATATTTAAACAAAAAATTCAGGAGTACTACTCACTAAGGTGTGTTCCGCAAATACTTGGGCCTGTTTTTGACACTATTTCAAATGCTGAAAAAGTACTTGTGGATGAAGTTAATTCAGTAAATGATAATCCCGTTGTAGACGCAAACAGCAAACAGGTTTATCACGGCGGAAATTTTCATGGCGACTATGTTTCTTTTGAAATGGATAAACTTAAAATTGCCATTACAAAGCTTTCGATGTTAGCTGAAAGACAGTTGAATTTTTTAATGAATAATAAACTAAATGATATATTGCCTCCCTTTGTAAATCTGGGTATTTTAGGATTAAATTTAGGTATGCAGGGCGCTCAATTTACCGCTACTTCCACAGTTGCCGAGAATCAAACCTTATCTAATCCAATGTATGTACACAGTATACCAAGCAACAACGACAATCAGGATATTGTTAGCATGGGCACAAATTCTGCCCTATTGGCAAAAAAAGTAATTGAAAATACTTTCGAAGTACTAGCAATTGAATTTCTTACAATTATTCAGGCCATTGATTATCTAAAAATTGATAATAAACTCGGTAAACAATCACAATCGGTTTATAAACAACTTCGTGAGCTCGTACCTGTTTTTGTTGAAGATACTCCAAAATATAAAGATATGGAACGGATTAGTTCATATCTTAAGCTTAATAATCCATCAATTATATCTTAACTCAATTTAAATGAAACATGCATTGGTAACAGGAGGATCGGGAGGTATAGGAAGTGCAATATGCATTCGCCTTGCTACAATGGGGTACAATGTTATCGTACATTATAATATTAATAAAGTAGCAGCTATAAATACATTAGATGCTATAAAATCAGAGGGTGGTAATGGTGAAATAATTCAGTTTAACATAAGTAATAATCTTGAAGTTAACAAATCCCTAACCAATTGGAAGAAAAATAATCCCGACAAATATATATCGGTACTTATTAACAATGCGGGCACTTCTAAAGATATGTTGATGGTTTGGATGGAAGAAAATGACTGGAACAGTGTTATTGATACAAATCTAAATAGCTTCTTTAATACTACTTCACCGCTTTTAAAAGATATGGTGTTGAATAAATGGGGCAGAATAATAAATATTGTTTCATTATCAGGAATTAAGGGATTACCTGGTCAAACAAATTATTCTGCTGCAAAAGCAGGTGTAATTGGTGCCACAAAAGCACTAGCACAAGAAGTTGGTCGTAAAAATATAACGGTTAATGCAGTAGCACCCGGTTATATTGCTACTGAAATGACGAATGCTTTAGATGAAAAACAACTTAAAAAGCTAATTCCCATAAATAGATTTGGGAAACCTGAAGAAGTAGCCGAACTGGTAGCTTTTCTGGCTGGAGAAAATTCATCATATATTACCGGTGAAGTTATCAATATTAATGGAGGACTTTATACCTAACAATATGAATAGAGTAGTGATTACAGGAATGGGCATATATTCAACAATTGGATATAATCTGGATGAAGTTACTAATTCTTTATATAACGGAAAATCCGGGATAGTTTTTGATGCAAGTAGAAAAGACCTTGGTTTCAGGTCAGCATTAACAGGTAGTATCAGCCGCCCCATACTTAAAGGAGTATTGTCCAGACGAATGAGAGTTGGCTTGGCAGAACAAGGTGAATATGCCTATATTGCTACCATGGAGGCACTTAAAAATGCTGGCCTTGACCAAGATTATCTTGACTCGAATGAAGTAGGGATACTATATGGAAACGATAGTTCGTCAACTGCTGTAATTGAAGCTGCAGATATAATTAGGAATAAAAAAGATACAATGCTTATCGGTTCAGCATCAATATTCCAATCCATGAATTCAACAGTGTCGATGAACCTAAGCGTTATTCTCAAATTAAAGGGAATAAATTTTACCATAAGTGGAGCTTGTGCAAGTGGATCCCATTCAATAGGAATGGGGTACTTAATGATTAAACAAGGTTTACAGGACACAATAATTTGTGGCGGCGCACAGGAAATTAACGCTTTATCCATGTGTAATTTTGATGCCCTTAATGCATTCTCAATAAGAGAAAATATGCCCACAAAAGCTTCCCGACCTTTTGACAGAGATAGAGATGGCCTTGTTCCAAGTGGTGGTGCTGCAACTATTATTATAGAAAACTACGAATCAGCAATAAAAAGAGGGGCTCCAATACTTGGCGAAATAATTGGGTATGGCTTTTCTTCAAATGGAGACCATATTTCTGTTCCAAACGTAGATGGACCTGTTCGATCTTTGGAAAAAGCACTAAAAGATGCACGATTAAAACCTGATGAAATTGATTACCTAAATGCTCATGCTACATCAACACCTGTTGGTGATTTAAATGAAGCAAAAGCTATTTATCAGGTTTTTAAACATGGACGAATACCAGTTAGCTCAACTAAGGGAATGACAGGCCATGAAATGTGGATGGGAGGTGCCAGCGAAATTATTTATTCAATGCTTATGGCACAAAACTCATTTATAGCGCCAAATATTAATTTTGAAAACCCTGACGAACATAGTGCCAAACTAAATATTATTCCTGAAACAAAAAGTCATAAGATAAATACTTTCCTTTCAAACTCATTTGGTTTTGGTGGTACAAACTCAACCCTTATTGTACGTAAATTATAGTTTATAATTATTTCAATCAAATCAACAGACATAACACCCAATATCTTTAGTTGAATATTCCAAATACATCGAAAATAATTGTTAATTTTGCAGACTTTATAACACTATTACAGTTAAGCAATGAGCATAGATGAAGTTAAAGAATTAGTGAATGAATTTTTAATTGAGGAGTTCGAATTGGAAGAATCGCAACTCTTGCCCGATGCATTAATGAAAGATGATCTTGACATTGAAAGCCTTGATTTCGTTGATATAGCTGTAATAATTGAAAAAGAGTTTCAGCTAAAGGTTACAAGCGAAGATATTGAAAAAATTATTAAGCTTGAGGATCTTTACAACTACATATTCGATCATACCCAAAACTAATGTCATCCTGGAAAGGTAAAACTCGGGGTGGACTAACCGGTTACCGGATTTTCCTTTTTTTATTACAGAACATCAATATAAATGCAGCATATTTATTGCTTTATTTTGTCGCTTCGTACTACGTTATATTCGCACGAAAAGCACGAAAACCAATGTATTATTATTTTAATAATATTATTGGTTTCGGAATTTTAAAATCCATCTACTATCTATACTTAAACAACTTAACTTTTGGCAAAGTTATAATTGATAAAGTTGTAATGATGGCAGGTATCCAAAACAAATTTACATTCGAATTTGAAGGTGAACAACATCTCCACCAAATGGGAAATAATAATGGAGGACTAATTATTGGAGCACATGTAGGTAATTGGGAAATAGCAGGACACTTACTCGACAGAATAAACAAACCGGTACACATTGTAATGCTTGATGCTGAGCACAAAAAAATCAAGAATCTTTTAGACAATGTAATGACACAGAAAAAAATGAATGTTATTCCTATAAAAGATGATATGTCTCATCTATTCCAAATAAAAGAAGCACTTATAGCCAATGAAATAGTTGCAATTCATGGTGATCGCTTTTTACCTGGATCAAAAACTATGAGTATTAACTTCTTAGGAAAAGATGCCCAGTTTCCTACCGGGCCTTTCTATATTGCTATGAAATATAACAAACCTGTAACCTTTGTGTCTGCTGTTAAGGAAAATAACAAACATTATCACTTAAAAGCCACATCTCCAAAAATATACCTTAACTCTAAAAGTTTAATTAATCGAAATAAAATACTTCAAAAGATGATAACTGATTACACACAAGAGCTTGAGTTAACATTAAATAAATATCCGGAGCAGTGGTTTAATTATTACTATTTTTGGAACAAAATTGAATAATTACATGAAAAACTATGGTTCAGACTCTAAGTCAGCACTACAAGCAAAATTTGATGCCCAAAAAATAGCCTTTGCTCCAATAATGTTTCAAGCAGCAAGAGCTTTAAGAAATCTGGGGATTCTTAAATACCTACTTAATAATAAAAGAAAAGGAGCTGAAATTGAGGTAATTGCAAATGAATTAAATCTATCAGTATATGGTGTAAAAGTATTACTTGAAGCTGGCATTAGTATTGAGTTGGTAATGGTAAAGGATCAGAAATATTATATTACAAAAACCGGATATTTCATTCTTAGTGATGAGTTAACCAATGTAAATATGGACTTTACTCATGATGTTAACTATCAGGGGATGATGCATCTTGAGGAATCAATAAAAAATGGAAAACCCGAAGGTCTAAAAGTCTTTGGAAAATGGGGCACTGTTTACGAAGCATTATCCGAATTACCAACTCAAGTAAGAAAAAGCTGGTTTGCATTTGACCATTACTATTCCGATTATGCTTTTCCTGAAGTATTGCCACATATATTCAAATCAAATCCAAAAAAAATACTTGACATAGGTGGAAATACAGGTAAGTTTTCAATTTACTGTGCTCAGCACAATGAAGATGTTCAAATGACAATACTTGACTTACCGGGTCAAATATCAGATGCAATAAAGAATATTAGTGAAGTTGGACTTGAAAGTAGTATATCAACACATGCATTAAATCTGCTTGACAATTCAATCCCATTCCCCATGGGTTATGATGCTATTTGGATGAGTCAGTTTCTTGACTGCTTCTCTCAAAAGGAAATACTAGGTTTATTGCAAAGGTCGTACAATGCACTTGATGAAAATGGCTCTCTTTATATACTTGAAACATACTGGGATAAACAGGAATTTGAAGCATCCACCTACAGTCTTCATGCAACATCACTTTATTTCACTGCCATCGCCAATGGTAACAGTCAAATGTATCATTCTGATGATATGATAAAACTAATTGAAAAATCAGGACTATACGTTGATGAAGCTATCGAAAATATTGGTGTAAGCCATACTTTGTTTATCTGTAAAAAGAGACAAGTTTAATTAATTCAAAAGTATCATTTGCATGCCTTTGGAAATACTAAAGTATTCCAATAGATTGAAAATCGAATTTTCAAAAATTTATAAGATGATTTTTAACAAGGACTTATAACTATTTGTATTACATTTGGAATCAACAATCCAAATTAATAACAAATGAAAAAAATCGCAACAATCATTATCCTTTGTAGTCTTATATATATTCCACACGGATTATACAGCCAGTCAAAATGTAAAGTACTAGTAAAAAACATTTCCGAAACTTACGAGGGCAAATGTAAAAAAGGGCTTGCCAATGGAAAAGGTTTGGCCACTGGTATTGACAAGTACAATGGCCGATTTAGTAAAGGATATCCTAATGGTTCGGGTACTTATACATGGGCTGATGGATCTGAATATACCGGAGATTGGGAATTTGGACAAAGAAATGGAGAAGGTATTTATAGATTTATGTATAATGGCAACGACAGTATTTTAGCTGGTATATGGAAAAATGATAAGTATGTTGGCCCTGTTCCTCCCCCGCCAATTGTTATACAATCCAGAAATGTCCAAAATTATACATTCGCAAAACAAGGAGATAAAAGTACAATGACTATTCAAATTTATATGAATGGTTCAATTAATTCAACCATTCAAGATCTAGCTATTGTTTCATCTAACGGATCATATCAAAATTTGGGTAACGAAATTTCATTTAGCGAAATAATGTTTCCAGCTACATTCAAGATAACATATAAAACATGGAATAAGTTGCATACTGCAATGCTTGATGTTACTTTTGAATTCAAGATTATAGGAGCCGGTGACTGGTTATTAAAGCTTACTAATTGATATACAAGCTAATATTTCACAACCAAGACATATTTCTGTAGGATATTACTAATCCAATTTAGGGTTCATTTGTAATATTGTAATTATTTCAAATAACAAACCTAGGCAGTTAAATTACAATTCTTTAATAATCAATACCCGAAACAGATTTGAAATTTAGAATAAACCAAATCCCCAGAAATATTGCTTGATCCAATTATATCATTGTTTTATCCTTTTGGCATAAAAAAAACCGTCTCAATTTCCATAAGACGGTTTCATATTCCGGTGGGCGATGAGGGATTCGAACCCCCGGCCCCCTCGGTGTAAACGAGGTGCTCTGAACCAGCTGAGCTAATCACCCTGATTGCTTTTTTAAAGCGAGTGCAAATATACATCTATTTTAATTCTACAATACAAATTTTGCTTTTTTTTTGTGTATTGAAGTAAAAAAAACATACATAAAAATTACCTTGCTTTTGCTACATTTGCACACATAAATTAATGTTTTGAAGTTTCTGAATAATAAAATATGGCTGTTAACAATTCTGATAATTTTTAACTTATCAGGATGTTCAGTAAAAAAATATCTTGACGAAAATCAGGTTCTGATAAACAGATATTCGATAAATGTTAAGGGTAAGCACCCAACAATTAGTGATACAGAACTTCGTACACTGTTAAAACCAAATCCAAACAGAAAATTTTTCTTCTTCAGGTTGAAATTATGGGCATACTATCGCTACAAGAATAAACAAACAAAATTTAACACATGGCTAAATAAACATTTTGGTGAAGAACCATCTATCTACAATGTTGTTACACTTGATAACATAACCCATAACATGATTCGCTATTTAAACAATGTTGGTTATTTTCACTCTAAAGTTGAGCATTCTACAAAATTTAAGAACAAGGTAGCTAATATTAAATTCACCATTTATCCAAATGAACCATATCGCATCTCAAATATAAAATATGATATTGCGGACACACTTGTCAAAAGATTTTTTTATGAAAAAATAAATAACACTTTAGTTAAGCAGGGTGACATTTATAATGCTTATACATTTGATGATGAACGTGACAGAATTACTGAACAATTAAGAAACACCGGATATTTCTATTTTAACAGAAACTACATTCAATTTGTTTTAGATAGTAATTTGATGAAGCATAAAATGAATGTAGATTTAGTTATTAATAATGTTAAACAGCAAGATATCAGTGCTCCTGGCGAGTATTTAGAAGAAAATCACCGTAGGTATTTTATTAATAAGGTAACGGTAATTCCTGAATTTAATCCGAATAATACATTAAACTACGATACTACAATTCATACTATAAATTTTTGGAAAGACACCACTAATTATACCTATAACTTCCTTTACAATGACAAGATTCATTTATTACCATCAGCCTTTAATTCAGCCATAAAAATAAAGCCAGGTACTCCTTATTCGGCAAACAAAGTCCAAACTACGTATAGAAAATTATTCAATTACGAAATAATTCAAACAGCCAATATTAGCTTTGATACAACAAATACACCAACAAGCGAAAAACCAAATCATTTTTTTCTAAACTCGCGAATACAATTAAAAGACAGTAAAAGAAACAGATTTTCAGCCGAAGTTGAAGGCACAAATTCAAGTGGTGATCTTGGGATTAGAGGCAATCTTGTGTTTTTAAATAGAAATATTTTTAAGCACGCTGAAGTATTTCGAATTAGACTGAAGGGAGGACTTGAAGCTCAAACAATTAGTGAACCAACGGATGATAACTCAGGACTTTTTAATACGTATGAAGCTGGTATTGATGGAACAATCTTCTTTCCCAGATTTTTATCTCCTATTCGATTAGATAAGTTTAATCAGCAATATATCCCAAATACAAACCTGAACTTTGGTTTTAATTATCAACGCAGGCCTTTATATTCGCGTAATATTACAAACCTTGATATTGGTTATGTATGGAAGTCGGGCAAAAATGTAAATCATATCCTAACTCCGATAAATATTAATTATGTTAACATTAATCCAACAAATTATTTTGATTCCATACTTGAAAACGAACCCAACAGAAGATTAAGAGAACAATATTCAGATCACATGATAGTTGGACTTAAGTATAGCTATATTTTCAATAATCAAAATATGATGGCTTTGCAACATTTCAATTATTTGCGCGTAAATCTCGAGACATCAGGTAATTTACTTTATGCCATAAATCAAATTGCCGGTACCCCAAAATCCGACAGTGGCTATTATCATGTGCTTGGAGTAAGATACTCTCAATTTGTTCGTATGAGTATTGATTTCAGACATTATTACTATTTCTCAAACAAAACTAATAGCCTTGTTACCAGAGTATTATTGGGAGCAGGAATTCCATTGTTAAATTCTGATGAATTGCCATATGAGAAGGGTTTTTATGCAGGTGGGGCAAATGATATGAGAGGATGGTTATTCAAAAGCCTTGGGCCGGGGGCATATTCAGGCAATTCAACTTACGAAAGAGTTGGCGACATACAAATTGAAGGTAATGTTGAGTATCGATTCCCTATTTATAGCTTCTTAAAAGGTGCGCTATTTACTGATATCGGAAATATTTGGACCTATGGTAAATCTGAATCATTTCCAGATGGGCAATTTAATATTGATAATTTCATCTCAGAAGTGGCAGTAGATGCAGGATTTGGTTTTAGGTTCGATTTCAGGGTTCTTATTTTCAGAATTGATATCGCTACTCCAATAAGAAACCCCGCATATCCAGTTGGACATAGATGGCGAATTAAATATATACAACCAGTAGATTTTGTCTGGAATTTTGGAATTGGATATCCATTTTAAGAATTATCAATCATGGATAACATTATCGATAGTGAGTATATCAGCAATTCCATTAGCAATAATCTATCATTTATTCCCACTTCCGATCAAACAAAAGTATGTAGCCACCTAGGTGCATTTACTTTAAGCACCAAAGAAAATCCGGTTTATATACTGAAAGGATATGCCGGTACCGGCAAAACCAGTTTGATTAGTGCCTATGTTAATACCCTTAAACATTTAAACACACACTTCGTTTTGCTTGCTCCAACAGGAAGAGCAGCAAAAGTACTGGCTCAGTATACTGGTTTTCAAGCGCACACTGCCCATCGATATATATATATATTTATGACCAACAAAGATGGTGTAACAAATATTGCATTGTCGAAAAACAAGCTCCGAAATTGTGTTTTTATTATCGACGAAGCTTCGATGATTGGTGAGAATAACCAAACAAATAGTGTATTTAGTAGAAATAATCTGCTGGATGATATTATCCAATTTATATTTGCACAAAAGGGCAACAAACTAATACTTGTTGGTGATACTGCTCAATTACCCCCAGTGGGAATAGAACTGAGCCCAGCATTGGATCGTGAACATCTTAAACATGCTTACTCAATTACTTCATTTGATTTTGAAATGAAAGAAGTTATGCGACAATCACTTGATTCAGGTATTCTAACTTCCGCCACAATACTCAGAAACAAAATTGAAAATCGTAATACAAAACTTCCATTTTTTAGCCTCGACACAAATACTACCGACATAACAATTATTAAAGATGCCGGTACTTTTGGAGATTTGTTGATGGAGTCGTTTACTGATAGTGAAATGGATAATGGTATCATTGTTTGCAGATCAAATAAACAGGCAAACATGTATAATAGCGAGATAAGAAATAGGATATTAATGCGTGAATCGGAAATTGAGGCCGGCGATTTGATGATGGTAGTAAAGAATAATTACTATTGGTTAGACAAGGGCTCCAAAGCAGGTTTTATTGCCAATGGAGATATCATCAAAATCCTTAGATTTAAAAAAACTGAGGAGCTTTATGGTTTTCGATTTGCAGATGTTGATGTTCAGATGGTTGACTATCCTGATGAACAAGAGCTAAATGTAAAAATACTTCTTGATACAATAACCACAAATTCGCCAGGATTACTAGATAAGGATAATAATAGGCTTTTTGAAAATGTGCAAGAGGAATACATGAATTATCCGAATCGAAGGACCAGATTAGACAAAATTAAGGCCAACCCATATTATAATGCACTTCATGTAAAGTTTAGCTATGCCATGACATGTCATAAAACACAAGGCGGACAATGGAAAAATGTTTTTGTAGATAAAGGTTATATTAAAGATGATAATGTTGATGTTGAATATTTACGATGGTTATATACCGCCACAACCAGAGCAACCAACAATCTTTTTCTAATTGGATTTGGCGAAGAATATTTTGAGGAAATTGAACAAACTTAACTAAAAATATCAAACTTACTTATACATAAATAGAACACCTGCCTTCCATAGGCTCAATGTCAATAAGTTAAGGGCTTTTTCGTCATCGCGAACGTAGTAAAGCCTGTCTGCCGACAAAGGCAGGCAATCTCTACAAACATATTATATAGGAGATTCTTTCGTAATACTTCTTCGCAGTGACGCTCTTTTTTGAGTCTGTTTCCTTAACTTATTGGCATTGGCCGAAGGCTGGGATTCATAGATTTACAATTAAAATAATGCGTTTTACATTTGGTTACATCAAAACGATTATGTTAAAAATATTTTTTAGCTTTACACTCAGTAATGAGAATTTCATCGATTTTAAAACTAATGATATGAAACTAACCATATTAATGGCAATATTAAGTATTGTATTTTTCAATACTCAAGCCCAAAAGCCTGGATATCAAACATATTCGGCAAACATGATCATTGCAGCTACTGCTGGATCCGAAAATCACGAATGGGAAAACAATAAAATTATGGTTAACCTAAATTATAAAACCGGTAATATAAGAATTGACTTGAGGAATATTGATTTTTATAATAAAGCATCACTAGTTGAAGTTAACAACGATACAACTTTAAATTCTACAAAGTTTACTTTAAAAGGAATATTACCGATTGAACAGATTATTAATCAAAAAACGTACAATCAGGAATATATTACTGAATTACAATTGATTAACGATAATAATGATTTTAGTGTGGAGGTTAATTTCAAGATGAATATTATGCGAACAAGTCAACAATCGGGCAGCTACCGTGTATTTACGCTAACTGGCACTCTATATAACGATGAAATAAATATACCTTCTTTTAAGGGGTACGATAATGAGATTGAAATAAGAATTATGTTTAATGCTTTTTGGAATAATTGAAGCGCTAACTTTTATTTTTTTTCAATAATACAATAGCTTCAGCTCCAACACCTTCACTGCGACCAGCAAACCCCAACTTATCAGTAGTGGTAGCTTTTACCGATATATTCTCAATTTTCAAATTCAATACAGTAGCTATATTTTTTCGCATCTTAAGAATATGATCAACGATTTTTGGAGATTGTAAGATAATGGTAGAGTCAATATTTATAATACTGTAACCTTTTTTGGAAATTAAGTCGAAAACATCAGAAAGCAACTTTATACCCGATAATCCAAGGTTTTTGTTATCTGAATCTGGAAAATGAATGCCTATATCTCCTAAAGCCGCAGCTCCCAGTAATGCATCTGCAATAGCATGAATTAATACATCACCATCAGAAAATCCCAGAATTCCAAGATTTGAATCGATCGTTACCCCACCAAGGATTAGCTTTCTATCAGGCACAAGTTTATGAACATCATAACCTATCCCTATTTTAAGCCTTGACATTATTTTTGTGGTGTCGTATTCTTATTCGCTTTACCTAAATTAAAGATAAGAGAAAAGCGAAGTGTGTTTTGAAGTGGGTTCTGATCTTGTGTAACTGGAATGAGATATGAGAAATCAAGACCAAAAACATTATAACGAAGACCTACACCTAAAGTAGCATATTTACGATTTCCTTTTGTAAGATCCTCATAGAAAAAACCACCCCTTAGGGCAAGAATGTCATTATACCAATATTCGGTACCTACAGAGAAACTAAATTCTCTTATTTCTTCGGAGAAACCACCAGGAGCATCGTACCACGATTGAATCATGCCTTTAATTGGGCCAACATTGGGATCCATACCTTTTTCGATGATATATGTACCATCAGGATTTGTTGAATCGGAATAGATTGGTGGCGTTGGAACCAATAGTTTATTTATGTCAACTTGAAACGATATGGTATTATAATCATCAATATCCAGAGTAAGTCTGGGTCCAATTCTCAAATTCGTTGGTATAAAATCCTTTTCAATATTTGTTCCTGAGTAAGATATTTTACTTCCAATATTTGAGATATTTATACCCCATGCAAAAGTAGCATCCATTGTTTGAAACCAACTAACATCATCTTCCCAGTACATAGCAATATCAGCTGCTACAGAAGTTCCGGGTTTTGTTTCTACTCCCTGAACAAATTGTCCCTGAGTTAGGTTCGAATAAATAAATCTACCTGCTACAGCTATCGAAAGTTTATCGGTAAGAACACGTGCGTACGTAGCATCAATTGCAAACTCATTTGGTTTATATATACCTGTTTGTGCGCCCTCATTATCTGTAAAAGTAATTTCTCCAAGTGAAAAATAACGTAGCGTTGTTGCAAAAGTTGACATAGGATTAATTCGCTTATAAAACGAAACATATGCCAGATTTATATCATTTACAAGATTTCTTAGCCATGGAGTATATGATAATGCAAATCCCATATCATCAGCAATTTTGGCATATTTTGCCGGATTCCAGTGCATCGAATTTGCATCGGCTGATGAAGCAACACCACCATCACCCATACCACCGGCACGAGCATCAGGACCAATCATAAGAAGTGGTACTGCTGTAGTAATGGTATTTAGTTGTTGCCCATTCTTTTCAATTTGGGCGTTAACATTCGAAAATAGAAATGTTGCTATCAATAATATTAAAATCTTCTGTCTCATCTATTTACTTATAATTAAAAAAGGTTGCAAACCTAACGAAATAATTTTATTTATATTATAAATCAATCCCAAAAATGGATGAAGTTGATTTATTAAGTTAATTGTATGTTATAAACGAATAAACCAGGTTATTGTTATTTGTTGATCTTAATTAATTTCTGTTGTTGAACTGTAATATTTCCAAAGGTATCCTCTACTTCTAAAGTATATACATAAATACCTGAGTTTATATCATATCCATTTTTATTTTTACCATCCCAAACAATTGTGCCAGTTCCACTTGCACTTGAATCTTCACGGTCATCAAGCTCAATTATCAACTTACCATCAAGATTATAAATTCTGATTTTTGCGCTTAGATGCAACCCTTGCTTATTATGACTAAAACTAAACTCCGTATCACCAATAAAAGGATTAGGGAAATTTTTCACTTGTCTGAGACGTATATCTGCAGCATCATCAACAATAAACTCAATTGTATTTTCAGAGGAGTTATTATATAGATCCCATGCTTTAATCGTAATTGAATGAACACCTTTATTTAAATTAGCAAAGGGATAAACGATACTGCCTGACTTGTATGAGTTTAAATCTAACTCAAACCCACTATTCATAATTATCTGGTTTGCATAATCGTTATCAACAATCATAACTATATCTCGTCCAAGCCCATTACCTGTAGTATTAACTCCGTTACTATCACTTATATATGCTAGCATTACCGGGTTATTTGTAACAACGTCACCTGATTTAAATGCATTACTATTTAGATAAAGTTCAATATTGGGACCGATATTATCAATCTCAGCATTTTCATCAATACCACCAATATAAAGTTGATCATAAGCACCCCAGGCATCCTTTAATTCCACAGTATCTATGGCATAATACCTTATTTTACCATAACCATAATTATAGGATATATCTTTGGGTACCATAAATTCAAAACTAAAAGACCCATTCTTTACACTTACTTTTCCATCAAATAGAACTTTATCAAACAAAGTAAAGTCCTGGGGGTAACTGTTACCATCATTTGCAAGCGTAGTATACTTTGTAGCTTTATCGATAACCTTGGGGAAAACATACCCATTAAAATTTTCATTTTTTTGACCGTTAGCCAGTCTGATTTCACCAGAAACATTCACTATTGATAAGGCATGAATAGTATCATTCAATAATTTACTATCAGTAGTTATTATATTGTAATGCGGATAGGCTAGTGTAAGTGCAGGGTCGCCAAGAAGCACAAAATTCAGGTAATTCTCATCAGATGGTAATTTTGATAATCGAACCAAATCACCAAGTCTTGGAACATTTCCATCATTACTCGACAATAGATTAGTATATATCCTTCTATTTACAATATAATTAGCATGAGCATACGCAAGTCGTGTTGTTGTTAATAACCCAATTGCCCCTCCCTTTTTATTAAGATACACATACTCTCCGGCAGATGTAAATTCGGGGTCATCAAAACGACTAAACTCACATGTGGCTGTTATAATCAACGGCATGTTATTATAATTATCAAATGCATTAATCATTGGCACATCCAACACTAACTCATCCGACCACCCAATTAGCCCACCATGTCCTGTGTAGTTAAGTATCAAAGCACCTTCGGCCATTTGCTTATTAATCTTTTTGTTAACATCCGGATAACGAAAACCTCCAGGAACTGTAATCTTATTATAGGCATCAAGGAATATTTTGTTAATTCCCAACCCTTTGTTCAAAGTATCTGCAATATCAATCAAACCTTCGGCCTGCTTAAGATGCAGATTATTGTCTCGATCATCGGCCACAAAACAAATATTAGTACGCCAGTCGCCCATAACATCAATGTTGGGAGTAACATAATCCTCTATCTTATCAACCGCAGTAATTGCCTCTTCAACAGTACTTATTGGGAATCTTCCGATACCTATATCGAGTTGACCGGAAGAAGATGGCCCTTCGTAATCGTCGAGCAACCCGAAATAATCATCAGTCACAAACGATCCTGTTTCTCGTAACGACTCCTTCGATTCATATGTGGGAACCAAATTAGTGTTACCATGTATTCGGTGCTTATAATCAAATGATGCATCTCCAAAAAGTAATAAATATGCCCTATCACTACCAAAAGCTCCTCTGGTATAAAGCATCCTCATGAAGTTCCTTATTGCACTTATATCCTGCGATCCGGATGAAAATTCATTGTAAATCTGTTGGGGGCTTATACATATTGTACTTAAGTTATCATAGTTTTGATGAATGGTGGCAAGCCGGTCTGCTTCAACAGCAAATATATCAGGGCGAATAATTACAAAATTAACATTACTTATAGCATGAAGATTTTGATTTTGAACATCCTTAAAAGAAACTGGGGAATAATACTCATCACCATTAAATATTGTAAACGTCTTTAATGAATCGGTAGGTAATACAAATCTAAATGTCCCATTTTCAAAAGTCCCTATTATTTTTCTAGGATTATGGATATCGGTTACATCCCATACAATATCGCCAACAGTTGAATTGGATATTTCAAATTCAGTAATATTTCCCATTGCAGATGCATGTGGATTACTAAATTTCATTTGATTACCTTCGAATACTAATTGACGTTCCACATTCATTTCGATAAAATCGAGCCATGCTATTGCATTGTCATCATCAGACTGATACTTGATTTTTACGTTAATATCACCATCTTCCACAAAAAATGTTTGATCAGCACTCGATTTTCGTGCAAATATGCCCAATGATGATGTAACAAATCTTATTTTGGTTGAATCAACAATTTTAGTGTCGTTAATAAAGATATCGTAATATGAGTCAACACTGGCTTTTCCTATTAAGTCAATACTCAAATAAACAGGCTGACTTGTTATTAAATTAGGAAAATGAAAAGAAAAAACTCTTTCAATAGTATCACCGGTAAATCTCTCACCATACCATTCTTTACCTGATGAAATCATATTCTCATATTCATTCTCATGTACTGAATAATCGGTAAATGAATTAACAAACTGAGTAGGTTCGTTCCCTAACCCATCAAGACTAGTTATTGATTTGGCAGTACCTTTATCAGGTGTAAAAAAGTAATAGGATGTATCGGAGTAAATATTGGTAACATGATTGTACCTACCCTCAAAAATATTGTACCACCATGTTGTTGGTGCTTGGGCATAAAAAAGTATATAGTCATCATTATCAAAAGTTCCATCATCGAAACCCCAAAGCATTATTGAGTTTTCCTGGAGATCATCGAGCTCTATTTTGTTGTTTAATTCAGGAAGTAATCCTGAATATGCACCAAATATACCTAACTTATTTATATCAATTTGTGATGGCACTAACCCCATATTTTCTATATCAGAATAGGTAAGTTTATGAACACCAGTATTTAATATCCCAAATTTTACCCAAGTGCCTGATGCAAGGACTGATTCGCTGGAATAGTCATTTTGAATAGTCTTATTATTATTTGGACCCTCTGATGGCACAAAATCTACCAATAAATTAAACTCGATAAGTTGTAAAATACGTGATTGAGAATCATTCCACTTAAAAGGAAGAACTTGGATGCGAGCTACTGTCCCTATATAGCTAACCTTATATTCAAACTTGTTACCAATTAAATCATTGTCGGTTAACCGATTTGATAATGATTCGGATAAAGAATCCTCAATTAATTCTTCAATAATTACTTCACATTCGAAATACTCACCCGGCAGGTCAATATCATATGAATATACAGGGAATGAACCGTATGCATGTATATTTACAGCTCCTTCAAATGTAAGATAAGATATCTCACCATGCCTTGTTTCCTGTTTTATCACATCATCATATTGCAGTTTAACAGGAATTGTTACCTGAGCAAGTAGCAGTGTTTGCAAAAACAATGTAAAAAATATTAAATAAATTTTTCTCATATATCAACGACAAAAATAACAATCTTATGGTTGGCTTAACCTTTGGCCAGTTTATCTTATATAAATCAGTTTAGACGTATCAGTGGCTTTTGAACCACCTTCATTTTTAACTGTAACTCTGTATACATAAAACCCTCGAGCAATTGCACCCCCGCTATCTGTTGTTCCATCCCAAACAATTGGTTCCGAACGATGTCCTTCAGGATTAAGAGTGGTTACAATTTTCTTTATCAGTTTTCCATCAAGTCGAAAAATATCGACACTAACATCTATGGTATTTCCTGATTGGTTATGATCGAAAACAAAATTTGTTTTACCCATAAAAGGATTTGGGTAATTCATCAGATTTTCGACAATAACATCCATCGAAGAAACAACAACAAAATCTAAATATGCGGTTGAAGAGTTATTATACACATCCCAAACCTTTAAACTCAGGCTGTGTTCACCGTCGGGCAGTTCACTGAACGGATAAACAATACTACCCTGATTGTATTTGTTTTGATTGGCTTCATAATAGTCGTTTAACACAAACGTAAGAAGTTTATCTTCGTTAATCACACTAATAATATCATGTCCAATACCATTGCCAGTTGTGTTAATACCACTTGAATCGCTTACAAACGCTATCAAATTAGGGTTTTGATTTGTAAAATCGCCCGACCTGAAAGTAGTATCATTAATAAATAAACTAATGATTGGCCCTTCTGTATCAACTTTTGCATTTTCATCAAATCCTCCAACAACAATATTCTCGTAATAACCATTGCCATCAGTTATAGTATCTCTGAAATAATAGCTAATTCTTCCATCACCGTACTTATAGGCAATATCCTTTGGGACCATGAACTCAAATGAAAAATCACCATTAACAATGCTTGCTTTACCCTTAAATATTACACTATTCCTTACATAAAAAGTATAGGGTAAATTTTCATCACCTAATGTTAGAATTTCTGTTTTCTTATCGTATACAGAAGAAAAAATTTCACCGTTAAAATCTGTAAGTTTAGTTCCTTCATCATCATTTACAATACCTTCAACTTTAACTAATTGCAAGGCTCGTATAGTATCATATTCATCGGGCAAAACAACATGTGAGTTTATTTTGACCGTTTGAGCATTATATTCGGGATATGCCATCTTGCAGGCGGGATCTCCAATTAACACAAACTTTTTGTCGTTTGCTGTTCCATATAATTTTGATCTGCGAATTATATCTCCAAATCTTGGGTACTCACCATCAATTTTTTTGAACATATTATTATTATAGATAGCTTTATTTAGTGCCAAATTCGATCCGGCAAAAGTAGCTCTAGAGGTTGTAAACAAAGATATTGCTCCACCTTCATCATTTAAAAAAACCAACTCACCTGCTGATACTCTACTTGGATCATCGTATCTTGTAAATTCGCAGGTAGCCGTTATAAATACGGCCAGTTTATCATAGTTTTTCCACGAAATTATATCAGGTATTTGCAAAAATCTCTCATGCCCGAGGCCAATTTCTCCACCATGTCCTGAGTAGTTAAATATCAGAGTCCCTTTTTCAATTCGTTCATTTATTGCCAGGTTTACAGCTGGTGCCGACTGACCACTTGGCGTTGAAATTTGTTCATAAGCATCAGCATATATTTTACTTACATTATAAACTTTTTGTGCTGTATCAAATATAGAAGATAGTACTTCTGCATCCTTTAGATGTCGATTAGCATCTCCGTCATCTGCCAAAAAAGTAACTATATTGCGCCATGGAGCCATTACTTTTGAAGTATTAACTGAATAATGAATTGTTTTATCAATTGCTGCTTGTGCTTCAACTTTTGTTCCTACAACAAACCGTCCAATACCTATGTCGACCAAATCATTCTGATACTCCTCCCCTTCTCCATCATCCAAAAATCCGAAATAATCATCAGTTGCTATGGAGGAAACTATATCAAGAGATTTAATAGATTCCCAACATGGTACATAATTAGAATTATCAGGTAGAATATTCTTATAATCGTAAGATGCATCTCCAAAAAGAAGCAGATATTTTAGCTCTTTGCCTGAATCACTTGCATCATAAAGCATTTTCGCAAAATCGCGGATAGCTGTAATATCCTGTCCCCCTGATGAAAACTCATTATAGACCTTTTCAATTGTTGTAACCAATATATTCATATTACTCCTCGATCTATGAAAATCAGCCAATATCTCAGCCTCAACAATAAATTCGGGGTACGTAATTATTAAATAATCGATATTTCGACTACTATGAAGACTTTGGTTGGGAACTTCTTCAACAAACTCCGTTGATAGATACGAATTACCGTTAAACGCAATAAACTCGTTTAAGGTGGTTGCATCAGCATTAAAGCTAAGAGTATTTCCTTGATTTGCTGTAACTACTTTGTAAGGATTTACAGGAGTAGTTATATCCCAAATCACTACATTTTGACTTGCGTTAGAAAGACTATATTGAGCTACATTGGCATTTTCAATATTTTTCCTAAAGATCATCTGATCGTCAGCAAAACTAAGAGACCGTTGCACATTTACCTCGAAATAATCTAAATATCCTACTGAAGTACTAGAACTTCGAGTAAATGTAGTATTTATAAGGAGTTGATCACTTGTTGGCGAAAACATAAATTCAGTATTTGCACCTTTAGCATACTCATATCTATTACCAGTACTTAATGGCTGGATGCTTACTATTTTCTCAGATTGACCATTGATTGTAAACTTAAAAGCATTGGATGAGTAGGCACGTGATGCAAAAGAAGCTCTGAAATTAGCATTCTCTACATTTTTAATTGTATTTGGAAAGTCGTAAACAAAATCATATTCAGTAATATAATCATATATTTCACCAAACCATGTTCTACCAATTCCAGCTATATTACGTTCATCAATTTCATGCACTGCATAATCGGTAAAGCTGGAAATTTCAATATCGGGAGATCCAACCGGAGGTTCTCCATTCTCGATTCTTTTGGCAGCATTATCAACCGCAGTTATAAAATAGTAAGAAAAATCCCTGTAATAATTGGTTTTGTGATGAAATGCATTACTTGTTTGATTGTACTCCCAAACAACCGGACCCTCACCATAAAATAGTATATAGTCGCCATTATCAAAACTTCCATCATCGCCGCCAACAATTTCTATTGGATTCTCATATAAATCATCATAACGGAAATCATCATTTTTCTCTGGAAGCAATCCTCCTCCATTTCCAAAAACCGCAATTTTTGAAGGATGTACATCAACGTTGTAACCCATTGCTGAAAGCTCCTCATAAGTTACCTTATAAATACCACTTTTATTAAGCCTTATTTTATACCAGCTTCCATTATTCAATACACTTGAAGTAGCATATTCTTTCTGATTGCCCGATGTTTCCAATATATCTTCCACATCAACAATAATCTCAAATTCAACAAGCTTATCATAACTAAGTGTGCTCGGATTCCACTTTATTGGTATAAATTCAAATTGAGCCAATGGTTCTTTTCTGGAAGTAGTAATTCGAGCATTAATAATTATGTATGTGCTATTGTAGCCGTTGTTAATTAATAACTTTTCTTCATCAGATGTAGCACTAATATATTTTTCATTTACTAAAGAAACATGTATATTTGCATTTGAAGTATGTATGGGTATATTTGAGAAAAATATTGGTAATCCATTTGTTTCATGGTAATTGGCACCATCAAACGTTAGTCGTTCAGTAAATGAGCTACTATCACCTACTCTCTGAATACCTGTCCAATTAATTTTAGAATTAAAATCATACGGAAGACAAATACCTGCCGTCGAGACAATCAAAAATAATAAAATCAAAGAGAATTTTCGATGGGACATAATCTTGAAATTTTAAACCAAAAGTAATATTAATGGCTGTATATTGTTTAATTGCTGTAATAACGATTACAAAACTGTTTTATTTTATCAGATTATTAATCATTTACATTTAAGAAAAAATTAACATACAGCATATTTATTAAAGAAAAAGATCGTATAATTGTGCACTCAAAACTAGAACCAATATTATTGTACTAAATGAGGACAAAAAACTGTTTTGTTATAATTGTACTATTACTTACAATGTGGAATGTTGCCAAGGCTCAGGATCCAGAGTTTTCGCAGTACTATGCGAATCCTTTATATCTTAATCCTGCCTATGCTGGTTCGACAGAATGTGGAAGATTGGGTCTAAACTACAGAAATCAATATCCTTCTTTGGCTCATGCATATGTAACATATAATTTAAGTTACGATCAAAATTTACCTGGAATTAATAGTGGTTTTGGTATACTTGTTATGAACGATGCTCAAGGAGATGGAGGTTTAGTTAGAACTTCTGCCGCGGCATACTATTCATATAATTTAAGGGTAAGTAACGATATGAGTGTTCGGTTTGGAGTTAAAGGAGCATATTATCAAGAGAAACTAAATTGGGAAAAATTCATATTTGCAAGTCAAATTGACCCGACAACTGGAAATATTAATCCTAATTCAGGAGAATCACCCCCATCTAAGGACAATATTACTGCCGTGGATTTTGCCGCCGGTGCCGTCTTTAGTCATACAGATAAATTTTTTGTTGGACTTGCCGTTGATCATTTAACCCAACCATCATTGTCATTTTATGATAACAATGACAGTAAGTTACCAATGAAGATTACAATTAATGGTGGAGTAAATATTAACGCTACAAGTGGAGGATTGGGAAATTTTGGAGGAAGCGATATTATAATTCAGCCAAATATATTATACATGCAACAAGAAAATTTTCATCAACTTAGTGCCGGTATATATGTTAACAAGTATCCCTTCGTATTAGGCACTTGGTTTAGGCATAATTTTCAAAACCCCGACGCCGTAGTTGCCTTACTTGGAATAACTTACAATAATTTAAGAATAGGATATAGTTACGATTTTACCGTTTCACAAATTGGAGGTAAAGCGGGTGGAGCACACGAAATTTCATTTGCATGGGACTTTTGTTTGTATAAAGAGTCGGCAAGAAGACAAATTAGGGCAATAAAATCACCATCATTTTAGTTATAAGAAAGAATTAAACAAAATAGAATCAAAGATGTTCAAAAACAGAAAGTGGTTTGTTTTACTCACAGGAATTGCAACTATTGCTATTATGGCAAGTTCATGCAAAAGCCACGAAAGATCGAATACTACAGGTTGGGAATATAATAATCCCGACAATGGAGGTTTTGAGGTAGCTGATCAATCAGCAAGCCAAGTTACAGGACCTGGTCTAGTACTAGTTGAAGGCGGTACTTTTACCATGGGAGCAACTAATGAAACTCCGTTTTACGAATGGGACAATGTTCCACGTAAAGTAACCGTAAGCAGCTTTTATATTGATCAAACGGAGGTAAGTAATCTTGCCTATCTTGAATATATATACTGGCTAAACAGGGTTTATGGAGAAAGCTATCCTATGGTGATACTTAATGCATTACCTGACACACTAGTTTGGAGAGACCGGTTAGCATATAATGAGCCTTTAGTGCAAACATACTTTCGCCACCCTGCGTACCAAAGCTATCCTGTTGTTGGTGTAAGTTGGGTTCAAGCCAATGATTACGCATCATGGAGAAGTGACCGTGTGAACGAAGGTCTTTTAATTGAAGCCGGAATTCTTGATTTTGATCCTGATCAACGTGATGAAAATAACTTTAATACCGATGCCTATCTTGCCGGACAATATGAAGGACTTGTAAAAGAAGGCAAACAAGATCTTGATCCAAACGGAACAGGTGTAAGAAATGTTCGTTTCGAAGATGGAATTATGTTACCTAACTACAGACTTCCAACCGAAGCCGAATGGGAATATGCTGCTCTCGGATTAATTGGAAATACACTATACAACCGTGTAGTTGAAAGAAGAACTTATCCATGGAATGGAGATGGTGTTAGAACAGATGAAACAAAATATTACGGGAGCTTTGTTGCTAACTTCAAAAGAGGCTCAGGAGATTACATGGGTGTTGCTGGTAACCTAAATGATGGTGCAAGTATTCCTGCGCCTGTTGGGTCATATTGGCCAAACGATTACGGGTTGTATAATATGGCCGGTAATGTTAGCGAATGGGTTCTTGATGTTTATCGTCCGATGACGCCTGAATTTGTAAGTGACCTTAACCCTTACCGTGGTAATGTATTTAAAAACAAACTGCGCGACATGGATGGTGGTATTGCTGAAAAAGATAGCTTGGGACGTATTATTGAAGTAGAAATAACTGCTGAAGAAGCAGCATCGCGTAAGAACTACCGTAAAGCTGACAACGTAAACTACCGAGATGGAGATTACCAATCAACCATTAGAGCAAACTGGCTTGACGGTGAAGAACAATTAGAGCAAAACTCAGATAATATGTACGACTATGGTGTTACTACTTTAATTAGTGATAAAGCAAGAGTTGTAAAAGGTGGATCATGGAATGACGGAGTGTACTATCTGAGTCCAGGTACAAGAAGATTTTTAAATGAAGATGAGTCAGCTTCAACAATTGGATTTAGATGTGCTATGATTAGAGTAGGTAGCCCAATTCCGGGAAGAGGATATTAAAATCAAACAAAAAATCATAAATTTACCCCGTTCTTATTTAGAGCGGGGTTTTTTATTGATATGAACGAAATAAAGAAACTATATAATCAATTCCTGTTATCAGATGGAGTATCAACTGATACAAGAGGTGATGTGCACAACAAAATATTCTTTGCCCTTTCGGGAGATAATCATAATGGGAATAGTTATACTGAAGAAGCCATTAAAAAAGGTGCCAGATTTTGTGTAATAGACGACTCTACCTATTCGCCCGAAGGTGATAATTATATACTTGTTCCAGATGCCTTGAATGAACTTCAAGAATTAGCTTCTTATCACAGAAAACAATCAAATGCCATTGTTTTGGCCATAACAGGCTCTAATGGGAAAACAACAACCAAAGAATTAATATCATCTGTTTTAAGCAATTATACCGAAATAATATCAACGAAAGGCAATTTCAATAATCATATAGGAGTACCACTTACTTTACTAACCATTAAGCCCAGCACAAAAATTGCCGTGATTGAAATGGGGGCAAACCATATTGGTGAAATAAACAGATTATGCGAAATTACTAAACCTGATATTGGCATTATTACAAATATCGGCAAAGCACATCTGGAAGGATTTGGTTCATTTGAAGGTGTAATTGAAGCTAAAAATGAATTATATAATTATCTTAAAAAGACCAGAGGACACGCAATTGTGAACTCCAATGACGAACTTCTGGTAAAACTATCTCATAATATCCGGCAAACAACTTATGGATTAAATAATGCAATTGTTGAAGGTGAGATAATAAATACCAAGCCATTCCTTAAAATTAACTGGGGCTATAACGAAAATATTCATCGTTGTAATAGCAAAATGTTCGGAAACTATAATTTCAATAATATATTGGCTGCAATAGCAACAGGGTTGTATTTTAATGTGCCGGAACAAATAATTAATGATTCAATTGAAAATTACATTCCTCAAAACAATCGCTCTCAAAAATTAAAAACCAAAAGCAATAGAATCATTATGGATGCCTACAACGCAAATCCCTATAGTATGGTGGAGGCAATAACAAGTTTTACAGAATGTGATTACGATAACCCTTGGTTACTTTTAGGCGATATGTTTGAGCTTGGAAAATACTCCTTTGAAGAACATCAGGCTATAGTTGAATTAATAATAAATTCGGGTTTCAAAAATGTGATTCTTATTGGTGAAGAGTTTAACAAAATTACCAATCACCGATATATTTCATATGTGTCAACAGATGAGGCATTAACTCATCTTCAAAAAGATAAAATTACCAATTCTGATATCTTAGTTAAAGGATCACGTGGAATGAAACTTGAAAAACTCCTTATTGCGCTTTAGCTTTCTAAAATACTCAAACTGTGAAAACATACAAAGCAATTGGCATAATGTCGGGAAGTTCACTTGATGGACTTGATATTGCTTTTTGTGAGTTTGTTTATAATGGAAATTGGGAATATCAGATTATTGCTTCTGACACCATACCTTACACCGAAGAATGGCATATTGCACTTACGGAAATGCCTAAACAATCGGGGCAAAAACTTGTAGAGTATGATATTAGATATGGGAAATATTTAGGTGAACAGGTTAATACTTTCATGGATAGGTATAAGATCAAACCCGACATAATTTGTTCACATGGTCATACGGTTTTTCATAATCCTAAACTTCATTATACATTTCAACTTGGCCACGGGCAAGCTATTGCAATAGCAACAGGTATTAAGGTAATATCTGATTTCCGAATTGGTGACATCCAGCTTGGTGGTCAGGGTGCACCACTTGTTCCAATTGGTGATAAACTCCTTTTTCAAGATTATGACTATTGTATAAACATCGGTGGCATTGCAAATATTTCATTCGATGTTGGGAACAAACGAATGGCAATGGACATTTGTCCTGCCAATCAAATCCTTAATCATCTTAGCATGCAACTTGGCAAACCCTACGATGAAAATGGCAACATTGCACAATTGGGAAAAATGAATAGTGCTCTTTTTAATAAACTAAATAATCATCCATACTACCTACTTCCTTATCCCAAATCGATGAGTAATCAGTTGGTTGTTGATACTTTCATCCCAATAGTTGATAATATAGATATTAGTATTGAAGACAAGCTATATACAGTTTGTAAACATATGGCTTATCAAACTCAAAAGATTATTGATAAGATTCCGGGACAAAACATCCTTGTTACAGGGGGTGGTGCCCATAATAGTTTTCTTATAACTGCAATCCGAAAAGAAACACAAAAAAAGGTAACTATTCCAGAAAATGATATTGTTGATTTTAAAGAAGCCTTGATTTTTGCTTTTTTGGGTGTATTACGCATGGAAAATAGTATTAACTGTTTGGCATCAGCCACTGGCGCTATGCGTGATAGCTCATCGGGAGTTATTTATAATCCATAGTTTACTATAAATGATTTATTGGCTAATTTAATTTCTCGCAAAGTCGCGATTTCGATTATATCGAAACGCAATGCTAAAACTATATCTCTCCAAGAATTATTAAATGCCAAACATTAATTAACATTTGCTTATTTTCTCAACCCTGGAATTTAATCGATTATAGCTCTCTCACAATCTAAATCCATTATAAACAGAGCCATTTTCAAAAAAAAACTTTTAAAACAGGTATAAAAAATAGTTTTTTGGGTACTACTAGATATAAATACCACTAACCCGAAAAACAACGGACGATTTTGATAGTATCAATGTCATATAACCTAATTTGCCATATTCCTATTGAGTATGTGGATATCAATTCATATGCCCAATTAAGAGGTGTATACATACATACATACATACATACATACACCTTCGATTAGACCTCCACCCTCCTTAGGTAAGCATTTCACATAAACCAAAACCTATTTAAAGTATATCCTTTAAATTAACTAATTACAAAAAATCATGAAAAAATATTTATTAATTATTTTTACTTTGTTATCAATAAGTATGGTGAACAAACTAAATGCCCAACAAGTGTTAGGCAGGTGGGTTATACCAACGATCAATAATTATTATGAAGATTTAGCACCATCCCTACTCACTTTTGATGAGAATTCCGGGATTATTCATTCAGAGCTTCAATCAATTCCACCAGATTTAACCGACCATAGAACCATATCGGCTGGGGCATATAGTTACGGTAACTATAATGTTGACTTCTATGTAATTGACCGCTACATTTGTTATGGAACAGCCGATCCTATTGTCTATACTTCAAGTAATAATATACCCGAAAATCAAATAATAAAAAGGCCCGGATACGATAATGAATACTATCTGTTTTCTGAAATATCGGCAAGCAATCATGACAAGTCACTCTTATATACTCATGTTACAGTTACCAATGGTATACCTACAATACAAAGTACAATTGAAATTATTAGTGGTATACAAAATGAATTTATCGGTTTTGCAATAACCGAAGAAATAGGTGGTGTAAGAAACTTGTATGTAGCTTCACCCAGGGGTGAAACAGGAGATGAACCTTCAGGTTTACGAAAATGGCAGATATCTTCGTCTGGTGTTGATCTTAACTCTGAAACATATATAATAAGTTCAAATAATACAAGTTTGTTAGAAAAAGACTTTGATGCTTATAATCTGGAACATATAATTGCTAATAATGGTTATGGTGATATTGATATAATCGCATGGTCACATGGAAGGTATTCAACAACTGAAGATTGGAAAATACTTGATCAAATAGTTGTAGTTACCGATGATGGGTCAAACAATCCTGATGTTAAAGTTATCGACCTAAACGATGATCCACAAAGTGGTGACAATGATTATCGAATAGGAGGTATTGAATTTTCCGATATTGAAAATAATATGCTTTACGTTTCAACAACTAACGGGGGGATTATTAAAATTGATTATGTAAATTACCAAATACCAGCTGATATTATAACCGTTCCCGGTGCTCCATTAGATAATTTCGGAAGAACTTTTCTTCAAACAGCTCCCGATGGACACATTTACGGTGTGTCGAACGATGGTACTATATTAGGTCGGATATTACAAACAGGGGCTAATGCAGGTACATTTTACAGTGATAATGTTTTTGAATTTCCTGAAGGAGCGGTGTCAACATATTACGAGTTCGATAATAAAAACTATTACATCCTACCCGAAAACCAACGTGTTCATAATTTTATGACACCAACCGTTGAAGTAACCCCAACTTGCCCTGGACAGTCAACCGGAACTGCAACAATTACTATTGAGGGTGGTTTTGTACCATATACATTACAACTTCAAATTGATGTTAATGGAAATTGGGTCGACCAAGGTGACCCTGTTACTACAAGCGATCCCGAATATACGTTTGAAAACCTGGCTTATGGCTCTCATAACTGTGTTATTACAGATAACCATAATAATGTTACAAATATCGAGTTTATGATTGAATATGTGGATTTCGACGTGGAAGACATGTACGAAGTAAACAGTACAACTCCGGAAACATGGTCAAATATTGTTAATCAAAGTTACCTCTGGGGTATAAGGATTAAAGACAATACGAGTCTGACTATCGAAAACTCTACGCTGGAGTTTAGTTCCCTTGCTAAAATTATTATTGAACCCGGTTCTGAATTAATTTTAGATAATTCCACTTTAACGAATTATGAAGACTGTTATGACCCATGGATAGGTATTGAGGTTTGGGGTGACAGTGAGGAGCATCAATATGGATATCCTACTAATCCGCTTGCACAAGGAAGATTGTATATTAAGAATGGCTCTTATATTAAAAATGCTGTTTCAGCTGTTGAGCTATGGAATCCGGGATATATTGGTTCAACAGGTGGTATTGTACAAGCAAATAATGCGCATTTTATCAACAATGCAAAATCAATACACGGACTTAATTATATTAACTACGACCCATTTTTAGATCCTTTTGAGAGAGAAGTAGACAATGTAAGCTATTTTATTAATTGTACTTTTGAAGTTAATTCAAATTATTTACCTTCACAAAGAATGTTTTACAAACATATAGATATAGCAAGTGTACGTGGATTCAATTTTGAAGGATGTGATTTTGTTTTAAGTACAACAGGAGTAAATATATCAGACTGGAATAATGGTATTGCAGCATATGATGCCGGATTTAGTGTAGAACCGTATGCCTTTGTAAACGACAATTGTAGTTTTACAGGGTTCTATAACGGAATAAGTGCACTTGGAGATTTAACATCAAATAGAACTTTTAAGGTTGATGGTGCATCTTTTGTAAACAATAATGTTGGAATTTATGCTTCCGCTGAAAGTGATGCCGTTATTGTTAATTCTGATTTCGACATCGGCCCCAACATCTGGGCAAAATCCGTTTGTGGAGACCTTACTTCTGGGTTTGGTATTGACTTCCTTGGATGTACTAATTTTATTATCGAAAATAATAAATTTGATAAATACGAATTCGGCCCTGATGATACATATACCGGTATAAGAGTAGTTAGCTGTCCTTCACCACATGATATTATCTATAAAAATACCTTTACAGGATTGAGTTATGGTAATTATGCAGAGGGAAATAATAGAGAAGATTTTAATGATGACAAGAAAGGTATTGAATATCGGTGCAATATAAACACCTCTAACTGGGTTGACCTTAAGGTTGATTTTATTGAATATGATTGGGATGGAAGGATAAAAGGTACAATGGGAGATCCTGACCTTTCTGCCGCTAACAGGTTTACGCAGGAGGAAGATGACAATGATAAGCATGTAATAAACCGGGGAACGCAGGATATTACATTTATGCACTGGCAATATGATCCGCAGGAACTAATACCCACCAAAAATATTGGGCAGGTTATTGCTTCCAATAACAATCTTCAAGTTGACCAAAACACATGTCCTGATAATTACGGTGGAAACGGTGGTGCAATTATATTGTCTGCATCCGCCAGGATAACTAAAGAATTGGAATTCTCAAACAACCTTGCAGACTATAATTCTGTCCTTTCTCTATATGAATCTTTGGAAGACGGTGGCAATACAACATCAGAACTACTTGATATCGAAACAGCAATACCCGATGATATGTGGGAATTACGTAATAAACTTCTGGGCGATTCACCACACCTTTCACAAGAAGTATTAATGGCAATGAGCGACCGCACCGATGTATTGCCCGATGATGCAATATTCGATATCCTTGCTGCCAACCCTGAAGAGCTTAAAGAAGATACTCTTATCAGTTATCTTGAAAATAAGGAAGACCCTTTACCGGATTATATGATCAATATCCTGAAACAACTTGCATATACAAATACCACATATAAAACCATATTGCTATATGATATGGATTATTATTATGGTCAAAAAATGCAGGCTGCCAAAAGTATTGTTCACAGTATAATAAGTGATTCAATAATCGATCAGGAAGATTACCGTAACTGGCTCGATAACATGTCATGCCTAAGTGCTGATAAGCAAATTATAGCGTCTTATTTATCTGAAAATGACACCACAAGTGCAATCCAATTATTAAATATACTACATTCGATTTATGACCTTGAAGGTGATGAATTGGATGATTACAATAATTATAAGGATTTACTTTTAATGCAACTTACATGGAAAAACCAAGGCAAAACAATATTCGACCTCGACAGCAATGATATCGCAATATTAGAAAACTATGCTTACAATACTTCCGGTGGTGCTTCCAATTCATCACGCAATATACTTACTGCAGCATACAATTATAATTTTTGCGATTGTTTACGAAACAATGATACAACTTATACCAAATCATTAGGCGCGGTAGTAGCTCACGTAAACCGGAATATTGGGATTGATATTATGGCAAACCCTAACCCTGCAAAAATTTGGACGGCATTTGATTACAAGTTGTTTTCTGATGAATCTGTAGGTTTGATTACTGTTTCCGATATAAATGGAAAGGAGATTACCCGTTTCAATATTTCAGGAAAACAGGGACAAGAGGTATGGGACACAAGGAATGTTAAACCGGGAGTGTATATTTATACAATATCATCGCTTGGCTCTACAAAATCCGGTAAATTGGTTATCCAATAACTTTTAATTTGGGAAGTGCAGGTTTTCTGCACTTCCTTTAAATTTAGTATGATGAAATTTAAAATAATATTATTGAATTTAACATTTATCTTAATTACTATTTGTTCATATTCACAGGTAACTGATATTATATGGCAAAAATGTTTTGCAACAGTTGATAATGATTCTGACATCTACTGCATTTCAGAATTTAACAACGGATACCTGGTAGGAATTCAAGTTTCGGAAGAAAGTGAAGGAGTATCAAATTACCATGGTGGTGCGGATGCATGGTTCGTTCATTTTGATACTTTGGGTAATATATTATGGGAAAGGTGTTACGGAGGAAGCTTAGGTGATGGCCCTATAAAAATAGTTCCAATAGACAGTAATTATTATTATTTGATATTGGGTACAATGTCATTTGATGGAGATGTACAAGGTAATCCCAGTAATCCTGGGGAAGGTTGTATATGGGTGGTTAAAATTGACACAGGGGGAAACATACTCTGGCAAAGCCACTATGGTGGCAGGGGGCATAGAATCACACCAACAGAAGCAATTTTAACACCCGATGGAGGATTATTATTTCTTAGCAGAATATTTGGAAAAGGAGATGATGTAAGTACATATTATGGTTCGAATGATGTATGGATACACAAAATTGACACCACGGGTGTAATACAATGGGAAACTACAATAGGTACACCCGGCATGGACAACGGATGGAAAGTAATATTGACAAACCAAAACACATATCTTGCCCTCTGCGGTGTTAATGCTAATGGTGGCATGTCGGAATGTGAAATTACCGGGCCCGAATACTGGGATCTTGACCTCTGGCTTGTGGAAATCGATATGGATGGAAATATAATTGGACAGGATTGCTTTGGGGGAACCGATTGGGATAATAGTTATGATTTGGTTGAATCTGAAGACGGATATGCAATAGTTACATCCTCTGAATCAAATGATGGGGATGTCACTGGCAATCATGGAGACAGGGATATATGGTTATTAAAGATTGATAAAGAAAAACAAATTATGTGGCAAAAGTGCCTTGGTGGTTTTGCTAATGAAACCCCACACCATATATCAAATTCAGAAGATGGTGGATATATTATAATCGGAGCTACAGATTCAAATGATGGAGATGTTGTTGGTATTCATCACCAACCTGGGTATGACAGGAAAGATATATGGATAGTTAAAACCAACCGTATAGGAGAGTTAGAATGGCAACATTGTTTTGGAGGCCTTGGAAACGAATGGTTCCCATATTTACATTGTGTTCTTAAGAAAAACGATTACAATTATGTATTAGCACCCATTACCGAAGGAAATAGCGGAGATGTAGATTGTGATGGCGACCAAACCCGGGGCTGGATATTTGAAATCAAAGACTGCCAGCACTTTGCCCCAGCCCAACCCCAACAACCCACAGGCAAAGACACCCTCTGCGTAAATACCGATAGCATAACCACCTACAACATAGCACATGCAAACAATGCATGGTATTATGAGTGGCAACTGCAACCAGAAGAAGCAGGAATACTTTCGCAGGATAGTTTAACCACAACTATCCATTGGAACACAACTTACGAAGGCCCTGCAACATTAAAAGTACGCTCATCTAACGATTGTGGCGAAAGTGCATGGAGTGATAGCCTTGTTATACAAACTTATATGTGCCTTGGTACTGAGGAAAATAGTATTACTAATAACTTACGTGTTTATCCTAATCCTGCTTCAAGTACACTTATTGTTGAAATTGAAAACTTTAATACTTTTCAAAAATCTAAAATTGAGATTTACAACTCATTGGGGTATAGGGTATATGGGTATGAGGTGGCAGATAATGTTACAACAGTTGATATTTGTGGCTGGAATAAGGGGATTTATGTTGTTAGAGTTTTAGTTGGTGATGGTACTGTTGGGTATAGGAAAATTGTTGTTAATTAGAATTAAAAAGCTAAGGACAATCTATTGAATCTACTGAGGTTATACTGCTTACATACAGGGAGTCCAAGTCCCTGCGCTTTTGCTGTGAAATTAAATAGAAACATAGAAGTTATTGAAGGCACGCATTGCGCTACGCTAAATGCGCGCCAGTTATAGGGTATATCCCAACCCTGCATCAAGCACGTTAATTGTTGATTTTGAAAACTTTAATGCTTTTCAAAAACCTCCTTAGTCTACTCTTACCTAAGGAATGAAGATATATATTGCTGTATAATATATTGATAAGAATACTCCAAAAAAAAGAAGCCCCAGAGGGGCCTCTTAAATAAATAACAGAATTGACATGTATAACTTTTCTACACTAAATAAAATTGGGATATTAAATTTACGACATAGTATTTAAGTAATTATTTCACTTTCATCATACTCATGGATTTCATATTCTCACCATCTGAGAAACGATAAATATACATTCCTGCTGAGGCATTTTCTCCATACTCAGAGGTTCCATTCCATACAACAGAATGTGTACCTGATGAATATGCTTTATTGCTTATCAGTGTTTTGATATGTTCACCATTTATATTATAAACGATAATTGTTATCTTTTTAGGATGTGCCAGATTAAACTCTATTGTGGTCTTTCTATCAAATGGATTAGGAAAATTTTGGTTTAACTGAAAACCTGTAAATTGTCCCTCAAAAACTGCAGAAGCATGTGGGTCTTCTCCATGACAACTTGTACATTCCTGCTTTGCTGCAACATTATGCTGAGAACCGGTACTGCCATGACAAGCCATACAAGCTCCAATTGAGGCTGGAGGAACATAACCGGGAACAAAAGTACCAGCATAGTGATCATTTAATAACTCAACAACTTTGGCTGCCACATCACCAGCAGATCTTGCACAACGTTCTTTGCGCTCAATTGCATCTACTGCAATATCAGCAGCATTACACCATTTTGTAACCGATGTATGGCACATTGGAGACCCTGATTCATTTTGGACTAATACACCGTCATATTTCTCAACAGTAAAAATATGGTTTACTGCATAATCGTTACTTATATCTGTTGGGAATTCTGTTTGTGTATACCAACCAAATAGTTCGTTTACTAGTATATCTGAATCTTCTTTACTGCATACCAACGATATAACTGCTGCACCACCATTTATTGTACCGCAAGTGGCTCCCCAGCCTGCTCCACCACCATGTCCATATATCATTAACTCTGTTGGAAACGTATCATATGGTGTCCCAACTGCATCCTTTAACAAAGAGATTACACCATTAAAAACTCCATAACAACATGCCTTTCCACTCCAGAAATCATCATGAGCGCGTATTCTGGCCTGCTCTGGATCAAGTGCAACATAAGGCCATGGCCATTCAGTATTTGTATTTGCTTTGGATGATTTGGGTATCATTACTCCAATGCCTGTTGCTAAAACTGTTGCTCCTGTTGTAAGAACAGCCGTTCTTTTAAGGAAATTACTGCGACTAATTTTCTCTTTCATATCAGCGATTTTATTTATTATACAAAATACTATACAATACTATAAAATGAACCCATATATATTGTTTAAGAAAGAGTGATTTGCTTCTGGGATTATGGTGATATAGAACTAATTATCTGTGATTCAAATCACAATAAATAATGATCTTTGCTATCTTAGTAAAAAAGCTAGAAAATTTCAATATAGAAAATCGCCACTACAAGGTGCTTTTTATACCAATGACAAAATGATTATAAAGTTTTTTGGTGACTATAATGTGTCTGGATAAGGGTAGGTTGATTATCCGAAATTACTGATTTTTTCTAATAAATCTGGTTGAATGATTTCGAAGTGATTTTCTTTACATTCAATTATATTCTGCTCTTTAAAGTCCTTAAAAATTCTGGTAATACTTTCTCTTGATGCGACGGCCATATCAGCAAAATCTTGACGTGAAAGTTTTGCTTCGAATTTACTACTTCCATAGACTTCTTTTGATAAGTATAATAACATTTCAGCAACCTTGCCGTTAAGGTTTTTCTGAGTTAAACTCATCAATTTATCATAAAGTCTATTGTGCTTCATATTAATATATCCAATCGTTGCATTGGCAAAACCAACATTCTGGTGTATAATTTTTAAAAAGGCTGATACTTCAATAAAACAAGTAGTAGTTGCTTCTATAGCTGATAATGAAAAATGATGTTTAAAGTCTGTATTTATTCCTGAAACACCCGCAATATCAGAGGGTAATAGTAGGTTAATATTAAGCCTTTTGTTGTTTGTGTACTCAACATATAATTTTGATGAACCACTTGATATACAAATAATATGAGTTAATGCAGTTCCTTGCTTAAATATAGTTTCACCTGATTGAAATGTTACTTCATAACTTATATCTTGTAAGAATTTTAATTGATCCAAATCCAGACTTTTGAAAATAGGTGAACTAAACTTACATTTAGGACAAATTATCCCACTGTGATTAGTATCCATAGTATATCAATTTATTTGGTAAAGATAATCATATACATATATTTATGTGTACATCAATCAAAGATATGTTTTTTTGATT
>ERZ889078.411-NODE-411-length-38817-cov-9.248646_pt1 | contig 38817 bp, 30 predicted proteins | sample MGYA00521266_ERZ889078 | MGnify/ENA primary metagenome ERZ889078 (study PRJEB32303, sample SAMEA104408618) | aquatic metagenome | biome: Brackish water; feature: Pelagic; material: water | place: Baltic Sea | collected 2014-06-16T06:34:00 | depth 76,534 m ... | reverse complement strand
CGTATGCGGAGGCGTCGCATCGCTTTCGCGCTGGGGAGTGGGACGTTGATTTCCCGCTTGGCACATTCCGTCCCGGAGGCGGTTTTGTGGCGCGTTGAGCGCGGCCGGTAAGTGCGGGTGGACTAGGCGGGGCTACGCGCGGAGGTAAGCGACTGGCGGGGGTGATCGTGACTAGCACGCGCGGGCGTGGACGGCGAAGCATGCGGTCGGGCGGACCGCAAGCGTAGGCTCCGCGAATCGCCTGGCACTTATCGAGGGGCACTTATCGAGGGGGCACTTATCGAGGCGGCACTTATCGAGGCGACAGATCTCACACCACCAACCGCTCCCGAGGATTCAAACTCAACGTCTGCAGCGTGTCCCACTGGATCGCCAGCGTCCCGCCCATCGTCTCGCGCCGTCTTTCCCAATCCGCGATCATCTCGATCGTGGCGTGGTCAATGTACGACAACCGTTCCACGTGCAACGTCACCACCGCGCTTGGATCCACCTGCTCCAAGGCCTGAAACAACGCCGGCAGCCCGACAAAAGTCGCCGCGCCACGCAGATGGATGTGCACCTCGCCCTCGACACTGTCGTCCACCGACACGTTCACGTGCGAGATCCGCCAAGCCAGCAACGCCACCGACAACGCGACGCCAATGATCAAACCCGTCAGCAGACTCGTCGCCACGATGCTCACCAGCGTGACGCCGTAGACCGCCACATCGCCGCGACTCTTCGCCCAAAGCTCCCGAATCGCGGCGACGTTGACCAGCTTGTAGCCGACGTACACCAACACTCCAGCGAGCGACGCCACCGGGATAATCTCCAGCACAAAGGGCGCAAATGCGACGGTGACGAGCAGCCACACGCCATGCATCACCGCCGACCAGCGCGTTGTGGCACCCGACTGCACGTTGGCGGAGCTGCGCACGATGACGCCTGTGACCGGCAAGCCGCCGAGCAAGCCCAGCAGGACGTTGCCCACACCTTGGGCCCGCAATTCCTTGTTCAAGTCACTGCGCGCGCCGCCATGCAGCTTGTCGACCGCCGCCGCGCTCAGCAGCGCCTCCGCGCTCGCGACGCAGGCCAGCGCGATGGCCGCGCCGATCACCGCGGGCTCCCGCAGCGCCGCAAAATCAGCCCAGGAGGGTGGGTTGATCATCGCGCCGACGCCGCTGGGCACGTCCACATAGTTGATGGGCAACTCCAAACCAAAGGCGACCGCCGTGGCGCCGCCCACAGCCACCAGCGGCGCCGGCAGCACCGCCAGCGACTTGGGCAGGTGCGCGCGCAGCAGATTCCAACCGACGAGCAAGAAGAGCGTGAACAGGCCGATGAGCGCCGCGACGTGGTGCGGACCCTGGGCGTGCAGCGCCTTGGTCACCGCCCCGGGTAGCGCCAGCAGGTTGGCGACTCCCGAGACCTGCGGCGCGTCATCGATCATCACGTGCAGCTGACTCGCCGCGATGAGCACCCCGATGCCCGCTAACATGGCATGCAAAACGCCCGGAGATACGGCCCGAAACCAGCGTCCCATCTGCACCTTGCCGGCGATGAGTTGCAGTAGCCCGGCGACGGCAACGATGACGCTGAATCGACCCAATCCGTGGTTCTGGATGATATCGACGACGATCACCACCAACCCCGCCGCAGGGCCGCTGACCTGCATGGGCGAGCCAGCGAGCAGGCCCACCACGATGCCGCCGACGATACCGCTGAGCAGGCCGGCGGCGGGAGACACGCCCGACGCGATGGCGATGCCCAGACAGAGCGGCAGGGCGACGAGAAAGACGACGACGGAGCCGAGGGCTTCTTTCGCGACTTGGTTCAATGTCATGACAATCTCCTGAAGTGGCGGGCGCGCAGACGGCCGAGACCGTTGGGCAGCGAGTGGTCTAGGTGTCGATGTCGTCGACGCCGCCATCCCGGATGTCGTGGACCCAGGCGTTCAGCTGGAGACGACCTTCGGCCATGCCGCGCGCGACGGCCGCAAGGGCCACCCATCGCGCCACGGTCGGCAGCTGCCGCACGGCCTCGGGGTTCAGCAGCCCCTGGATCGCGCCGCATCCGCTGTGGCCACAGACGACGATGTGGGCCACGCGCAGGGCGTCGACGGCATACTCCACCGCCGCGGCGGAGCCGTCGTCCGCGCCGTACTTGGGCACGAGGTCGCCAGCGTTGCGCAACACAAAGAGCTCGCCCGGTTGGCTCTGCGTGATGAGGCTCGGGTCGACGCGGGAGTCCGAGCAGGTGATGACAAGCGTGTGCGGCGCCTGTCCGTGCTCAAGCGCCGCGAATTGCTCGGACATGAGGGGCCAGACGTCGGACTGAAAGCGGCGGATGCCGGATTGAGAGGGATGCATCGTGAACCTCCAGGTGACTGCGTCGAGGTGACTGCGTCGAGGTGACTGCGTCGGAATGCGCCGCCACCAACCACACTAGGGAGGCAATTCTGTTCGGTCTATTAGATAATATTCGTCATTTCATTCGTAATTAACGAACGATTTGGAGTCACAGCTTCGGCCCGGCTCCGCGAATCGCCTGGCACTTATCGAAGCTCCGCGAATCGCCTGGCACTTATCGAAGGGCCGAGCGCCCTACCCGCCAAACGCCGCGGTCGCCTCGGCAAAAAACGCCGCCACCGCAGCCTCGATCCCGCTCTTGTCAGAACCACCAGCCTGGGCAAAATCCGGCCGACCCCCACCGCGGCCTCCCAGCATCGGCGCCAGCTTTCCAACGAGTTTTCCGGCGTGGAAGGTGGTCGACTCCGCCTTGGTCACCGCCACCAACAGCGCGACCTTGTCGCCGTCGATCCCGATCACCAGGATGGCGCCCCTGCCGATCTTGTCCCGCGCCTGGTCGCCGAGCACCCGCAGATCCTTGCCGCCGACACCCTCGACCACGCGCGCCGTCAGGGTCATCTCGCCGACCTGCTCAGTGCGGCTGCCATCATCATCACCAGCCTTACCAGCGTTGGCCTGCGCGATCGCGAGCTCCTGCCGCAGCTTCACCAGCTCGCGCTCCAGCTTCTTGAGCTGGTCCAGGTTGGTGCCGACGCGGCTGTCGACGTCGTCCAGCTTGACGTTCAACCGGCGGCTGACCCCTTCGAGCTGACCCCACACGGTCTGCATCTGGCCGACCAACGCGAGGTGACACTGCGCCTCGAGCCGCCGCACGCCCGCGCTCACGCCTGTCTCCGCGACGACCTTGATCAGGCCGATATCGCCGAGGCTTTTGACATGGATGCCGCCGCACAGCTCCATCGAGTCGCCCAGGGTCACCACGCGCACGGTCTCGCCGTACTTGTCACCAAAAAACATCAGCGCGCCACGCTCTTTGGCGTCTGCCATAGACGAGGACCGCACGTCCGCGCTTGCGTTGCTCAGCACGGTCGCATTCACCCGTCGCTCGATCTGCGCGATCTCGTCCGCCGTGAGGCCCTCAAAGTGCGAAAAATCAAAGCGTAAGCGGTCCGACTGCACCAAAGAGCCACGCTGCCGCACATGCGTGCCGAGGACGTCGCGCAGGGCCTTATGCAGCAGGTGGGTGGCCGAGTGGTGGGCGCGCACGCCGGCGCGGTGGGCCGGATCGACCTTCGCAAACACGCGGTCACCGATCCGCAGCTCACCGCGACCGACCGTGATGTTGTGCAAAAACACATCTTCTGCGGGCTTTTTGGTGTCCGTCACCTTCGCGCGATCCGCCTCGGTACCGAGATCGTTCCACGACAGCGTGCCGCGATCGCCGACCTGGCCGCCGCCCTCGGGATAAAACGGCGTCCGATCCAACACGACCTGCACGTGTTCACCGGTGTGCGCGGTCTCTTTGCGCTCGCCGTCGCTGATGATGGCGAGCACTTCGGCGTTGATGACTTCGTCCGTCAGATAGCCGAAGAACCGACTCGTCAGCCCGTCGGCCTGCAGCGACTTGATCAGGGCGACTTCGTCGTGTTTCACGCCCTTCCACGAGGCCCGGCCCCGCGCCCGCTGTCGGTTCATGGCGGCCGTAAAACCGGCCATGTCGACGTCAAAATCACGCTCAGCGGCGATCAGCGCGGTCAGATCGGTGGGGAAGCCGTTGGAGTCGTACAGCAGGAAGATCGTATCGCCGTCGAGCAGCTTCTCGCCGCCCGCAGCCTCGATGCGGTCGAGCGCCTGCGAGATGAGTCGCTCGCCCTCCACCAGGGTCTTGGAGAAGCGATCTTCTTCCTGCAGCACCACGCGCATCAACACGTCGTAGTGGGCGCCCAGCTCCGGGAACGCGAGCCGCATGGCCTTCACCACCTCACCGCAGACGTCAGCAAAAAACGCCTTCGTAAAACCGAGCTTGTGGCCAAAACGGATCGCCCGGCGCATCACGCGGCGCAGCACGTAGCCGCGACCTTCGTTGTCGGGATAGACCCCATCGGCGACCAGAAACGCTGTGGCGCGGGCGTGGTCGGCGATGACGCGGAAGGCCACGTCCCGCTCGACGTCGGCGCTGTGGCTCACGACGCCCTCACCGTCAAATCTCGCGCCGTACGGGATGTCGCTGGCGACTTCTAGGTGATGAATCAGGCCTCTGATGAGGTCCGTGTCGTAGTTGCTGTGGCCGCCCTGCACCACCGAGGCGATGCGCTCGAGGCCCATGCCGGTGTCGACGCAGGGCTGCGGCAGGGGTTGCAGCATGCCGTCAAACTGGCGGTCGTACTGCATGAACACGAGGTTCCACACCTCCATGAAGCGCTCTTCGTCTTCGGGGAAGGTCGACGCGTTGCCCTGCTCCGGCCACAGGTCGTAGTAGATCTCCGAGCACGGCCCGCAGGGACCAGTGTCGCCCATGGCCCAGAAGTTGTCCTTGGCGGTCATGGCCACGATGCGGTCTTCGGGCAACCCGCTGACGTCGCGCCAGATGGCCGCCGCTTCCGAGTCGACCGGCACGTCGTGGTCGCCCTCAAAGTAGGTGACGACGAGACGCGCCTTGTCGAGCTTGAGCCGCTCGGTCAGAAACTCCCACGCCATCTCGATCGCGCGCTGCTTGAAGTAGGCGCCAAAGCTGAAGTTGCCCAGCATCTCAAAGAGTGTGTGGTGGCGGCGCGTGCGGCCGACGTTCTCAAGATCGTTGTGTTTGCCGGAGACCCGCAGGCACTTCTGCGTCGACGTCGCGGCGCCATAGGGAGCGGGGCGCGCGCCGGTGAAGTAGTCCTTGAACTGCACCATGCCGGCGTTGATGAAGAGCAGCGTCGGGTCGGCCGGTGGCAGCAGGCTGTGGCTCTCGACGCGGGTGTGGTCGCGGCTGGCGAAAAAATCGAGGAACGCGGCGCGGATCTCTGCGGCGGTGGTCGGTCGGCCGAGTCGTGCGATGTCAGCCGGGGTGGTGGTGTGCAGATGCTGGCTCATGACGCGCTCCGGTGCCCTCATGGCGCAAATGCGCCCCCCAAGGGGTCGGGGAAGGGCCGGGAGCATAGACAACTCGCCGGTTTTGGGAAGCCGAAGCCGCCCCAATTCCACCGGTGTCTCGCCGTATCGCTGGACAGCGCCGGGTCGGGCTGGGCAGGGTTGCGCCAGCGGCGTACGCCGCGTCGCCGTCGTCGTGTCCGCCGTTTCCCCCGGAGCTCCCCGTGCGTTTCTGGCTCAAAGCGTCGCGTCCCGGGCTCTGGTTTCAGACGCTGTGGCTGTATCTGTTGCCGCTCATCACCGGCGCGGATTGGCGGTCGCCGGCGCTGTGGCTGGGGCTGGTCTACGTGACGTGGCCGCTCAACGTGCTGGTGTACGGTTGGAATGACCGGGTCGACATCGACATCGACAAGCTCAACCCCCGCAAAGACAGCTGGCTCTTTGGTGCCCGCGGCTCACGCGCTCAACTCGAAGCGCTGATGCCGGTGATCGCCATCGCGCAGGTGCCCTTTCTCATCGGTTTTGTCTGGCTGGGCGGGCCCACGCTGGCGCTGATCTTCGCCGGCATCGTCGCCGTCAACGCCACCTATAACGCGACCATTGGTGGGTTGCGTGGTCGTCCCCCCTTCGATCTGCTCAACCCGCTCGGCTATTTGCTGCTGGTGCAGCTCTCCGTCGAACTCAACGACAGGCCCGCGATTCCAGCGCTGGCGTGGCTGTATCTCGGCCTTTTTGTGATGCACGCCCAGCTGATCGGCGAGATCATGGACGTCGTCCCCGACCGCGCCACGGGCCGCGTCACCACCGCGACGCTGATCGGCATCCGGCGCGCCAAGCTCGTGGTCGTCGCGATGGTCCTGGTGGAGGGCCTGCTCTGCGGCGTCGCCTTCTCGGACTGGATCCTCGGCGGTTTCCTGCTCGCCGGCGCCGGCTGGCTGCTCTTCGATGTGCTGATCTACGCCCGCACCCGCAGCTACAGCCCACGCGAGTTCATGCTCGCCGGCGTCGGGATGAACGTTGGCGGCTTCCTGTCGATGGCGTGGCTCTTCTTCTCGCCGGGCATTTTGCTCGGCGGCTGACGCTGCGCGCCGAATGAAACAGTCCCGCCCGTCGATGACCCTAACCTGACGACAGGACCTCAACGTGAACAGGAGCTCTCCCCATGATGACGCCTAGACTTGCGCTCCTCCCCCTCGTGCTCGCGCTGACGTGCCCGCTCGGCTGCACCAAGGCGCCCGCTGAGCGCGCCACGTCGGCCTCGGCCACGACTGTCGATGGCACAGAGCCCGCCGCCGCCGCCCGCGTCGACGTCGACGCCAAGCGTTTCCAAGCGCTGATTGCCCAGAAAAACGGCATCCTCCTCGACGTGCGAACGCCCGGTGAGGTCGCCCAAGGCCGGATCGCTGGCAGCCGCGCGATCAACGTCTTCGACAAGGACTTCGAGCGCAAGATCAGGCTGCTGCAGCGCGACAAACCGATCCTCGTCTACTGCGCCTCAGGCCGACGCAGCGCCACAGCCGCGGATCGACTGATCGCCGCCGGCTTCGAGGACGTCTACAACCTCAAGGGTGGCATCACGGGGTGGGGCCAGGCGGGGATGCCGGTCGAGCGCGGTCCGGTCGCGCCGTGAGCAGCGCGACATCCACCGTGGCGGTCGTCGTGGCGCCAAGGTCGATGTTCAGCCAGGCGAGGCCCGCCATGATCACGAGCTCGATCAGCCCGAGAATCAGCCTTCAAACTAGGTTGCGGCAATGACGATATAAGTTCACGCACGCCCGGGACCAGACGCCCTCGTGGCATGTTCGAGCCGTTGTGGTGCAAAGTGGGCGACGGCCGCCGGTGCGGCCTGGTGCGTCAACGTGACACCTCAGTCCAGTCCAAGTCCGCCCCGCCAACGTCGTCGCGCCCTTCGGCTGCTGCTGATCGTCGCGACGCTGACGCTAGGGCAGCAGGTGGCGCCACGCGGCGCGATGGCCTTGCCAAAGCGCGCCGCGCCGCAGCGCGCGCAGCTGCCTGCGCTGCCCCCACCACCGCCGGCCCCGCCACCCGCCACGGCGCGACCGACGCGCTCGGAGCTCGGCGACGCGTTCCTCCTCAACCCGATCGGCCCGGTGGTCGGAACCATCGTAGGGCTTATTCCTACGGGCTTTCAGCAGGGTGCGACCTTCATCAACCTGCGTGTGCACCACGCCCTCACCAAGCGTGTCGGCGTCACCGTCGTGACCACCTACGGCCGCGCCCATTTCCTGTTCGACTACGAAATGATCGGAGTGAAGGTCGGCCCGCGCATCTCGATCTCCCGGCCCGGGCTGCGCGGCTGGTACCTCTCTCCGATGGCGATTGGGGGCTGGGGCTGGGTCCGGAACCGCTGGAAGAAAGTCCTGGCGTCCGGGCTGGTCATCGGCACAGGCTTGGAGGTCGGCTACACGTGGAGCTGGCGCGGCTTCGTCCTTGAGATGGGCACCGGGCTCTACTATTCGAAGTTCCTCGTCGACGACAGCATCGCGACGAGCGGCGGCGACGCAGGTGGGCTCAAGCCCATCCTGAACACAAGCGTGGGGGTTGGGTGGTGAAGGAGCTGTGCGTCATCGCCTCGCCACGGCTGTGCCTGCTGTGCCTGCTGTGCCTGCTGTGCCTGACCGCCTGCGACGCGGCCGACGATCGGCCGCCGCCGGGCCTGCCGTGCACCCCCAATGTGCAGGCCGGCATCGACCCAAACGCCGACGTCTCCTTCGATCCCGCCCGGCCGCTGTGCGTAAAGTTGCAGATGGCCGCGCCGCGTTTCGAAGCGCTGCGCGTGGAGAACCGCTTCGGCGTGCCCAACGACGTCGTCATCGACGAGCTCTTCGCGCGGTTCACCGACAGCTGCATCGACGCCTTTCCGTCCCGCTTCAACTGGTACGAGACCGACGTCGAGATCGACGGCGTGGGCCTGCAGCGCGTCGGTGTGCGCAAGAAGGGTTTTCTGGGCTCGGTGATGGGCCAGGGGTTGTTCAAGCCGTCGCTGAAGCTCAAGACCGACCACATCAAGGCCGCCCAGCTGCTCGGCCAGACGGAGCGCGTCACCCTCAACAACAACAACCAAGACCCCACCCGCATGCGCACGTGCCTCGCCTACGCCCTGTTCACCGCCGCCGACTACCCGGCGCCGCGCTGTAACCTCGCGACGGTGATGCTCAATGGCGAATCTCTGGGGGCCTACACCCACGTCGAAGCGGTGAAAAAACGCTTCCTCAAGCGCGCGTTTGGAGATAGCAGCGGCGCGCTCTACGAAGGCACGTTGGCGGACTTCACTATCGAGCACAGCGCGGGCTTTCAGGCCGGAAAACTGGGCCGCTGGGAGGCGAAGACGGGTGACACCGACCGCCACGGCGCCCCCTTACAGAAGCTGGTCGACGCGCTCCAGGTGCCCGATTCGCAGCTGCTGACGGCGCTGCAGCCGGTGCTGAACTTGGACCGGTTTGTGCGCTTCTGGGCCCTCGAGGTGATCATTCATCACACCGACGGCTTCACCAGCATGCGCAACAACTTCTTTGTCTACTTCGATCCCACCGACAGCCATCGCGCCGTCTTTGTGCCATGGGGCACCGACAACGTCTTCAACGACGACGGCGGGGCGGTCGACCTGCGCTTGTTTGCCTTCTCATCGTTGCCACGACGCCTGTCGCGCCTCCCAGCCGTGGCGGCGCTGCTCCAGGCTGAGATCACGCGTCTGCTGCGCGACGTGTGGGATCCCGACGCGATCTTGGCGCAGGTAGAACGGTTCGCCGCGCAGGTTCACCAGGCCCAAGACGACCCGTCGTACGACGCCGAGATCACCACGCTGCGCGCCTGGGTCACCAAGCGCAGAGCCCGACTGGAGGCGTCATTAGCGGCCGGGATGCCGACCGGGGCGGCAGCGGAGGCCGGCTGCATGGCGCTCCCTGGTGGCGGGCTGCCGGGCGCCCAAGGCGGGCTCACGCTGCTCACCGCGCTCGCCCTCGCTTGGTAGGGTTGCCATTCTTTTTGCTAGCAACTGCAGGGGTTGGGAAATAACATGCGGTCGTCAACGCCGTGGGCCAGCGCCTGCCGCCCACCTGTGCGCAAGGAGCCCGTCATGAGCCGCCAACCCCTCGCCGCGTTCGCTGTGGTCGTCGCGATCTCTCTCACGACGGCGCTTGCCCTGGGCGGCTGCGACGCCGATCTCGTCACGACTTGCGGCGCGGGCGCCAGCACGGGCGGCGCCACCGTCCCGCCCGTGACGTCGGTTGAGATGGGCGCGACGTCCGGCACCTTTGACTTCCGGTATGAGACCCGCAACGCCCACGATCAGATCGAGGTGTTCTACGAGGGCAAATCGTTGTTCAACAGCGGTTGCGTCGGCGAGAGCCGCGAGATGGCCTTGAACTTTGGACCTGGCGAGTCGACCAGCGTCGACGTCGTGGTCACACCGAACTGCGCGGGCACCCCTATGACCAGCTGGCTATTTGAGGTCGGTTGCCCGATCGAGCGACCGTTGCCGAGCGTGCCGTCCGTCCAGGTCACCGCGCCGACCCCGTCGGCGGAAGATGATCGTTAGACAACTCGCCGTCGGCCCCGCCGCGCCGCCGCGGTCGAAAGCGCCGCAGCGCTGGCGCCGTCACGCTGCGCTGAGGGTCACTGCGCCGAGGGTCACTGCGCCGAGGGTCACGGTCCTAATCGCCCTCGTCGCCACGACCGCGTTCAGCGTCGGCTGCGCCGAGGACACCCGGGCCGTCAAGACCGTGCGGACGGCCCCCGAGTCGCCGCTCATCGCGCTCACGCCGACGCAGTTCAACAACACCGTGCGCGACCTGCTGGTGCTGCCGGCCGACGTCAAAGACTGGCCCACCATGCCGCAGATTGGGGTCGCGGCGCCCCTTGGCGCCGCTGGCGGCATCTTCGGCAGCGCCGCTGTTGTGCCCGCCCCCTGGCCGTATACGTTCCCCGCCGAGGCAGGCGTCGACGGTTTTGAGGGCATGGCCAAAGGGCAGGTGCCGTCGTCGTACAGCGTCGAGCAGCTGCAGAAGGCGGCCCGCCACTACGGGTCTTTTGTGCTGGTTTCGCCGGTCTTTTTTGTATGTGACGGCAAGACCTGGGCGACGTCGGCCGCCGCCGCGCGCGACGCCTGCGCCCATCAGAGCCTGCTACGTTTCGCCCAGCGCGCCTGGCGTCGACCGCTCACCGTGGCAGAGGGCGACCGCATCACCGGCCTGTGGGACGCCATGAAGCTGCTGGGGACTCCCGAGCAGGCGGTCGCGCTCGCCGCCTCGGCCATCCTGCAGGCGCCAGGCTTCCTCTTTCGCATCGAGCGCGGTGACGCGTCACGCAGCGACGTGGCGCGCAAAAACGGCGTGATCAAGGCCGCTGGCGGCGGCACCGCCCTGCCGCTGAGCGATTGGGAGATGGCGTCGCGCTTGTCGTACTACCTCTGGAACTCCATGCCCGACAGCGCGCTGTTCGCCGCCGCCGCCAAGGGCGAGCTGCGCACCCAGGCCCAGATCGAGGCCCAGGCCCGCCGCCTCCTAGCCGATCCCCGCGCGCAGGCCGCCCTGGTGCACTTCCACCACCAGTGGCTCGGCACCAACCAGCTGCACCGCGTCTCGCCAGCGCGCCGGATTTACGGGCCGCTGTTCGGCATCGCGCCCCTGCCACCGCTGGACACCACCGGCGACGGCGAGTGGCCCGCGCTGATGAACCCGCTCCGCCACTCCCTGTCGGTGGAGACGGCGCTGTTCGTCAAAGACGCGCTGTTCGGCACCACCGGCGCCAATCCGGGCACCCTCACCGCCTTGCTCACCAGCGAGCGCGGCTACGTGTCGCAGTACACAGCGCCGGTGTACGGCGTCGGCACTTGCGACAGCGTCAACTTCCCCGGCGGCAAGACCGGCGGCAAGGGCACCGGCTGCGTCATCGACGCGCAGGTTGTCAACCTCGATCCGGCCAACGCCGTGCAGGCGTCGGTCAGCGGCGTCGCGGCGGTGACGTCCAACACCAACTTCACGCTCCACCCGGCGACCTTCCCCAAGCGCCAGCGCGCCGGCGTCTTCACGCTGCCATCGGTGCTGGCTCTGGGCGCACACGCGGTGCATCCCTCGCCGATCAAGCGAGGTAAGCGCCTGCTCGAGCGCCTCGCCTGCGTGCACTTCAACCCGCCGCCGTTGGGCTCCGAGGCGGCGACCCCGGCCGACGCCCCTACGGACGAGAGCACCAACCGCGAGCGCACGGTCGCCGCCACCAAACCGGTGGCGTGCAGCGGCTGCCACGACCACCTAGGCCTCAACATGGCCGGCTTCGCCTTTGAGCACTACGACTCGTTTGGGCATTGGCGCAGCAAGGACGGCGGCAAGGACGTCGACGCCTCGGGTGTGCTGAAGCTGCCCGGCGAGCCGGCGCTCGTGTTCAAGGACGCCGTCGAGCTGGCGCAGAAGATGGCGAAGAGCCCGCGTGTGCAGAACTGCTACGTGCGGCAGCACCTGCGCTACGCCGCCGGTGTCGAAGTGTCCGACGATGACGCCACCCTGCTGGCGCTGCAGAAGACGTTTCGTGGCGACGATCGGGTCATCGAGCTGGTCGTCGCCATCACCGGCACCGAGCTGTTTCGCTACCGCAAGCTGCCCAGCGCGGGCGCGGCCGGGGGGGCAGCGCCATGATGAATCGACGCGATTTCCTCCGGATTCTCGGCTTCTCAGGCGGCGCGCTCGGTCTCGGCGCGGGCCTTGGCACCGCTCGTTTGGTGGCCGCACACGCCAGCGATCGGGCCGGGGCGGTTCGTCGTCTCATCGTGCTCTCGCACTGTCATGGCTGGACGTACGACAGCTGGAAGCTCCGGCCCCAAGGTCTTGATGTGACCCAGCCATGGCAGGTGGACCTGACCACCCTGCCCAAAAACCAGTGGAGCAAACCCCTCGCGCCGCTCTTCGACCACCGCCAGCGCATCCTGCCCATCGACGGCCTGTCGCTGGCGACCGCCGAGCTCGACATGGACGGCAACCGCCACGACACCGGCTGGGTACATGCCTGGACGGGTGGCAACGTCGACTTCAGCGCGGCCGAAGCGCAGGCCACGAGCCTGTCCATCGATCAGCTGGTCGCCCATCACATCGGTCGTATCGATCGGCTGCCTTCGCTGGAGATGTCGGTCAACGACAGCGGTGAGCCCGGTCGGCCGGTGAGCTACGACCAGAAGGGCGCCCGGCTGCCGCTGGAGGACGATCCGGTCAAGGTGTGGCAGCGGATCTTCGGGCCATCGGCCGCTCCCAGCCCATTGATCCAGGGTCATCGCGACGCCTTGAACTTCGCGTGGCACGAGCTGTCAGCGCTGGCGCCCAAGCTCGACACCGCCCAGCGCCACCGGCTCGAGAGCCACTACGACCTCGTGCACCGCCTGAGCAACCGCATCTCCAGCATGGCGGCGCTGAAGTGTGACGCGGCCACGGCTGCCCCGGCTGAGACCAGCACGTACGACGAGCGGTTCGATGCGATGACCGACCTGATCGGCGCGGCGTTCTCCTGCGACGTCACCCGTGTGGCCACGCTGTCGCTCGGCGAGATGAAGACCTCGGAGTTCGGCGCAGCTGCCCTCAGTGACAACGTTCACAAGGGGATCGCCCACAGCATCTACGACAGCGCCCCCAAACACGCCGCCATGACGGACTACATCCACCGCCACGCCGGCCAGGTCGCGCGGTTGGTGCAGGTGCTGAGCGACCTGCCCGACCCACAGGGTGGCTCGATCATGGACCACACGCTCATCTCTTGGGGTTCGGAGCTGGCCGATCCGTGGCATGGCTACTGGCACTATTGCCCTGTGCTCATCGGCGGCGGCTGGCATCTCAACACGGGGCGCTACGTCTACCGGCCGCACGAGACGCCGATCGAGATGATGGTGCCGGCGAAGTTTGCTGCTGGCGGGTTCACGAAGCTGAGCGGGCTGCCGCATCAACGCTTCCTGGTCAGCGTCGCGCAGACGATGGGGCTGACGACGGACGTGGTCGGTCTGAACGCCGTTCAGGGCCAGCGCGGTGACCGGGTCGTGCTCAGAGGCCCGATGCCCGGCCTCGAGAAGTAGGATCACCTGACGGAGTGGACGGATGCAGCACGTGGACCAGGAGACAGCCGTGAACCGGAGCTTGAAGCGGACGATGGGGCCAGACCGGCGGGTTGCGCGGAACGCTTGGTTTTCTGGGCTGGCAGCGCTGTCGCTGACGCCGATGCTGTCGCTGACGCTGTTCGCTTGCGGCAGTGAGACCGAATCAAGCGCGGGTAGCGGCGCCGCCGACGACACCGGCGAGGCCACGGTGGACGCCGGGGAGTGGTGGACGGTGGACGTGCCGGACGCGGGTCCGCCGGCAGACACGGGCGCCACGACGACGGATGGCGGGGCGCCGCTCGATCAGACCTGCTACGACGCCTGCATCAAGAAGGGCGCGGCGACAGATGTGTGTATCCAGGCGTGCAGCGGCTCAAAGCGCGACACCGACCCGACGTGCATGGCGGCGTGCATCCAGAAAGGCCTCTCGGAGGCGGCGTGTGCCGGCTACTGCCCAGCGGGCGGAAAGGGTGCGACGGACACGACCTGCTACGACGCCTGCATCGCCAAAGGTGGCACCAAGGACGTTTGCTTGAAGGCCTGCCCCGACGGCGGCACGACCCCCACCGGCACGGCCTGGGCGCAGCTGCACGCCAAGGTGATCAAGCCCACCTGCGCTGGCGGCTATTGTCACGGCGGCGGCGCGGGTTCGATGAAGCTGACGGGGGACGCCGCGGCCGATTTCACGACGTTGACGACGGGCAAGGCGGGCAACAAAGACGCCGCGAAGTGCGCTGCGCAGCTGTACGTCGTCGCCGGCAAACCGGCGCAGAGCCTGTTGTGGCTGAAGGTCGACTCAACCGCGGTGCACGGCTGTGGGGATCACATGCCTGCAAAATCCGGTGGGTTGAGCGCTGCGCAGAGCGAGCTGGTCAAGGCCTGGATCGCGGGTGGGGCGAAGCCGTAGGCCGACTCTGTAACCGCGCCGAGGCCGTGGCTCTCAAGCTGATACCGCGCGCAGAAGAATCGTCCTCGCAGTGACATATTCCGACGATGGCAACAATGACCCCGTGACGCACTGCATCTTCGCAGTTTGTCTGTCCACGGGATCTCATGCTTGCATCGTGCCGCCGGACTAGGCTGAGCGCTCCCTTCTCCAGGCACATCCGTATTCTCATCGTCTGGTTGACGACTGCGTGGCTGATCGGTTGCGGGTCCAACTCGACGACTGGGACGCACATCGCTGCGCAGGACGCCGGTCACGACGCGGTTGCAGATGCGGTCATCACCGACAGTCTCGACACCGAGTCCGACGCAGGTGCGGCGCTTCTAGCCGATGGATCCGGGGTTTCAGCCGGTGGTGATGCGCAGGCTACCCCGTCGGACGCCACCGCCGTGCCATCGGATGTGTCACCAGCCTGTCCCATCGCGAAGATCGGTGGTGGGGCCAAAACCGCCAACATCCCGCAGTCACAATCGGGGTTCAAGGGTGACGAGAGCAAGGCCGCGGATGGCACACCCGTCGCGAAGTACAAGTGGACGCTGACCCAGCAGCCCGGCTCCACCGCGGCTTTCATCCCGTCGGACTCATTCCCGAATCCAACGTTGTCGCTCGCGGTTGTCGGCGAATACAAGATCTGTCTGGACGTCTGGGATAAAGCCGGCGTGAAGTCCTGTGTACCGGCCTGCCTAACTCTGCTCATCCTCCCGGAAGTGGACATCTACGTGAAACTGACGTGGTCCACGCCCGGCGATCCCGATCCGACATCCACGGGACCAGACTCTGGCACGGACCTGGATCTGCACTTTGCGCATGATCTGGCCAAGGGCCCGGATACGGACTGCGATGGCGCACCGGACCCCTGGTTTGTCGGGAAGTATGACGTGTGGTCGATGAACCCATCTCCGAGCTGGGGCGATCCAAACCCGGCGGCTGGTGATGATCCGAGCCTGGAATCAGACGACGCCGATGGTGCGGGTCCGGAGAATCTGAACCTCGATGAACCCGAGGGAAAAGCGGGCGCTGAGATGGCCTATCACGTGGGCGTGCACTACTTTAACGCCCACTTTTATGGCCCGTCCTACGCCACGGTTCAGATCTACATCACCGGGATGCTGACGGCGCAGTTTGCCGGCGTGAAGATGAACGAACTCGACATGTGGTACGTCGGCAAGATCCACTGGCCCAACACCATTGGCGGACAAGGCGGAACGGTGGCGCCATTCGAGCCATGTTTTCAGAGCGGCGATCCGTGCTCAAAATCGCAGCCTGGCACGACGTGGCAGCCAAAGGGCGCGTCGTGCATCAGCCCCTACTACGCGCCCGCGGCTTCGGGGAAGTCGGTCGCGTCCATCCCTGCGATCTGCAAGACGCCATGATGGATTGTACCTGTGCGCGCCGCCTTTGCTTGCCACCCGCCGGACTCACCTCACCGTCGGCGTCTCCAACACCAGCATGATCTCCCGGGTCACCTTCGCGGCCAACACCGCCGAGCACCCGCTCGCGTCCAGGTTCGGCGCCAACTCCATCACGTCGCCAGCCACGATCCGCCGGCTGTCGAGCACACCGAGCAGCGCTGAGAACGTCGGCCAGTCGATGCCGCCGGGCTCTGGCGTGCCGGTGCCGGGCATGACGGCCGGATCGAACACGTCGAGGTCGATGGTGAGGTAGATCGGTCGGTCCGGATGGCGCGCCAAGGCCGCTTCCAGCGCCGCCGGCGTCGGCGCGACCAGCCGGCCGTCCTCGCGCATCTCGACGAACTCGGCGCGGGTGCCCGAGCGGATGCCGACCTGCAGCAGCGCGACGCCGTCGACGTCGAGGCAGCGGCGCATGGCGCAGGCGTGGTTGTGCGGTTCGCCCAGATAATCAGCCCGTAAGTCGGCGTGCGCGTCGAACTGCACCACCAGCAGGTCGGGGTGCACCGCCGCGACGGCCGCCACGGCGCCCGAGGAGATCGAATGCTCGCCGCCTAGCACCATGGTCGTGTTGCCGGCCGCCAGCTCCGCGGCGACGGCCGCGCGCGTGGCCTCGACGACCGGTCCGGGCGCGCCGAAGCTGATCTCTAGGTTGCCGCGGTCGACCACCGAGACGTCGTCCAGATCGCGATCGAGGATGGGGGAGTAGCTCTCCAGCCCGCCGCTGGCGACTCGGATGGCGTCGGGGCCAAAGCGGGTGCCGGGTCGAAAGGAGGTCGTGCCGTCGTAGCCCACGCCGATCAGGACGATCGACCCGGGCTCCGTCGCCGCGCCGCTACCGCCCGCCGCATCGCTCAGAGTCCGCTTCGCGCCGAGAAACATCGGGCTGTGCGGGTCGTACGAGACGCCGCTCATCGCGCGCGCAGGACGTGGTTAGGCACCGCAAACGCGCCGTGGTGGACGTCGGCGTTGTAGTAGTAGCTCTCTGCCTCTGCCACCGCCACACGCTCAGCGCGCGGGGCCAGTGGATCGGTGCCCTTGCTGGCGTAGAGCCAACTCCACGAGGCGCCCGGGTAGATGCTGATCGTGGCGTAGTACGGCCGCACCACCGAGAACACCTGCTCAAGCGCACCCCACATCTGCACGTGCACGTCCCGCATCAGCGTCGGCGATTCAGCCTGCGTCGCGAAGACGCCGTCGTCTGTGAGCGCCCGCCCACACGCGGCATAGAACGCGTCGTTGAACAGCCCCACAGCGGGTCCGACCGGGTCCGAGCCGTCGACGAGGATGACGTCATACGAGCCGGGCGCCGCGTTCTGCACGTGCGCCACGCCGTCGTCGATGATGACGTTCAAGCGCGGATCGTCCCAAGCGCGACCGACCTTCGGCATGTGCGTCTTGCACGCGTCCACGACCATGCCGTCGATCTCGACCATATCGACGTGTTTGACGCCGGGATGCCGAAGCACCTCGCGCGCCGTGCCGCCATCGCCACCACCGATCACCAGCACCCGCTCAATGCGTTTTGCGGTCGTCAGCGCGGGGTGGCTGATCATCTCGTGATACGTCGCCTCTTCGTGATCGGCGGCCATCCACAGGTCGTCGAGCATCAACACGCGGCCCAGGGCCTCGGTCTCAAAGATGCGCACGCGCTGGAACGCGCTGCGTTCATCGAAGAGCGTGCGCGACGACAACACACCGATCCGTGTCTTGCCGCCGCGCCCGCCGTTACCTTCGTGGATCTCGTCTTGCCAAACGCTCAAGTGCCAACCTCACGGAGTCGGGGCGTTGACGTGCGCTCGAGGAAACGCATCGACTCCGTGGGAGCCGAAGCGCCCCGCTGCACGAGCAGCGTCTCTTCATGCGTCGCGCCGAGGCCTGCCATCAGCACAGCGTGGGCCGCGTAGCAGTCGGTCTCACCACAGGTGAACACATCGACCGCAGCGTAGTTCGCTTCCGGCCAGGTATGTATCGACAGATGCGACTCTGAGACCACCACGACGCCAGTGACGCCGTGCGGTTCGAAACGTCTGAACGCTGTCAGTAACACTGTTGCACCGGCGGCTTTTGCGGCCGCATGCATCAGCGCTTCGATCTGCGCTTCGTCGTTTAGAACGGCTGCATCGCATCCGCGATACTCGGCCAGAAGGTGGCGCCCCAGTGTGTCCATGGTGTGTTCCCGCGTTGTCTCCAAGGTGATTGAAAGCGTCCCTCGTCGAGCCCTCGGCCCTCCAGACGCGGGCGCACAATACGGATTCACACCCATCGGTCACGTAGAATTTTGAAAAAATGTTTAACAACATAAAAATAAAGCGATTAAATGGGTGTTGGAGCGGTTGTTCGGCCGCTGATCACGTTTCGCCCGTCCAGTCAAGACCCCAGTTTGACGATGTCAAGATCTCACTTGGCGTCTCGCGGACTTTCATGCCAACGCCTAGCCGTCGCGGGCACCGCTCGGTAGCTTGACCCTCCCCGGTGCCTCCGCCAAGGTGGCCGACCTATCCTCGCCGGCACTCCGGCTCACCACCGGAGCACATCTTGGCTGCGCCGCACCTCTCCCACCACCGCACCACGGGCTCGGTGGCGACACGCCTCCTCATCACGGTGGCGCTGCTCGCGCTGCTCATCGCGACCCCCGGCTGCGTCGATGAGCCGATCCCGGTCTACCGCGAGACGATCCACCTGCGCGGCGCGCCGTACGACCGCGGCCTGGACCACGGCAAGCGTCTGCGGCCCCGGATTCGCGCGTTCTACACCCAGCTGCTGGCCACGGCGCTGCTGCCCAACCTCAACCGCGAGCAGCCGTCGATCGGCGGTTTCCTCAAGGGGTACGCCGTCGCGCCGTACACCAACGGCCAGTTCAGTTACCGCGTGCTGCTGGAGATGGCGCAGGCGGTCGAGACCCAGCTCCCCGATCGCTACAAAGACGAGATGCGCGGCATCGCCGATGGCTCGGGCATGACCTACGAGCAGATCCTCATCCTCAACACCTTTCCTGACACGGTGCTGGCCGTGCGCGCCATCGCGGCGACGCTGCGGTTCTCGCGGGGTCCACGGATCGGCCGCTGGCAGGTGCTCGGCGTCAAGAATACGAAGGGCGAGCAGGTCAAAGAGAAGGCGTACGTGCCGTCCTTCACCGCGCAGGCCGTTGAGATCCCAACCGACGCCAAGATCCGCCTCGTGCTGACCGACCCGGAAGGCGTCGACCCCAAGACCGTGCGGGTGCAGCTCGACACCCACGTCTACGAGCCCGGAGATCCAGCGGTCTCGACGCGTGCGCTCGACACGGACCCAGGCGAACTCAAGGAGCTTGAGGTCATCCTGACGCCGGACAAGCCCATGCCCGCGGCGGCGGTGCAGGCCCTGATTCTGCAGGTCGCTGACGTGACGATCGCCGACAACCCGCTCCCCGCGCACCCCCGCTTTGGTCGGGAAGAGACGCTGACGTTCACGACGGCCGGGTACGGCAAGGCGCTCGAAGACGTCCCAAACACGGGCGTCGACGATGGCCGAACCCGGCCGCCGCCGGTCGCGTTCGCAGTGAAGGGGCCGGCCACCACCAACGGCGAGCCGCTGCTAGCCCAGCATTTCGCGCTGTTGGACGCCGGCGCCGCCCATCAGGCGACGACGCTCTTTGTGCACCACGCCGAACCGGGCAGCGGCACCGCCGACCACGCTTACGTCTCCTGGGCGGGCATGACCTGGGGCTTCTCGGGCATGAACCGCCACGGCGTGGCCTGGGCCTGCAACTTCTCAGATACGCTCGACAACGCCATCCTCAAGGACCTGATCCCGCAGCTGAATGACATCTCCAAAGCCAAGCTCACCACGACGGGCTGGCCCATCGGCATGGCCATGCGCGAGGTCTCGCGTGACGCGGGCGACAGTGACGCGGCCACCGCCAAGCTGCGCACCATGCAGCACGTCATGGGCTGGAACTGCACGATCGTCGACAAGGGCGGCAAGCTGCGCATCGCCGAGGTGGACGCCAACGCCAAGGGCCTCGGTGTCGCGCTGCTGGCCGACGCCGTCACCGTCGTGCAGTGGCGCGGAGACGCCGCAAACTCGCCTTCGAGTAACACCGAACACGACCTGCGGGCGGCGGTGCATTTTGTCGCCAACTTCGACGATGTGGACCCGCTGATCACCGCGCTCGCAGACGGGTTGCTCGGCCAACAGGGCGTGCCCGTTCAGATCGCCAACCAGCGCGTGGTCAGCTCGTACTTCTTCAAGAGCCTGCTCGCGTTTCATTCGCTGGGAGCGGTGCTCGCCGAGCGGTTCGGCACCTTCGACGTGAAGTCGGCCCAAGCCCTGCTCAGCGACCGACGTTTCGTGGACAAGAGCGACAGCATGAACGCAGTGGTGTTCGAGCCCAGCGCCGGACGCATTCACCACGCGATGGGCGCCGTGCCCGCTACAGATGCAGTCTGGAAGACGTTCACGTTCGGGGAGGGAGGCCAGTGATGCGCACAAACGCTGGTCGCTTCGCCACCGCCTCGCTCGCGGCGTGCCTGATTTTGGCGCTGTCCGCAGGGCTGCTGCTCAGCCGCGACGCCCACGCTGGCCTTGGCGACAGCCTGCCGCGTGGCACGTTCATGATCGACACATCGTACGTCTACGCCAAGACGGACCGCCAGTTCGACCGCAACGGCAAGAGCATCCCGCTGCTGGCGCCGACGAAGCGCTACGAGGCCGGCGCAGGGCTGCAGGGCACCATCCGCGCGCGCCCAGTGCTGCACCAGCAGGTGTTCGTGATGCGGCTGCTCTACGGCATCACCGACCGGCTCACGATCGGTGTGGCGAACCCGCTGAGCCTGTCGACCGTCATCTACGCCAACCTCGACTGGGAGCCAGGCGATTTTCAGCCCGGGCTAGGTCGACCCTACTCCGAGACCGACTTCTGGCAGTGGGCGAAGTCCATGGGCCAAGACAAGCCGAAGGCGCGGGCTGTCAGCAACGAGAACGCTTGGGGCGATACAGTCGTGGCGCTGCGCTATCGCCTGCCCGTCACCGAGTGGATGACCGCCCACAACCTGAGCTTGGGCCTGCAGCTGCAGGGCGCGCTGCCGACGGGTCGCGAGAAAGATCCGGAGTCGCTGCTGGAGATCGGCAACACGGCGTGGTGGCTGCATAACTACGGTGACGCGGAGCTGCACCTCGCGGCCGACTGGCGCCCCTGGTGGACCGGGGACGTGTCGCGCCTCACCATCAGCGGCGAGATCTTCTACGCTTGGCTCCGCACACGCACGTACACCGCCGCGAAGGGCACGAAACACCCGCTGCTGCTGACCCAGGCACCCTTTGTCGGGGAGACCTACGAGATCAACGGCGGCGACTGGCAGGTCGGGCGCATGCAGATCGAGTGGGCGCCGCTCATCGGGCCGACGTTTGGCACCTGGATGACCCAAGGCTCGGTCGAGAAAGCCCGCAAGTTCCCGCCGCTGCTGACGCTCACGGCGCAGTACACCTTCGTCAACATGCAGGGCAGCGTCTGGAGCAGCGACTACGCGATCTGGAGCGTGAAACAGGCCGAGTTCTGGGGCGCTGGCTACAAACACATCTTCTCGGCGCAGGCCACGTTCAGCCTGCTGCGCCTCGGCGCGCCGGTGATGTTGTATGTGCGGGGGCGGTCGCTGGATCTGATCCCGGGCAAGAACATGCGCCCGGCAAACGCCGTCACAGTTGGCGCGCGGATCCTCGCCAAGTTCTGGTAGACCCTGATTTTCCGACCTTAAAGCTGCGCAGAGTCGCCCCTGTTGGGGTGAGCGCTACAGGTCAAGGGCCGCCATGACGCCGGCGCGGATGTTCGCCAACCGCGCCTCACGCTCGGCCCGCACCACCGCGATCTGCTCGCGCGTCTTGGGCCAGCCGACGCTCTCCAGATAGAACTTGATCTTGGGCTCGGTGCCGCTCGGTCGCACCACCAACCGTGTGCCTTCGTCATCGTAGTAGATCAGCACGTCGGCGCTCGGCAGCGCCAGATCGCTTGGCTTGCCGGTCGCTGCCCAGGCGGAGCCGTCGGCGAGGTCCTGCCATGCCACGACAGCGCACCCAGCCAGCTCCGCCGGGGCCTTCGCCCGTAGCGCCGTCATCGCGGCGACGATCCGGGCTTGGCCTTCTTGGCCAGGCAGCCGCACCGACCACTGCGCGCCGACGGAGAGGCCGTGGGCGAGCGCGAGCCGATCGAGCTCGTCGTGCAGCGTGCGATCCTGGCCAGCGAGCCAGCACGCCAGCTCGGTGAGGCGCACAACCGCGCTGACGCCGTCTTTGTCGCGCACCATCGGCCCGACGCTGTAGCCCAGCGCCTCCTCAAATCCGAAGACGAAATGCTCGCCGCGCTCGGCCAGCCGCGTGATGCCAGCGTGGGCCAGCCACTTAAAACCCGTGAGGGTCTCCGTGTAGGACGCGCCCAGGTCAGTGGCGATGCGGCCGAGCATCGACGAGGACACGATGGTGGTGACGGCGAGCTTCTGCGCGCCGCCCGTGTCCGTGAACGCGATGGCGTCGTGGCCGAGCAGCGCGCCGACCTCGTTGCCCGTCAACATGCGATAGCCGTCACCGTCGCGCACACCCACCGCCAGCCGATCGGCGTCTGGATCGTTGGCCAAGATCAGCGCTGCGTTGACCTCGGCGGCCAAGGCCAGCGCGCGATCCATCGCGCCAGGCTCCTCGGGGTTGGGGAACGCGACGGTGGGAAAGGCGCCGTCCGGCTCCGTCTGGCTCGCCACCACCGCCATGCCATGCACACCGGCGCGGCGCAGGGCCCGCTCGACGCTCGCGTGGCCGACGCCATGCATGGCTGTGTAGACGATCGGCAGCGGATGGGTCGTCGTCGCGCCGGGATGCAGGCAGCCCGCAGCGACGCCGTCGAAGTAGGCGTCGCGCACGTCATCGCCCACCGCGTGGCGCAGCCCCGCGCTCGCCGCGGCGAACGGGGTCATGCGCGGCATCACATCGACATCAGGCGCGCGCTCGATCCACGCCGCGATGCCTTCGTCGTGCGGCGCGATGATCTGGCCGCCGGTCGCTTGGTAGACCTTGTAGCCGTTGTCGCGCGGCGGGTTGTGGCTCGCCGTCACCATCACACCCGCGGCGGCGCCGAGGTGACGCACCGCGAAGGCGCACACCGGCGTCGGCGCGACCTCGGCGAAGAGGTGGCACGGCACGCCCATGGCGGCGAGCACGGCGGCCGTGTCTTCGGCGAACTGGCGTGACATGTGGCGCCCGTCAAACGCGATCACGACCCCGTTGGCTGCGTCCACGCCCATACCGCCGGCGTTCACGTACTGGCCGAGGCCCCACGCAGCCTGCATCACGACGACGCGGTTCATGCGGTTGGTGCCGCCCTCGATCCGGCCGCGCAGCCCAGCGGTACCGAAGCTCAGTCGACCCGCGAACCGCTCGTGCAGATCGGCGGCCGCCTCTGCGTCCCCAGCTTCTGCCGCAGCGATCCGGGCGCGTAGCTCGGTGGCGGTGTCGATGTCGGGATCTTGGTGCGCGAAGGCCCGCGCCTGGCTGAGAAGTGCTGAAAGGTCGGCCATGAATGCGCTCCCGGTGGTGATCTGCGTCGCTGGATACCACCCGATGAGGCCGGCAGGCAACGATGTTGTGGTGGTTCACCGCGCCGAGGAATCTAGGCTGCCAGCGCACGACGGAGACAAAAAGCGTGTCTACGGTGCGCGATCGGAACACCGCTTGGCAGTCGACCATGGGTGGCGCATTCTCCGGCCCACAGCAGTCTATGCACGGAGTTCCCGATGGATCGTCGCCGTTTCCTCACTCGCCTCTCCGCCACCGGCCTGGGCGCGCTCGCGCTCAGCGGTTGCGGCCCGATCACCGTGGTGGAGGATCCGCGATCGCCTAGAAATCGCAAGGTTGAGGGCGAGGTGATGGGCGCGGTCCTGTACGCTCGCCGGGCCGGGTTGCTGCGCCACCACTTGGGACCCTCGCTGCGGCCGTGGGCCACCAACGGCACGCTTGTCGTCGCCCGCGGGCCGGACAAAGGGCCCCACGATCTCGTGCTGGATTACGCTCACTTTGTCGACCGGGCGCTGCACACGTATCACAGCCCGCCGACCGAGGGGCGCATGCTCCGCTTCAAAGATCCCGTCATCCGGGTCGTCGGCAGCGAGGCGCAGTTCACCTTCACGACGATGATTATCGACCCCACGTACGTACTGGTGATGCGGGAGTCCTATGAGCTGTGGCTCTCGCAGCGCGGCTGGATGGTCATCCGCGCTCGACGTTGGCCACTCGAAGAGCGTAAACAGGGCGGTAAGTTTCGCTTTGACGCGAGCGAGTGGGCGCAGCGCGACGCCCTCGCCAAAGCCGCGAACGCGCGCGGCGATCACGTGCAGCGGGTGCGCGACCTGCTGGCGGGCTGGCGCTTCAAAGACGCGTTCGCGGCCGCGAAGACCGCGACAGAGACCGAAGGACTCAGCAGCGCCGAAGCGGCCAAGCGTTGGGCGCTCCGGGGCGAAGTCGCCGTGCAGCTGGGTCTGGCGAGCGAAGCGGTCGGTGCGTTCAAACAAGCGCTGAAGCTCGACCCCAAAGTCCAGCTTCCCGGGGTCAAAGCGGCCGATGACGCCCGTGTTGGCCTCGGGCTCTAAGTCACACGACCCCGCTCTGGAGCTCGTCATGCCTCCCGCCGCCAACGGCCGCGCCCCGTCTGCGCCCTTTGAATCCGCCCACGCCGCCGCGGTCACCGCCCGTCAGAGCGCCTACCTCGACCCCACCACCGGCTTCCGCGTGACGTCGTGGATCGGTCATCTGCAGCGCGGCTACTGCTGCGGCGAGGCGTGCCGGCATTGCCCGTTCGAGTGGGCCAGCGTCACCTTCGCGAAGATGCCGCAGGGGGCCGTACCGCCAGCGCCCGTGTCGCTCGCGCTGATCGCTGAGGTCGCCCCGGAGCTGCTGCGCGGCTAGGGTCGTCGCTGGCTTCATCTGCAGGGTCACACGCTTGCAGCCCTAGTCCCTGGCGCAGATCGCGAATTCGCGGCATGGTCTCCCGCCTCCTCCCGTCTCGTCGCCGCACATCGCCCCGCATCGCCCCGCATCGCCCCGCATCGCCCTGCATCGCCCCGTGTCCACCTGTTTCGTCCCTGCCGCTGGAGCCAGCCATGGAAGACCTGATCCGCCAACAGCTCGTCGCCATCGGCGAAGATCCGGACCGCGAGGGGCTGCAAAAAACCCCCGAACGCGTCGCCAAAGCGCTGCGTTTCATGACCAAGGGGTATGACGAAGATCCCATCGCGATCCTGCGATCTGCGCTCTTCACCGTCGACAACGAAGAGATCGTGCTGGTGCGGGATATCGACTTCTCGTCCATGTGTGAGCACCACATGCTGCCCTTCATGGGCCGCGCGCACGTCGCCTATTTGCCCCGCGGCAAGGTCGTCGGCCTGAGCAAGCTGGCCCGGGTCGTCGACACCTTCGCCAAGCGGCTGCAGGTGCAAGAGCGCTTGACCACCCAAGTCGCCGATGCCCTGCAGGAGGCGTTGGATCCCGCTGGTGTCGCCGTGATCATGGAGGCCACACACCTCTGCATGGTGGTGCGCGGTGTGCAGAAGTCGAACGCCGTCACGGTGACGAGCGCGATGTACGGCGCGTTTCGTGATGATCCGTCGACCCGCAGCGAGCTCATGCAGCTGATCTCGCTGCGCCGCTGATTTCGCCGCGTAGCGGAGCCGAACGCTTCGTGGCAGCGAAGCGGCCCAAGCCCATGATTTCGATCGGTGTCTCGCCGTCGGATCGGGGTCTGGATGCCTCAGCGCACACCCAGTCGATGTCGGAAGCGATGGCGCCGGGACGAAAGCTGACGCATCCTAGGGGGGTCGCAGGTGCCGCAAGGCTCGTGACGAGACCAGATAGCTTCAGTTGGGGGTAGAGCCATGGTTTGGGGTCAGCAGCAACGTCCGGGGCAGCGTCCGGGGCAGCCAAGTAGCGATCAACAGAACGACGCGCAGACACCGGCACAGCAGCCTCAGCGGCCGCAGGCACCCGGCGGCGGCGCGCTTCAGAACCCGCTGTTCTCCGGTGATCACGTGCTCGAGCAGGTCGCCTCCGGCGGCGCGGTGCTGCGCCACGGCGCACGCGGGCCAGCGGTCCGCGCGGTGCAGGAGTTCCTGGTCAAGCAGGGCTTCAACCTCGGCAGCGCCGGCGCGGACGGCAGCTGGGGCGCCATGACCACCATCGCCGTCAAGGCGTGGCAGACCGGCGCAGGCCTCGGCAACGACGGCGTCATCGGCAAGGGTACGCTCGGTTTGATGGACAGCGGCAAGACCGTCGCTCCGCCCGCCCCGTCGCCGCAGAACAGCTCGAACAACGCGGGTGGCCCAGCGGCGTCTGGAAGCCAGATTCCCAAGGAGTTCGAGGAGATGTGGGACGCGCACCCGCACAACTACCAGAGCGACTCCAGTCAGAACACCGCGAGCGACGACCTCCAGGAAGAGCAGGGCTGGGATCCCCACCAGTACAGCAACACCTGCGCGATCCGCATGTCGGTCATGTTCAATAAGCTCGGCGGCAACTTCAAGCTGACGCGCGACAAGGCCAAGGCCGCCGGTCTCGACCCGCGCCGCCTGCCGTACAGTCGCAAGACCGGCTGGTACTACATCCTCTCCGCGAAGGAGATGTGGACCTACGTTGAGCACTGGGGCGGCAAGGCCCACGCCGAGTGGCCAAAGCGCGGTCGCTACTCGGACTCCAACGCTTTCTCGAAGGGCTTCTCTGACGAGGCGCGCGAGGAGGTCAAGGGCCGCAAAGGGATCGTCGCCTTCGACAAGATCTTCGGCTACAGCGGCACCGGCCACGTCGATATCTTCAACGGCGAGCAGCTCTCTGACGCCAACGAGTGGTACCCGTCGCAGAAGCTCAAGGTCTGGTACATGTAGTTGATCGGCCGCATGGCGCTGCTCGTCGCGCTGTCTGGTGCGGCGCACAGCGCGCTTGGGTGTAGCAGCATGCCGACGAGACCTCCCGACATGCCTCCCGGTCAGACGACCCCAACTTCCACGCCGAGCCCCACTCCGACATCCACCCCGCCGCCCCTGATTGCCGTGCGACGCGGCGGCCTGTGGGGGTTTGCCTCGCCGGCGGGTCAGCTTGTCGTCGCGGCGCGCTACGACGACGCTGGCCCATTCAGCGACAATCGCGCCGCCGTTCGGCGTGGCGGATTCTGGGGCTACATCGACAGCGCCGGCCGCGAGGTGATCGCGCCGACCTGGGACGATTCCAACGCCTTCTCAGAAGGGCTGGCGGTGGTCGCACGCGACGGACGCTACGCCGCCATCGACACGAACGGTGAAGTTCAGATCGCGCCGCGCTTCACGAGCCTTCGCAGCTTCGCCGAGGGCCTCGCGCCAGCCAGCGAGCGCGGCAGATGGGGATTTGTCGACACCACGGGCGCCTGGGTCATTCAGCCGACCTGGGACGACGTCTGGCACTTCAGCGAGGGCCGCGCGCGGGTCGATAACGGCCAACAGATGTGTTTTGTCGATCGCGCTGGCGCGCCCGCGATGCCGGCCTGCTTCGAGCACGCCGGGGATTTCCACGAAGGTCGCGCCGCCGCCCTCATCGCCGGCCGCTGGGGATTCATCGACCGCTCCGGGCAGACCGCCGTGCCGGCGGCGTGGCAGGGCGCGCGGCGATTCTCGGAGGGGCTCGCCGCAGTCCATAGCCCCAAGGGCTGGGGCTGGGTCGATCCGGCCGGGCGCTTGGTGATCCCGCCGCGATTTGAGCGTGTCGGCGACTTCTCTGGTGGTCTCGCCGTCGCACGCGAGGCCGGTCGCAGCGGTTACCTCGACAAACGCGGCACGTGGGCCATCCCGCCACGATTTGACGCCGCCTTTGGCTTCGATAACGGCCTCGCCCACGTGGTGATCGGCGGTCGCGACGCCTGGATCGATCGCCAAGGCCGCTATGCGCTGGTGCCGTAAGCGCGGGGTCGGCTGAGTCATCCCGACCTTGCATCACGGGGCCGCCGTGCTTTCCTTGCGCGCGCGATGTGAGCTTTGCACCCACCGCGCCAGGAGTTGAGGATGACAACCAAAGCCGAAGAGCAGTTCCGTCTCGCGCAGCAGGCGCTCGCACAGCGTGCGTCGACCCCCGCGCTCGCGCCCGTGATGCCGACGAGCGTCGTGCCGACCGCAGATGACGAAGATGGCGGCGATGACGACATCCCGCTGGTCACCGGTGTCTCCGGCTACCTCGTCCGCGCGGACACGCTGGACGCGGCGCGGCTCGGGGTCGATCAGTATGAGCGCATCGGCGACCTCGTGCGGATGACCTATGTCGCCCCCGACCCCTACGAAGAGTTCCCGACCGAGCGTGGCATCGCGCTGGCGCCGCTGCTGGCCCAGGGCGAGCAGGGCTTCGGTCTCAGCCGGATGCCGCCCGATTTCCACCGCATGAGTGGCACCGACAAGCTCGACTTCTTGCTCGATCTGCCCGATCCAGCGCTCACGTTGCAGGCGCTTCCGGCCGAAGAATTCACGTTTTTGCTCAAGGATATCGGTCTTTCGGACGGCGCTGCGTTGATGTCGCTCGCCTCGCCGCGGCAGATGCAGACCTTGGTCGATCTCGACGTGTGGGACGGCGATGTGCTCGACCGGCGACGTTTCGCCCACCTGCTGGCCGTCGCGGTGAGCGCGAATCAGGAGACCGTCGACCGCTTCCTCGCCTCGCAGGAAGACGCGCTGTTGTGCACGTTCGTCTCTGCTTCCGCCCGCGTCTACGAGACCGCCGAAGAGGCCGACGAGCTGCTGCCGGAAGACTGGGAGAGCTTCATCTCGCCCGACGGCTGCATGGTCGTGGGCGTGCCAATGGACGATGACGCGCTGGCGCCGATTCGCATCATCTTGGAGTCGGTCTACCGCATCGATCTGGTGCGTGGCCGTCGCATTCTGCGCGCTACGCGCTGGGAGCTGCCGACCTCCATGGCGGAGGACCTGTACGAGACCCGCAACAAGCGCAACGTCACGCACGGTTTTCCCGCGCGCGAAGAGGCGATGGGCGTCTACGCTTTCGTGCCGCCCGCTGAGGCGCGGACGCAGGCAGACGCGCTGCTCGCCGGTGAACGCGCCGAGATCGGTGAGGCGCTGCCCTTTGTGCCGGAGGCCCTGGCGGCCCGGGCCGACATCGCGCTGCATGGCCTGGGACGCGCGCCCTTCCTCGCGCAAGCCGTCGCGCTCTGCAGCGACGAGGAGACGGCGCGGCTGCAGCTCGCCATGGTGCAGTTGGCCTACCGACTGCAGGCAGCTCGGGCGCGACGACCATCGGAGACCGAGGAGCTCAGAGGCTGGTCGCGACATGCCCTGCTGACCGCGGACATGGGACTGAGCTGGCTCGCGCGCGACGACGTTGAGCGCGGCGCGGCGCTGCTGCGCTTGATGCCGCTGGGCGAGCTGTTCACGGTCGGGCACAGCTTGGTGGTGATGTTGCACCACCGTGCGTTGCGTCTGCGTCGCCAGCTCGGTGGCCGACTGGAGCTCGCGGGACCAGAGCTGGGTCTGCTGCTGGCCGGGCTGTGCAGGCCGCTGCCGGGGCGTCCCATTCCGCGCCCAATCGGCGCCGCCCAAGATCTCGACGGCCTCCGTCTCGCCGACGGCGAAGACGAAGAGGCGCAGCTGCCACAGTTCCGCCCCTTTGAACGCCGGGCCGAGATCGACGAGGCCGGCGCGGTGCTCGCCGGTGTCGAGGCCGCGGTGGGCGTGTTGGAGGGGCTCGGCGATCACCACCTGAAGGCCGCCGTGGCGCGGCTGTCACTCGAGATGGCCGATGGTGTCGACGAGGAGCTCGAGCTGACGTCCCTGCTGGCCACCGCCATCGCCTGGACCGTCTTGGAGGGTCAACCACGGCTCGCCGCGCTGCCGCCCGACGCCGCGAAGCGATTCTTGACCGACGCCTTCACCGGGCCCGTCGGGCAGCGCCGCGTCAACCCAAGCCTACGCGACGCGCTGAGCCGCTCTTTGCTCGCGAATCCGGGCCTGAGCGACGCCGAGGTCGCCCCGCTCGAGAACTTTCTGGCGCGCACGCTCGACCGACTGGACGCCGAACTCGGTGGCCTCGATCCAGCCGCAGAGCTGGATCCTCGGTTCGCCGGCACCGCCCTGGTCCTGACGTCGGCCTAGCCAGCGGGGGAAAACTCGACAGCGGTCGCCCGACCGGCACCCTGATCCAGTGCGCGACTCCCCACCGAACCTTGATCCTTCGCCGCCGCCGGACCCCCCGGAGGATTCGCCTGCGGTCGCCCGCTGGCACGAGCACCTCAAGTGGGAACGCAACGTCAGCCCGCACACCCTGCGCGCCTATCTCAACGACATCCGCGACTGTGAGCTGTGGCTAGCGGAGACGTACGCCGTCACCTCGATCGACGCGGCGTCGCGGACGCAGCTCCGCAGCTGGGCTGCGAGCCTGCATGGCCACCTGGCCGCGGCCTCCATGGCCCGAAAGATCGCCGCGGTGCGGCAGCTCTTTCTGTTTCTGCGCCGCCACGGCCACCTCGCCGTCGACCCCGCGCAGGGGATGCGCACGCCCAAGCAAGACCAGACGCTGCCCCGATTTCTCTCGGTCGACGAGATGCTGCTCTTGCTGCGCCACGTCACGGCTGAGGCCGATCCCGCGCTGGAAGCCCGCAATAGCGCCATGGTCGAGCTGCTCTACAGCGCCGGCGTGCGCGTCGCCGAGCTCGTGAGCCTCGATCTGCAGCAGCTCGAGCTCGACGAGCGCGTGGCGCGGGTCACCGGCAAGGGCCGAAAACAACGGATCGTGCCGTTCGGAGACCACGCTGTAACCGCGCTGAACGGCTGGCTCGCTGTCCGAGACACGGTGCTCGCCAAGCGCGGCGTGAAGCCGACAGATGCGCTGTTTCTCAATTGGCGCGGCACCCGCCTGTCGACGCGTTCGGTGCGTCGCATGATGGAGGCGCGCTGTCTGCGTGCAGGGCTCCGCCAGACCGTCTCGCCACACGGCTTGCGGCACAGCTACGCCACGCATCTGCTCGACGGAAAGGCAGACATCCGCGAGGTCCAGGAGCTGCTCGGGCACGCCCGCTTGTCGACAACCCAACGCTACACCCACACCTCGTTCGCGGGCGTCGCTGCCGCTTACGACGGCGCCCACCCGCGCGCTCAGCTGGCCGCGTCGGCGCCCGCGCCCCCACTCAGCGACCTCGAGGTGGCGCGGCGCTCTCCGGGCGGCGAGGACACGCCATGAGGTGTGGTCGGCCCCTGGTACGGTCGTTTGACCGACCTCGCCTCCGTCTTTTCGCCCGACTTTGCGCCCTGTTTTGCGGCCGTCTTTGCGTCCTGTTGTGCGCCGTGTGGTTACCAGCGACGGGATGGGCCGCTGACATCCGTGTGCGCGGCGGCGCCGGCGTCGCGCGGGTTGACGGCGGGGTGTGGAGTGAGGTCGACGCCGGTCTGCAGATCAGCGAGGGCGCCTTTGGCGTGACGCTGCGCGCGCCGCTGCGGGTCTCGGTCCGCGAGCCGGGGGTGTTGCGCGCGCGCGATTGGGATGATCGCAGCGAATGGCTGCGCCTCGCGCCGCGACTCGACTGGCATCCGCCCGTCGATCCCGGTCGGCTCTCGTCGTTGTCGCTGCGAATCGCGCCTACGGCTGGCGCTACGCTGGGCCACGGCAGCCTCGTTCGCGACTATCGCTCAGCGCTGCTGCCCGATCACTTCAAGTCCGGGGTCCGGCTTGACCTCGACCGCGGCGCGGTCGGCCTGCAGCTCATCGCTGACGACGTGACCCGCTTCGATCTCGTCGGCGTCCGCCTCTTCGCGCGACCCTGGTCCGGGTACGGGCGGCAGACGCGCCGCGGGCGCGCGATGGCGCCCAAACGCGGCGCGCTCGCCAACCTGACTGTCGCGATCAGCGCTGTCGCCGACCGCAACGCGCCGCTCATCGCCATCCGAAACGCCGACGGTCGCCTGCAGTCGGACGCCGCGGGCCGGCCGCGAATGACCAGCGCGCCGCTCGTCTTGGCGGGCGTCGACGTCGGTCTGCCGGTGGCGCTGGGTGCCTATCAACACCTCGTGCCGTACGTCGACGCCAACGTGGCCAGCATCGACGGCGGCGGCGGCGCTGGGCTGCACGCAGGGGTCTGGTGGGCGTGGCGTGGCCGGGCCGCGCAGCTGCGGATTCGCTACGAGGCGCGACGCAGCGAAGGCAGCTACCGCCCCGGCTGGATCGACGGATTTTATGAATTGGAGCGTACTCAGCTTGGCGCGGCGGGGCGCACCAAGGCCGCCGCGTGGCTGGCGCGCGCTGGTGAGGGCCGGTGGGGGCACCTCGTGCAAGCGCGCGGCAGCACGCCGGCCGGCTGGCAGCTCGCCGGGACGTGGGAGACCTGGCACCGCACCGGCGGCGATCGTCCTGCGGACACGGCCAGCGCCCGGCTTCGCACGCCGGTGTGGGCTGGGGTGCAGGCGCACGTGGCCTGGGCTTTGCGCCCGGGGGTGGGTCAGCAGAGCGCCGCCGCGGCGGCGCGCTGGCAGAGCCGAGGCCCCTGGCACGCGTGGTGTGATGTGCAGCGCACGTGGCATGCCGATGCCGGCGTCTACGCGATGCGGCTCGACGCAGCCTTCGGGATCGGCGCGCGCTGGGCCTGGTAGATTTGACGTCGATCCGTTGGCACTGAGGCGGCAGCCTCGTATGCTGCGCCCTGCGTGAAGCGCTGCGTCGAATGAATAAGCCGGGGTGTTGCGTTCACAGACCGCGGGCGGGTTAGGTGTTGACCCGCTCTGGACAAAGGCGGGAGGCCCATCATCTGGATCTCGCACGCCTTCTGTACCGTCATGAGTCTTGATCGGGGCGGTCACTTGTGCCATCACCCCGCCGCCGGTGAGCCAATCCTGGGCCACGTCGTCTGTGCGCCCCTCGCCACCGAGCTTTCTGGAGGTTGATCCCATGAACCTGAGCCGCCCCCTCCGCGCGACCGCGATCGCAGCCGTCGTCGTTTGCGGAATCCTGCTGACCCTCGCCCCGCAGTCCGCGCAAGCCGACAACGCGAAGGCGTTGCTCTACGTCGTTCAATCCGTCGATGTCAGCGGCGTCCCAGTGAAGCTGATCGTCCCGATTGACGAGCCAGGCCTCGCCAACTCCAACGTCTCCCTGCGGCCCGCACGCGCATTCTCCGCGCTCAAAGCGCGCAACAGCGAGGCGTACGGCAACAGCAGCCTACGCATCGATTCGGCCACCAAGGCCACCCTGGTCATCGGCAATGGCGCCGACGCCGATCTCGTTGTCGCCGAGGTGTTCTGGACGCTCGCCTCGATGGGGGTCACCGACATCAGCGCGCCGCCGTTCATCCAGGGCGACGTCAAGCTCAGTCAGTTGACGTATGGCGCCCATGTGTTGTTGCTCTCGCCCTTTGATCTGCTCTCCTTCGCGCGCCGTGAGCAAGTGCCGCCGCGCGCCTGGGTGATCGTCGACGGCGCCCCGGTGTCAGCGCGTGACGCTGCACGCGGCATCGCGACGGGCGCTAAGAAGCTCAACGGCGTGAAACTTCGCGAGATGCTGGCTACCGCGGTCACCGGCAAGAGCAAGCGCGCCAAGCTCGCTGTCATCGCCGGCGTGTCCAAAGCGGCGGTGCGCAAAGCCTACAACCTCAAGATCGACATGCTGGTGCCCGCGCTCGCCGACAAAGACCTGAACGTCCGCTCCTCTGCGCTCGACGCCTGCATCGCCGCCGGTGTGAAGGGCAGCCCGGCGGTGATGTCGGGCCTGGAGAAGATCGTCGAGAACGACAGCGACACAGACCTCAAGCTGCGCGCGGTGAAGGCGCTGAGCAAAGCCGGCGTCAGCAAGTACAACGATCTGCTGCAGGCCGAGAAGCTGCGCTCCGGCACCACCGCGGAGGCGCTGGCGGCCGTCGATACGCTCACCAAAAGCAGCCAGGCCAAGATCGCCGCGCCAGCCCTCGTGAGCGCGCTGACGCACCGGGATAGCGGCGTGCGCGACGCCGCCCTGAAGGGGTTGGTCGGCATGAAGCAGTGGGAGCTGCTGCACACGGCGATGCCGAGCGATAACCTCGCCGCCGACATGAAAGAGCAGATCGCCACCGTGCTGGTGAATCACGGCAGCGCCGTCGCTCGTGAGGAGAGCCTGAAGTTCCTCATCAGCGAAGGCACCCCGGAGGGCGCCATCTTCGCCGCGCAGACCTACGGCAAGAACGGTTCAAAGTCGGCGACGCCGCTGCTCATCACCGCGCTCAAACACACCGCGGCGATGGTTCGGCAGGCGGCAGCTGAGGCGCTGGGGCTCATCAAAGACGAGCGCGCTATCACCCCGCTCGCAGATGCTGCGCAGGCGCGTCGTCGCGACGAGGAGTACATGATGAAGGCGGCGGAGACGATCTTGAAGACGCTCAGCCTCAGCCAAGTCAAACGCCTCGTGAAGAGCAGCAACCTGACGATTCGCCAGATGGCGATCCGCTCGTTGGCCGGTTTCTCGCAGGGATCGGCGCCGAACGCGTCGATCGTGCAGCTGCTGATGGACGCGCTCAAGGACTCGGACGCCACCATCAAACGCGCCGCTGTGTACGCCTTGTCGGACATTCGTGACGACGGCATCGCGCAGGACCTCGCCAAGCTCGCCAAGGACCCTGACGCTAGCATCCGCATGCGGGTGGCTTACGCCGTGGGTCGCGCTTCAGGGCGCTTTGAGGGCGCAGGCAAGCTGTTGATGGAGATGATGCGCGATCCCGAGAAGAAGGTCCGCGTCGCCGCGATCGACGGCATCGCGCTGCGCAAGGACGCCGAGGCCTTTGGTCCCTTGATGCGACTCGTGAACTACCCAGATCCGCTGATCAAACGCGCAGTCTACGGCGCGCTACTCGCGCTGCGCAACGCTGAAAACTCGCAGGCGCTGCGTATGAAGTTCCGCAAGGGCATGGAGACGCGCGACTCGGCGGTGCGGCTGGTCTGCATTCAGGCGCTCGCTGACGCCACGGTCGCCGGCGACATGGACGCGCTGCGCCAGGCGAGCTTCGACAAGAGCACCGGCGTGAAGCTCTCCGCGATCGCGGTGCTGGCCAAGAGCAACCTGCCGGAGGCCCTGGAGGTCTTGGCGCTGTGGTTCGCCGACCCGGACATGAAGGTGCGCGAAGCGGCGCTCGACGGCCTGGCTGGCATCCCGGCCACGGGGAGCTGGTCGGCGAAGAAGAAGCGCTACGTGAAGGACTTCATCGGTACGCCGGGGCAGCCCAAGGCCCTCGTCGCGAAGGCCAAGAAGATCAAGTAGCCCCCAAAGACCCGGATCTCCGGTCGATCAGCGCCGTAGCAGCCGATAGACACGCGCCCGCTTGCCCTCTGAGACGTGATAGAGGCCGCCACCGCCAACCGCGATGGCCTCGCCCTGCAGCTCGTCGACGAGCGCGATTCGATGCCACGTCGCCCGCGGCATCGCAGCCAGCCCAGCGCGCCCCACACAGAGCTCCCACCCCGCGTCGTAGCTGCGCAGCAGCAGCCGGCCGGTGTTGGCGTCCCAGGCGGCCGCAGTCAGGCGTGTGCCGCGCCCGGCGGGTACGTGCATCGCAGCAGCCGTGGCCACCTTGGCCACATGCTCAAGTCGGGCTTGGCCTGCGACAAACGGCACGCGGAAGAGGTGGGTGTGTTTGTCGGCCTTGGTCCAGAGCCAGATGATCCCGGCGTCGTCCATCACAAACGCCTCGCTGTCGTAGCGCTTGCCGTTCGGGTACCGCGCGATGAGCGTCTCGTACTGCTTGATCACCTGTTTGCCGCCGCGGGGATCGGGTTCCGCGAGGCGATGAAACACGATCGCCTCGCGATCCCGGCCGTTGTCGCCCGTGTCGCCGACCACGAGGCATCGGCGTTCGGCCGTCGCGTTGCCAGCCGTCGCGTTGCCAGCCGTCGCCGCGCCCACACGCGCGGTCCCACACGGGCCGTCGCTGAGCTCCTCCCAGTCGCGGGCCTTGGGACGCAGCTTCTTCAGCTTCACCTCGGCGACTAGGGTGCCGTGCGCAGCTGAGACGCCGAAAATTCGGCCCTGATGGCCGTCGTTGTGGACCCAGATCACCGTCGGATCGCGCTGGCTGACCACGAGGCCGCTCGCCTCACGGATCGACTTTGGCAGCGCTCCGAGCGGCGCGGGCCTGCCAAATGCGCCGCAGGCCGCGTGTGAGGCGCGGCCGCTGGCGGTGACGGGCTGGGCGGCTTTGGCTTGGGCCCCTGGGCGCGGAGCGGGTTTCGGATGCGAAGCCGCGGCGCTGGCAGCCGTGGTCTGGGCTGCCGGGGCCTTGGCCGCCGTCGTCTTGGCCGCTGGGACCTTGGCAGCTGGAGCCGGGGCCGGCGTCGTCCCGGGCGCCGGTGCGACCAACGCGGCGGGCACCTGTGGCGTGGCCGGCGCCGACGGCGGGCCGGCCGGCGTGCGTGTGCAAGCCCCGGTCAGCAGGAGTAGGCAGCAGCCGATCGCGTGTGTCCGTCCCATGAGATACCCCTATTTTCCAACGCAGAAGCGCGAAAAGATCGCCTCAAGCACGTCGTCCGGCGCGATTCGCCCTGTGACTTCGTCGATCGCGTCGATGGCGTCACGCAGGTCCGCGACGGGCAGCTCCAGCGGCGCGCCGGACCGCAACGCCTCGCAGCCGCGCGCCGTCGCGACCGCCGCGAGACGGAGGCCGGCCGCTTGGCGTCCGCGCGTCAGCACCAGCGCGTCCGCGCGGCAGCCGTCGAGCGTGGCGAGCGCCGCCGCCACGGCCTGACGCACCGCCTGCACGTCGGCGTCGCGAAAGGCCGAGATGGTCGTCGATGGGCGTCGGGCGTCGCCCAGCAGGTCGGCCTTTGTGCTGAAACGCAGCACCATCGGCCCGTCCGGCGGGATCAGCGCATCGATTGGATCGTGGGCGACCGCGCCATCCACCAACCACAGCACCACGTCGCTGGCGGCTGCGGCGGCGTGCGCGCGCGCGATGCCGGCCGCCTCCACATCGCCCGCGGCGGTGCGCACCCCGGCCGTGTCGACCCAGGTCACCCGCAGGTCACCCAGCAGGCCTTCTGCCTCGACCACGTCGCGTGTCGTGCCGGGTTGGTGGTGCACCAGGGCGCGATCGGCGCCAACGAGCGCGTTGAACAGCGTCGACTTCCCAGCGTTTGGCGCGCCGTACAGGGCGATTCGCGCGCCACCGACGCGCAGCTGGCCGGCGCGGGCCGTCGCCGCGAGCGTGGTCATCTGGTCGGCCAACCGCCGCAGTCCGTCGCAGGCGTGATCGCGGTCGAGGTCATCCACGTCGTCTTCGTTCGCAAAATCGAGGCGGGCCTCAAGGTCGGCGATCGCGTCGATCAGCGGCCGTCGCAGCGCGGCGAGGGCGTCGCTCGCGCGGCCATCGAGGTGCGCCAAGGCCTGCTTGCGACCCGCCTCGCTGCGCGCCGAGACCAGATCGAGCAGCGCCTCGGCTTGCAGGAGATCGAGCTTCCCCGCCAGCCACGCGCGTCGGGTGAACTCGCCAGCCCGCGCCGGTCGCGCGCCCCACGCCTCTGCCGCGTCACAGATCCCACGCACGACCGCCGGGCTGCCGTGGCAGTGCAGCTCGACGACGTCCTCTCCGGTGAAGCTGCGCGGCGCATGAAAGGCCACGGCGTAACCCTGATCGAGCCGGCCGCTTGGCCCATGCAGGCCGCCGAACTGCAACAAGGCGTGTGTCAACCTGGCGATGGGCCGCGCCGCGATCCGCGCGCCGATCGCCAGCGCGCCCGGACCCGACAGCCGCACGATCGCCACCCCAGCGGGTTGATCAGCCGTCGCCGGCGCGACGATCGTGTCGTTCTGTAGCCCGCTGTCTGAATGCGCTTCACTGAATAGACGCATGAAGTCCCCCACAACCGCGCCGGCTTGGCTTGGTAGCGCCGCAGTTCCATCGCCGCGCGGCCCACGGTCATTCCCGACCTCGGCGGTCACCTCAGCCAGCCCGCTTCTCCCGCACAAACGTTGGACTGCTCGGCGATCACCAACGCTACACTGATTTCAGCACGTTGACACGCACTCCCCTACACGCCAAACTGCCGGGCGATGCGCTCGGGCGCTGCGCCGTCTCCCCGAGCCACGCTGCCGCCACGCTGCTCCGCTTCTACACGACAGATGGTGCGTGTAGGCCACGAGATGCGCGATCCACGCGACCCCAGATTGGAGTGCCTGCCATGATCTTTACCGAGACCAGAGAAGGGCGTCGCTTCGTTGGCGAGTTTGATCCTGGCATGCCCGTCGTCGTGGGCCTGCGTTCGCTCGTGGAAGACTACAACATCACGTCAGGGTGGTTTCTCGGCAGCGGCTACTTGCGCGACCCGTTGGTGCGTCCGCTGCTAGACGACGGCGGTTTCGACGACGCTGTGGCGTATCCCGGCCACTTCCTCGTCGTGTCGATGAACGCGCCCGTCTCGCGCCGCGGCGAGGAGACCGACGTGACCGTGCGGGTCTTGCTGGCCGGCACCGACGGTCAGATGATCTCCGGGTTGCTCGAAGAGGGCATCAGCGCGTCCGTCGAGATCACATGCCAGACCTACGACGACATCACGCTGCGCCGGTACCACGACTCCCAGGTCAACTGCGCGCGCTGGCTCGACGTCTCCGTCAACGTCACCGAATCTGTGAATGAGGTCGTCAAGAGCGGCCGTGTCGCGATGGAGGCGATGCCGTCACGGCTGCTCGAACCCAACGAGATGCCCCAGTTGAAGGTGGGCGACTACTTGCAGCACCCGCGGCTCGGTCAGTGCGAGGTGGTCAAGGTCATCGACGACGATCGCGTCTCGATTCGCATGTCCTCCGGCAAAGTCGCGCAGCTGCACTTGGGGCTGCTCAGCATGGGTCTCGGTGAGCGCATTAGCGGCCGCAACGTCTACCACGTTCAGATTCGACGCCGGAATCGCTGAGTTTCGCAGCCTCGCTACCAGACAACCCTCACTACCAGACAACCAGCGGATCGGCGTCGCGCCTCGAGACCCGCACGTCGACGTTGGTCGTGCCTTGGCGTAGCCACGTCGCGTAGATCGGCAGGAA